>SXGQ01175493.1_pt1 | contig 18824 bp, 18 predicted proteins | sample 3178371 | NCBI WGS metagenome assembly SXGQ01 (sample SAMN11356859, study PRJNA531348) | freshwater metagenome | isolation source: freshwater sample F1-20 | place: China: Fuxian Lake, Yuxi | collected 2017-12-25 | reverse complement strand
CAATTTACAGACAATTCAAATGATGAAACTTTAAGTTCATATAAAAAATCAATTAAAGTTTTTGATAATACATTTTTAAAATAAATTATTTAATACTATTAAAAATAGTTAATGTTATATGAAAAGAGCATCTGATAAAAGCAATTTGTCTATTGTAAGAGATTATCTAGACGGAAGCAGACCATTTATTCAAGTAGGTTATGATTCTAATACCGAACTATTAAATAGAAAAGAAGGTGAAGAGTGGGAAGATAGTCGGGGAAATAAATGGAAAAAAGAAAATGGAGTTAAAAAGAGAGTATCAAAATTAGCACAAATTAAAATTGAACAAAAATGTTCTATTTGTAATTTAGATATAAAATTTGGCAATTATTTAGATCAAAGAGTCTATAATAGATGTGGGAAATGTTATGATTGTAGCATAATATTCGACAGCCGGTTAAAAATATTAGGCAAATTTAACGATTATGCAAAATATTATACATTTTCCACTGAATATTCAAAGTTAAAAGACTTTAAAACAAAAATTTTAGAGAGCATAGAATATCTTGAAAATTACGATCCTGAATTAAAATATTTCAATGAAGATGGAACATATGAAGTTTGGACAGATAATACAGATAATAGAAATAAAGTATTAAATGATTTAAAAAAAGATATTATAGAAGTAGAAAGACAGATATCAGAGTGTGAAAAAGAAATGTCAAAAGTTGACTACGATCCGTCAATTGAGGAAAAAGCAAAACAATTGGCTTTAGAATTTATAAAAAATAGAGAAGATAGTAAATTTGATGTATGAGCGAAAAAACACTCAAAGAAATAATCAAAGAAGAGTATAAAAAGTGTTTAGTTGACCCAATGTATTTCATGAAGAAATACGTAAAGATTCAACATCAAACAAGAGGCATTATTCCATTCGAATTATACGAGTTTCAAGAAGAGACTCTTCAAGATTTCATTGATAATGATAGAAATATAGTATTAAAATCTCGTCAAATGGGTATTTCTACATTAGTTTCTGCATATGCACTTTGGACAATGATATTTAATCCAGGCAAAAACGTTTTAATTTTATCTACGGTTCAAAACACATCAAAAGAAATTGTATCTAAAATTAGATTGGCTAATAATAATTTGCCAAGTTGGTTAAAAGTTCCAACTGTAGAAGATAATCGACTTTCTTTGAAGTTTAAAAACGAATCTAGAGTATTAGCAGCTTCTTCAGCGGCAGATAGTGCTCGTGGTTTCAGTGCATATTTGCTTGTAATGGATGAATGTGCGTTTATTGATAACGCAGAAGAAGTTTGGACTTCTGCTCAACAGACGATGGCTACCGGTGGTCGTGCAATTCTTCTTTCTACACCAAATGGTGTTGGTAATTTCTTCCATCAAATGTGGGTTGACGCAGAAGCCAAGAAAAATACGTTCAAAACAATACGTTTAAAGTGGGATAGACATCCAGAAAGAGACCAGTCTTGGAGAAACAGACAAACTGATGAATTAGGTCCAAAAAGAGCATCACAAGAATGTGATACTGAATTTTTGTCATCAGGAAATACTGTAATTGAGTCACATTTAGTTGAATTTTATAAACAAACCAAAGCAAAAGACCCAGTTGAAATGCGTGGAGTAGACCATAGTTATTGGATATGGGAATACCCAGATTATAGTAGAAATTATATTGTGGCAGCAGACGTTGCAAGAGGTGATAGCACCGATTATAGTGCATTTCATGTAATTGATGTAGAATCATTGACACAAGTGGCTGAGTATAGAAGTCAAATAAACACTAAAGATTATGGTAATATGTTAGTCAGTGTTGCGACTGAATATAACAATGCTTTATTGATAGTAGAAAACAATAATATTGGATGGGCAGTATTACAACAGATAATTGATAGACAATATCCCAATACATTTTATAGTAGTGCAGATTTACAATACGTTGATGTTGAACGTCAATTGACAAACAAATACAATCGTGAAGATAAAAAAATGGTTCCTGGCTTCACAAATAGTCAGAAAACAAGACCGTTATTAATATCTAAATTAGATACATATTTCAGAGAGCAATCGTTGGTTATTTATTCAAAAAGACTATTAGATGAACTGTCAGTATTTATTTGGGACGGTAATAAAGCGGTCGCAATGAAAGGATATAATGACGATTTAGTTATGTCTTTTTGTATTGGATTGTGGGTGAGAGATACCGCATTGAGACTCAGACAACAAACTATGGATTTGAATAAATCAATGTTAGGAGGCATTTCTAGAGTTGCAAATGATAAAGTTTATACTCCAAAATCAATTTCCGCACATGATGCATGGATTATGAAAACGGGACAATTCAACGATAAATCAGAAAATCTTACGTGGTTATTGTAACCACTTTATATTTATATATTATATATGCCATCAGAAGAATTTCAAATATTAAAACAACGTTCCTTGTATTCAAGGTTGAAGCGGTTGTTTTCCACCGATGTAATAGTTCGTAATATTGGTGGCAAAAAATTAAAGGTAGTAGATACAGACGAAGTAATGTATGCTACTGATAGAAATACATTACGTGACAGATTTAATAGAATACGCACAAGTGCATATAATCAATATAGTAGAGATTTTACACTTAGTTATCAAGCAGCTCGTATTGAATTGTTTAGAGATTATGATACGATGGATATGGACCCAATTATTTCATCTGCATTAGATATTTACGCAGACGAATGTGTCACTAAGAATGAAATGGGTAAAATTTTAACGGTCCATACTAATGATACAAATATTAAACAAATCCTAGAAAATTTGTTTTATGATATTCTTAATATCGAATTTAACATGTGGAGTTGGACTAGAAATCTTGTAAAATATGGTGATTTCTATTTAAAAATGTATATTAGTCCAGAATACGGTGTATACATGATTGAACCAATTAGTTCTTATAATGTTACCCGTGTAGAAAACAGTGATTTAAATAATAAGAATTATACCAAGTTCCAAATCAATTTGCCTGAGGGTGGTAAGATTGAAGAATTAGAAAATTATCAAGTAGCACATTTCCGTTTGTTGAGTGATAGTAACTTTTTGCCATATGGCAAAAGCATGATTGAAGGTGGTAGAAGAGTATGGAAACAGTTGAGTTTGATGGAAGACGCAATGTTAATTCATCGTGTAATGCGTGCTCCTGAAAAGAGAGTATTTAAAGTAGACGTTGGTAATATTCCGCCTCAAGAGGTCGATCAATACATGGAAAAATTGATGAATAAGACCAAGAAAATTCCATATCTTGACCCAAATACTGGCGATTATAATTTGAGATTCAATCTTCAAAACATGGTAGAAGATTTCTATTTGCCAGTTCGTGGCAGTGATAGTGGAACCAGTATTGAACCATTAAGTGGTATGGAATTTACTGGAATTGATGATATCAATTATCTTAAAAATAAGATGTTGGCAGCATTGAAGATTCCAAAAGCATTCTTGGGTTATGAAGAAGATTTAAGTGGTAAAGCCACACTTGCAAGTGAAGATGTTAGATTTGCAAAGACCGTTAATCGTATTCAAAAAATATTAGTGAGTGAACTTAAAAAGATTGCAATAGTTCATTTATATTCTCAAGGTTATACCGATGAACAATTAGTTAATTTTGATTTAGAATTGACCAATCCGTCTGTAATTTTAGAGACTGAAAAGGTTAAAATTTGGTCAGATAAAGTTACTTTGGCTAAAGATATGGTTGAACAAAAAATGTTCAGCAGAAAATGGATTTATAATAACGTATTTAAATTGTCAGATGAAGATGTTGACTTGCAAAAGAACGACATCGTTGAAGATGCAAAAGACAATTATAGATTTAAACAAATTGAAGAAGAAGGTATTGATCCTGCTAAGCCATTTAATAAGATTAAACCACCAGAATCATCCGGTGATAGTGGCGGCGCTCCATCAGGTGAACCACCTTCGCCAGAAGGAACTCCACCAAGCGGCGGTGGAAGTGAACCAAGTCCAGTCGGTGAACCTGGCGCAGGTGCGGCAACTCCTCCATCATTGACGGAAAAATCAAAAAGAGCGTCACAAGCAGGTGAACATAAGTATAGAAAAGATTCCACATTTGGATATGACCCAATGGGAAATAAAGAAAATACACGTATATCACAAACAGATCCTCTCAGAAGTAAAACAAAAATAAAATCTGCGTTAAGCATGGAACATCTTGAAGGATTAAAACAATTTTTACAAACACATCAAGATGTTAAACGGGATTTGCTTAAGGAAGTAAATTCAAAATCAATGCTTGATGAAAGCAACATAATTGAGGAATAAATATTATAATTAAATGAATTTTATCTATAATTTATTATATTTATAAATTGAGACATTATACTAGTATATGCAAAAAGCTAAACATTCCAAGTTTAAAAACACAGGAATATTATTTGAACTACTTACTCGTCAAGTAACTGCGGATATTTTGGCAGGTAAGGATGAATCCATTGCTAAGGATTTACTATTTAAATATTTCACCGAAAATAAAGAATTAGGGAAAGAGTGGCAATTATATAATTTTTTGCTTAATGAAAAAGCAAAAGATGAATTGCAATCTCAGAAATATATAAATGTAATTTTGAAGCAAAGAGAGAAATTAGATTCAAAGAAATTAACAGAACAAAAATACAATCTCATCAAAGAAATTAGAGAAAATTATCCCATTGATGATTTGTTGAAATCAAGCATCAAAAATTATAAGATTCATGCTTCTATTTATAAGGTGTTTGAAAATCATATTAGTTCTACCATCAAGTTTGATGTAAAAGAAATTCTTCAATCAACAAATACAATTACTGAAAATTTGTGTGGTAAGAAAATTTCCGCAAATGAAACTGAAGATGAGTTAATTAATTTTTATAAACAACAAAACGAAGAAGTTCGTTTGCTTAGCTATAAATTGCTCGTTGAGTCATTAAACGAAAAGTATAAAGATTTTGATAACAATCAAAAGAGATTGTTAAAGGAATATATTAACAATATTAGTAATACCAATTCATTGAATGAATTTGTTCAAAAAGAAATTGTTAATATTAAAGAAACATTATCAAAATTTGTTAATTCTATCAATGATAATGTAATTAAAATTAAAATTAATGAAGTGACAAAACAAATTGATAGTATCAATTGTAAAAAATCAGTAAAAGATAATCAAATTACAGTATTGTTACTTTCCTACGAATTAATTAAAGAACTTCAAAATAAAATTCAATAATATGAACGAAAAAAAGAGACTTCTCATCGGCAGACTTAAGGAAAAACTTAAGGAAATTATCAAAAAAGAAATGGAAGAAGGAACCGGCACAGTTAATGTTGCTGCTCCAGCAACACCATATGCTTTTGCTAAATCAGGCAAAGGCAATGAACGTGCTGCTACTGCTTCAACTGATTATGAACTTGTAAAAGAAGGTAAGAAGTCAGAAAAGAAGTCATCAAAAGCATCTGCACCGGCAGCAAAAAAACCAGCTGCTCCTGCAGCTCCAGCTGCTCCTGCAAAGAAACAAGATGACACTAAAGTCACACCAGAACTTATTAAAAAAATTTCTCATCGTGAAAGAGAAAATCAATTTAAAGGCGATAAAGCAGATGTAAAATTGTTTCGTCGTTTAGGAGCTTTACTTGGCAGAAACGTTGGTAGAGAATTAGGAGAAGCTGATATTGAAAAGATGATGGAAGATGCACAATGTGATGAATGTTGGGAAGAAGGTGCAAAACCAGATTTCCTAGATTTAGACGGTGACGGTAATAAGACGGAACCAATGAAACAAGCTGCTAAAGACGCAAAAACTAAAAACAAGAAGTAATATGCCTATCTTTTTGAAGAGATTTTTAGAAGCAGACCAACCTCAACCAGCCGGCAAAGGAGTTAATCCTCCATCACAAGGCGCACCCGCTGCTGCACCTACTACTCCTCCACAACCTCCTCAAGAAGCTCCTAAACAAGACCAAAAACAATCTTCTGGTCAAGGTAATACTTATAATTTAGGATTTGATTTAGAAGATTTTCAAAAGAAATTGTCACAAGCAACTGAGACTGTAAAAAATGAATTTAAAGAAAAAATTTTAAGTCAAATTGCAAATCAAAAAATACAATTTCGTGCTTCAAAGGGATATGGTCAACCTGAGAAGGATTATATCGTTAACGTAGATGACGTTAGCATTGATTTTTATTACGAAAATTATGTAGTTGTTATCAAAGGTCGTGAACCTAACAAACAAAAACAAAGTGAATATTTTATTAAATATCCATATACAATTAAGAAGTTAGGTGCGGCAACTGTTCCATCAAAGAAAAAAGATACAGTTGCTCCTACTGCACCGGTTCCGACATCTACACAAAATGTAGCAACTAAAGGAATTTAATATGAATGAAAAAAGATTAATTGTAGATTGCATGTCATTTGAAATTAGCCGAGAAGTAATTAGCGAGGCTATGAAGACAAACGGACCTTTCTTGGTAAAAGGTGTTCTTCAACGTGCAAATGCAAAAAACCAAAACGGTCGTATTTATCCAAGAGAAATTTTGGAAAGAGAATCAAAGAAATATGAACAAAATTTTATCAAAGAACGTCGTGCTCTTGGTGAATTAGACCATCCAGAAAGTAGCGTTGTAAACTTAAAGAATGTAAGTCACAATGTTACCAGAATGTCTTGGGATGGTGATAATTTAGTAGGAGAAGTTGAAGTTCTTCCTACACCAAGCGGAAATATCTTGAAAGAATTATTTGCATCCGGTATCAGACTTGGTATTAGTTCAAGAGGCATGGGCAGTGTTCGTAAAAATGTCCACGAAGCCGCTGATGAAGTTCAAGATGACTTCGAACTTATTGCATTTGATTTCGTAAGCAATCCTTCAACCAGAGGTGCATTTATGTATCCAGAAGAACAAGTAAGTCTTCAAGAAGGCGTTGTGAAAAACCCAGAAACAAATAAATGGGAAAAGGTCGAAAATATTATTCGTGATATTTTAGGCGAAATTAAATAATTTTAACCTATACGATTTATATTTATAACATATGATTAAATTAAAGAATCTAGTAGAATCAACAGTAAATCTTCCAACCGCAGATGATGCTCCTCGTAAGTTGTCAAAAGAAGAAAAGAAAGCATTGGCGGAATTGGTTCATAATTACAACGAATATGGTAAGTCACTTCATGAATATGGTAAAATCATGGAAGTAGCAGATACTCTTAAGAAGATTTCTGAATACGCAGAAACATATGTTGTAAATGAATGTAACGATTGGACACAAGCAAATGTAGCAAAACGTCATTTTGCTGAAATCAAGAAACATGCAGAAGCTTTTAAGAAAATGGCAAAAGAAGCACATGAAAAGAATATTCATATGACTTCATTGTATGAAGATATGGGCGGTATCTTGGAAAAATATTTTGAAATCAAAGATTCAGATAAACAATAATTTCAGTTAAACGCAATAAAAAACCCACCAAGAAATTGGTGGGTTTTATTTTTTATAAAGGAACAGATCCTCGGTCATCAATGAAATTCATCATTTGTGTAAATGTTCTAAACACATGTTTTCTATTATTAATCAATAACCAATAACCTTGTTTATTTTTATATACAGTTACTTTTAATGGGTCTTTTCTTAAATCACTATGATTAACATTTTTTGCAGTATCTTTATCTGTATATGTTAAACGAGTTTCACCTTCTGGTTCAAATCCCATGTTGGCCAACCAATCAATTTCTTTCCAGTTCCATCCATTTGGATTATCAATGTCGTTAATATTATATTCAAATGACTCTTCCATTTCGGAATATTCTTTTTTAATAAAAGATTTTAAATGTGTCATAGATTTACTTTGTTAATAGTAGTAGATACTAAATCAGTTAATGTTTTTTCAATTTCTATTTGATTTGGTTTTCCATTTTTATCTTTTAAATTTACCGCATTTGAAAGTTTATAATATACCGTGGTTGGTTCTTTCAAATCTTCTTCATTCGAATATGTAATATACCATATTCCGTATTTAATAGATTGTCCACTACTGTCGGATTTGTTTGCTAATTTTTTTACTATAAAATAAAAATTATTGGTATTTATTTCTTTTTGAAAACTTAATTCATGACCTCTTGTTATAGGTTTTTCATCATTTAAATGTAAAGTAGGGTCTTTTGATTTCAAAACATCAGTTACAAATTTAATTTCTTCTGGAGTAAAATCCAATCCCTTATTATTTGTTAATTCAGTTTCAATTGAAACATTATCTTTATGATTGTCGGTTAATTCATTTAATAATGTTTCTTTTAATACTATTTTACGGAAAGTTTCTTTGAGTTGTTCTTTTATTTTCTTTCTGCGTTTGCGTTTGTGCGCAATTGCTAACGCAGCTAAATACTTATTTAAACTCTCTTTATCACCATCTGTGCATCCAACTTTTTCATTGTTAGACTTTTTGTAGACACAGTATTTATCATCTACTTTTTTGTAATAATACGGCATAATATTATAAATATCTAATTATTTTGCTATTTTCATTTTTTTATTCATATTTATATACAATATTACGGCTTTCCTTTGCCGCTCAAGATTAAATAAATCCGTATTGAAGTTTATCCTCAATAACTTCAGAAAATTCAAATAACATTATGTCAAACTTACTAAAAGAAGCTATTGCTGACGCGAAGGCCGTGCGTGCCACTGCACTCGCAAATGCAAAAGCCGCATTGGAAGAAGCCTTTAATACAAAGGCAGAAGCAATGTTGGCCGAAAAATTAAAACAAGAAATCGCAGCTGATGAAGCTGTAAGTTCTTCAGATATTGGTTCAGGTGGTGTTGGCGCATCACATGCTCCTGATAAGGGCGCAGTAACTCATCAAGATCCTCAAGGTGGTCAAAAGACCGTTGCCTTCGAAGAGGGTGAAGAAGTTGCTGGCGAAACAATGGAAGAAGAAACCGTGACCAATGAAGAAATTGAAGAAATTTTGAGAGAATTGGAAAGTGAATTAAAAGAAGACGGCGAAGAACAACCAGCCGTTCCAGCCGCACCAGTTGCCCCAGAAGCTCCGGCCGCACCAGTTGCTGCTGCACCAGAAGCTCCTATGGCTCCAGCCGCACCAGAAGCTCCAGTAGCTCCTGCTGCTCCAGAAACTCCAGAAGCTCCTGTAGCCGAAGAGTCAATGGAAGAAGAAATCGATTTGAACGAACTTCTTGCATCACTTGAAGAAGGTGAAATTGAAGAAGGTAAGGGCGAAGAAGGAGAAGAAAAGGGTGAAGAAGGTAAAGATGATGAAAAGAAAGAAGAAGCTTATGAATCTGTTCAAACAGAATTACAAGAAGCTTATAAGGTAATCGAATATCTTCGCACTCAAATTAATGAAATCAATTTATTGAACAGCAAGTTGCTTTATACCAACAAGTTGTTTAATACTTTCAGCTTAACCAAGGAACAAAAGACCAAGGTAGTTGAAACATTCGACTTGGCTAAGTCCATCCGCGAAGTCAAGTTGAGTTATGCAATTTTGTCCGAATCATATAGTTCCGGTGGATCAGTTGTCAAAAAGACTAATACAACTGCAAAAACTATCACCGAAGGTTTGGCAAGTAAACCAGTTGCTTCAACCGCTCCTGCAAAGGAAGTTATTGTTGAAAACAGCAACGTGATGGCTTCAAGATTCCAAAAACTCGCCGGAATCAAGAAGTAATTTTAACAGGTGAGTAATAGTAAAAAAACAACTAATAAACAGAAATATATGAGTGATATTAAAGGTCTATTGACAAACAACATGAATCCACAAGCCAAATTGATGGCTGAAACCCGTGGATTGCAACAAAAGTGGGACAAGACAGGCTTGCTTGAAGGTCTTAACGGCGTAGAAAAAGCCAATATGTCCATTCTTTTGGAAAACCAAGCAAAGCAACTTCTTGATGAAGCTACCGCAACTGGTACTTCAGCAAACAGTGAACAATGGGCTGGCGTAGCTCTTCCATTGGTTCGCCGTGTATTCGCTGAAATCAGTGCAAAGGAATTCGTTAGTGTTCAACCAATGAATCTCCCAAGCGGTCTTATCTTCTATCTTGATTTCAAGTATGGCACCAACGTTCCAAATGCACAAAACAATGATTATAGTGGATCATTGTTCGGCGGAACTTTGACTAACAGTAAGCTCGGATCAACCGATGACGCTGTTAACGGTTTCTATGGCGCTGGTCGTTATGGATATACTTCAAAGGCAGCATCACTATCATTGACCGCAGTAACTAGTTCAGTTACTGGAAATGATCTCCAATGGGATTCAAACTATACTTCAAGCACAAGAGCATTCACCGGACAAGTAATCACACTTGACATCAATACAAATCCATTGAGTGCAAGTGTTGATTTGAATGCCGTCCGTTCATTCGTGATCAGTGGTTCAGGTGTATCTTCTACTGGCGTATTGGCCGAATTCACTAAGGTAATTAATACCGGAACATATTCTGCCCCTAACTACAAGCTCGTATTTGTTCACACCGGTTCAAATAGCGCTGTCGCTGCAAGTGCAGCAATTACATTGTATTATGACAAGCAACCAACGGATTCAACCCGTGGTGACTTCGAAGATACATTTACTACAGCAGGTGCCGGATCTTCTGGTTTGTCTGCTGATATCGGTATTCCAGAAGTTAACTTGGAACTTAAGAGCGAACCTATCGTTGCTAAAACCCGTAAGTTAAAGGCAGTCTGGACCCCAGAATTGGCTCAAGACTTGAATGCTTACCACAGCATTGATGCTGAAGCCGAATTGACTGCTCTCTTGAGCGAATACGTATCAATGGAAATCGATCTCGAAATCCTTGACATGTTGATCAATGCTGCTCCAGGCGCAACCACTGAAGCTTGGTCTGCTGCTATCGGAACCGAATTCGTTGGTAAGACTGTAAACAGCAATGGTTCAGTCACCTTCAATCGCACAATCGATACTACTACCAAGACTGCTTACGTAAAGAGCACCTGGTTCCAAACCTTGGGTAACAAGATTCAACGTGTATCTAACAAGATTCACCAATTGACTCTCCGTGGTGGTGCAAACTTCTTGGTTTGCTCACCAGACGTAGCAACCATCTTGGAATCAATCCCAGGATATGTTGTTAACACTGACGGTGACAGTGCTAAGTTTGCAATGGGTGTAAGTCGTGTTGGTAGCTTCGCAAGTCGCTTCCAAGTCTACAAGAACCCATACATGACTGAAAACGTCATCTTGGTTGGTTTCCGTGGAAATAACTTCCTCGAAACCGGTGCTGTGTATGCTCCATACATCCCACTCGTTCAAACTCCATTGGTATACGATCCAGTCAACTTCACTCCACGCCGTGGTGTGATGACTCGTTACGCCAAGAAGGTCGTACGTCCTGAATTCTACGGCAAGATCTATGTTGCCGATTTGGATCAAGTATAATATTTGATTTAAATAATTAATCGAAACTCCCAGTAGAAATACTGGGAGTTTTTTTTGCGGTCAATAATATTTTGAAGATATTTATATATTATATGAAACTGAAAGAAATTTTAAACGAATTGCAAAATCCACCTGCACCAATGAAATTGGTCCAAGATGCGGCAATTACTTCTAATCTGAGATATCATTTAGATCACAATCTTACTCTTGAAGGAAATGTATTCAGAACATATAGTGATGCGTATTTTGAATTAATAAAAGAAGTTCGTAAATTATATGAACAAGATTTAATTGAGTTGAATGATGAAGATGCAGATTTAGTTGAAAGTGATATCGGAGAAATTGCAATTTATGAAGGTAGAGAAGTTTATTTAGATGCTCCTATTGAAGAAGAAGATGACGAAGAATTAATAAATGAAGTAAAACACAGAGGACGTAATGTTAAATTAAATAGACCGTTTAGAACTCCGGGCGGACCAAAAAAATTTGCAGTTTATGTAAAGAGTAAAGGCGGAAGAATTAAAAAGGTATCGTTTGGCGACCCAAAAATGAGAATACGTGCGAGCAGTGCGGCTCGTAGAAAAAGTTTTAGAGCAAGACACAGATGTGCTCAAAAGAAAGATAGAACTACAGCTGGTTATTGGAGTTGTCGTAGTCATAGAATTCGTAGTTTAGGAACAAAAAGCAAAGGTAAGTATTGGTAACATGTCAGATTTTCCATTTAAAGAAACTCATTTAAATAAAAATTTATATCTAAGAGAATTTGAAGAATCTGTTGATATAGATGATCTTGAATGGCATAGAGATAGAGAAGACAGAATTGTTGAGATTATTGGAGAAACTGATTGGCAATTTCAGATGGATAATGAACTTCCTAAAAAATTGAATGGTAAAGTTTTTATACCAAAAGAAACTTGGCATAGAGTTATAAAAGGAACAGGCGATTTAAAAGTAAAAATCACAAAACTATAGATTTGGATTATAATTATAATAAATCTAATTGTTTTAATATTTATTATATATGGCATTTGACCCTACCACAATTAGATGGCCCGGCAGCGGAAGCGCAGTTAATTTAACTACGGTTCCGTTTGGATTTTATTTGAGTGAAACTTCCAATACTGCCAGTATTGGTAAATTTGAATATGATTGTGAGAAAAGTGCAGAATGGGCAGCAAAAAGATTAGGATATCCAATCATTGACATTGAATTGAAAGATGTCAGTTTTTACGCTTGTTTTGAAGAAGCTGTCAGCGAATATGGCGCACAAGTAAATCAGTTCAATATCAGAAATAATTTGTTGAATTTGCAAGGATTAAATACAACTGATAATCCAAATATTACAGGTAAAAATATACAAGGATCAGGCCTTCCATTTGTTGTAAAATTGTCTCGTCAATATGGAAGCGAAATTGATGTAGGCGGAGATGTCCCAGTAAAAAGAGTTCCTGTTCATTTGAAAAAGGGCCAACAAAATTACGATTTAAATCAGTTAATTGAATGTGAACGTGAATGTGGAAACAAGGTAGAAATCAGAAGATTATTTCACGGACCAGCTCCAGCGTTTGCTCGTATTTATGACCCATTCAGTATGACTGGTATGAGTTATAGTAATATATTAAATGAAATGGGATTTGCTGGTTATAGTCCTGCTACTCAATTCTTAATGACTCCAATCTTTGAAGATTTGCTTCGTGGTCAAGCCATTGAATTTAACGACATGGTTCGTAAGAGTGCATATAGTTTTGAAATAACAAATAATCAATTAAAAATTTTTCCAATTCCAACATATGACCATGATGCTTATGTTGAATATGTGGTAGAAAAAGATAAGTTTAATAGTGCAGTTTCACCTGCGGATAATTATGATGAAGTCAGCGATTATAGTAACGCTCCCTATCAAAATGTAGTTTATAACAAATTAAATGCTGTGGGTAAACAATGGATTAAAAAGTATTTCTTAGCATTATGCAAGGAATTATTAGGTGCAATACGACAAAAATATAACATCGTTCCTATTCCAGGCGGCGAAGTAACGTTAGACGGTGGTGAATTGAGAAGTGAGGCACAAACAGAAAAAGAAGCATTAATTACTCAATTGAGAGAAAATCTTGAAGCGACAGGTAGAACTGCTTTAATGGAAGCAAAAGCTACTGAAGCTGAAAAAATGAGAGATACGTTGCGATCCGTTCCACTTTTAATTTACGTAGGATAATTTATGGGATTATACGGAAGATATTTTAGTTCAAGAGACCTCGCTTATATAAACGGCATAAACCGTGAATTAAACGAGGATTTAATCCAAACTTTTGTTGTTTTATTTAAAATAGCCGCATCTGAAACTAATACAAACGTTTACGGAGAAGCAGGATCTGAAGGCAAGAGTTTTTATCCAGGAGTCGAAATTAATGCTTTAATTGATAGAACAGACCCAACAACAGATGATGAAGGATTTGGTCCTGACAGAGATCAAACTGTTGTATATAAATTTAGAGAATTAGATTTAAAAGAAGCTAATTTCTATCCAGAAGTTGGTGATTTGATCTTTTTTAATGACCGTTATCATGAAATTGATAATGTAGTTCAAGAACAATTTTTAGGTGGTCAAAGTGACAATTCACTTAGTATAATTTGCAATACACATTATAGCAGATTGAGTAAAATTAACTTGGTAAATAGACAATATTAATTATGTCGTGGAAAGGCAACACAAATAATCCAGTCCCAACAAATGAGGACAAAACGCAAGAAAATAAGTATTTTACAAATACAACAAATCGTGCGTTTGATGTTCGCCGTGACCAAGACCCAAAGAAAAATTTTACAATATCATTAATCGATATTGATACTGCCATTGTCAAATACATTGAAGATGTAATAAATCCTACAATTATTGATGCAGGCGAAAATGTAAAAGTCCCAATAATTTATGGAAACCCAGAAAAATGGAAATCTGCTAAAGTAGATGGATATCTGCGTGATAACCAAGGAAAAATACAATTACCTATAATAATGTTCAAAAGAAATTCATTTGCAAAAAATGAAAGTATGATGACATTAAATAGATATCTTTCTTATCCTGTTTTGACTAAGTTTAGTGAAAAAAATAAATACGATAAATTTAGTGTATTGAATCAAACTGTTGCTCCTGTTAATAGTGTATACAGTCTGTCTTTGCCTGATCATGTTAAGGTTGAATATGAATTTATGGTATGGACAGAATACATTGAACAAATGAATGCGGTTTTGGAAAAGATTAATTATGCAAGCGAAGATTATTGGGGAGATCCTCAAAATTTTAAATTCAGAGTTAGTATAAATGATTATACAAATACATCTGAAAGTCCAACAGAAAAGGATAGAATTATACGTTCTACTTTTAATTTAACTGTATATGCATATTTGTTGCCAGAAAGTTTTGAAGATAGAAAAAAGACCGTTCAAAAATATCTTACACCTAGAAAAATAAGTATAACATCCGAATTGGTTTCTGGGACTCAAATGGATGCGGTTAAGAAAGACATTAAAAATAAGAGTTATAGTAATCCATCAAATCCTTATTATGACGTTGGTGGCGCAATATCGTCAAATAATGATATTTGGAGATTTCCTAAACCCACGATTGTTACAGAAAAATCTACAACTGAAGGTGGACAGTTTTTAGAAAAAATAAGAGCAAGTTATGCTGCATTAATTGTTCAACAAACAATGACTGGTGGAACTACATCTACAAGTTCATGTTGTCCAATTTGGCATCCAGCTCCATCCACACCATCTGATTATGGAGAAGAAGGTTGGATGGCATATGATGGTGATTATCATTATATATATGTCGGAGGAAGATGGTTAAGACAAGATATTGCTCAATGGGTTTCTTAAATTTATATTTTTTACAATTTAATAAATATATTTTATATATTTATTGATATTAACATTTCGAATCACATTTTATGCCATATCCAAACGACAATAAACTTAATGTAATACTTGCACAAACGAGTGCAAGTGTAGATGGATCAGGTAAATTTCCATTTACAGAGAGAATTATAAGCGGAAGTAACCTTCTTATATTGACAGATGCGTCAGGTTATCTTACCGGCAGTAATACGCTTCCAAGTGTAACAATCACAGATTTAACTGTTACTACTCTTACAGCAAGTATAATAAGCGCAAGCACTGCATTGACTTCCGCGGCAGCAACGTTTACTGGTCCGGTATCAATGAGTTCTACGTTAAGTGCAAGTGGAATTTATGATTCAGGCATTTTAACTGTAATTGGTGTTACTAACTTGACTAATGTCACGGCAAGTGGCTTGACGATCACTGGTAACTCTAATTTGACCACAATCACGGGCGCATTAAGCGGAAGTAGCGTCTCCACCGGTAATGCAACAATCAATGGCGGTAATATTAACAATACTGTCATTGGTGGAACAACACCTGCTGCAGGCACATTTACAAATCTTACCGCTACTGGAAATACACTTTTAGGAGATGCTACAAGTGATTCCGTTAAAGTAACTGGAAGTTTGAGTATTAGTGGAAGTTTATCTGTGGTGGGGTCTATAATAGGAACAGTTGAAACTGCAAGTAAGGTTGTTGTTACAAATATACCTAACACCAATGCTACATATTATGTTGCGTTCGTTGAAAATACAGGAAGCGCTCAGTCTATTTTAACAGATAGTAATGTATTGTCTTATAATCCAAATACTAATACAGTAAAAATAGGAGATACGAGTGGATCATTATTGATAAGTAATGATAATGGCACAAATTTTAATTATATATCATTATTTAGCGATACGGGAGGTGCCACCATTCAAATTGGTCAACCGGTAAGCAATGAAACAGCATCATTATATGTTGGAAAAAACTCTAATGGGTTTAGAGTGCTCACTGGCCAAGGTGTCAATACCGGTGTTATTACAGAACTGCCAGTATCTGCAAGTAATAAAATTTTATTTAGCAATACGACAAATGCTACAAGTTGGACTAATGGAGGCGCATTAACGGTCAATGGCGGTGTTGGAATTGGTAAAGATTTACATGTGTCAGGTTCTACATTTTTATATGGAGATTTGACAATTTATGGGTCAAGTTCAATCGTAAATATTAGTAGCAGCACGATTATTATTGGTGATAATAGAATTTTATTGAATGCTGCAAGTCCAATAATGAGATATGCAGGTATTGATGTATATGATAGCGGAAGCGGTGGTATACAAAGTAATGTTACTAGTTCTTTCGTGTGGGACTCTTTAACGGATAACTGGATTATATTTAGTGCAAATAGTGGATCTGGAACATATACAACTGCAAGTTCCATAATTATTGGTGGTCCTTTAAGCCAATTTGGCAGTGAAACTACATTGACAACAAATGTAATTCCAAAAGTCCAATCAAGTGGAAAGAATATAACAAACAGTTTGTTGAGTGATAATGGAACTACATTGTCATACACAGGAACAGGTATCAGTGCTTCTCAAATTACTTCTTCCAATGCATTATATACAAACGTATTTTCTACAAACGTTTCTAGTTCAAGAATCACTGCATCAAATGCATTATTAACTAATGTTTATTCCAATTACATATCAAGTTCCGTAATTAGTTCATCCAATTTAAGAGTTGAATTAACTGGAAGTATAACATATGCAACTGGAGTTTTGGTTACTTATATAACAGGTTCATTTAATACATTGACATTAAGCACAGGCAGTTTCCCAGGAAATGCACCTGGTTTGGTGCCAAATACACCAACTTCTAGTGGTATGCCTGGTCAAATAAATGTTGATAATAATTTTATATACGTTTATACAAATCAAGTTTGGAAGAGAGTTCCATTATCACAGTGGTTCAATTAATATAAAAATTAAGAGTATGTTGTTTCTGGCAACCCAAGAAATTTCGGTTTCTTGGGTTGTTATATTGTAATATACTATATCAATCGTATATTTATTATCATAACTATTTATAATATATGCCTATTGGAAGTCAAGTAATTTATAATGCAGGGGATTTAATCCTAAGCACGGTTAGTTCATCCGGCAATACTTTTTTAGAAACAAAGATATCAGCTGCTACCAGTAGTGTTATTTTATTTAATAATAGTGCCAGTCTTACAAGTGCTTCATTAAATAGTCTTACAGTAGGAAATGCAATAAGTTCCAGTTATGCTTTAACTGCTTCATTTGCATTAAATGCAGGCGGAGGTTCTGGAACTGTTTCTGGGTCTACAAATTATATAGCAAAATTTATTTCTTCAACTTCAGTTGGAACGAGTAGTATATACGAAAGTGGTTCAAATGTAGGTATAGGAACTACTTCACCATTTTCCGGAGCAGAATTAGATGTTTGGGGTGATATAGTATTAATGAATCAAAATTGGTCTATAAGAGGCAACAATGGTAATGGCGATTTTGCAATTGAAGAGTTATCAGGTTCATCATTTAGTGATTCTAATATAAAATTTTACATTGCTAGTGGAGGAAATGTAGGTATAGGAACAATCGTTCCAACTCAAAAGTTAGAAGTTCACGGTAATGTTCAAATCGGAAATGATAATGTTACTAACGTTGGTTTAAAATTAACAAGATTAAATGGAGGGTTTAGAACATCAGAACATACATTTCATTCATCACAAAATAGTCCATGGTATACTTACGGACAAAACTTAACATGGACCAATGAATTAGCTGGTACTGTTGAACCCACCCAAGCTTATAGACCATATTTTGAAGGGTTTGCTCCTGCAGTTGGTTATAAGGTGTTTGGATTCATGAATGTAAATACAGGATCATTTACATCTGCAAATGTTATAAATTCTTTGGTTTTAAAAAATGATGGAAATGTTGGTATAGGCACTACAAATCCTGCTTTCTTGTTGGACGTAAGTGGTAGCAGTAGACACGGGTTTACATCAACCAATACTCACCAATTTACTGGTAGTGTAAATATAAATGGTTCTTTATTTAGTGATGCTAATATTACTGCAAGCAACATAAGTGCAAGTAGAACAGGCAGTTTTAGTATAGTTGGTATTGGTACAACAAGTCCTGTTGATAAACTGACGATTATATCCGGTTCGACAAGAATTGCATCAACGGCTTTGGCTGGTGCTCTTTATTTTGGAAGTGATGCTAGTAATATATATTTACAAAGAGATAACAATTATGATTTAAGTTTGGTTCAAAATGGTGATTCAAATAGTGCATTATATTTAGCAAGTGCGGGTAATGTATATGTAAACATTGATTCTAATAATAATGATACAGATAAGGCATTTATTGTACAAAACAATGCGCTTAAAGCTGGTACGGAATTATTTAGAATACAAGAAAATGGTAACGTTGGTATAGGTACAACAAGTCCT
>SXGQ01192853.1_pt1 | contig 18836 bp, 17 predicted proteins | sample 3178371 | NCBI WGS metagenome assembly SXGQ01 (sample SAMN11356859, study PRJNA531348) | freshwater metagenome | isolation source: freshwater sample F1-20 | place: China: Fuxian Lake, Yuxi | collected 2017-12-25 | reverse complement strand
AAAAAAGTATTTCTGCGCTTTATTTTTACCCGGGCGCCGTTTCAGAGAATTGACACGACAAATGCTCACGGACGCACGCGAGATTCCACGCGACCCTAGCAAAGTTTTCACGCTATCGACGTTCGACAATTGACACGCTACTCATAACCACACTTCACCAAAGCACCATCCACGAACTTGAACGGATTGCCGCACCCGTATATCTCGTCTTTAATCGCCTCGCACTGTTCCTTCGGCATATGCGGATCTATCTGAACACCGGTCGCCTTGTACACCCCGCATCGAAAGATGGCGCAATTAACGACCTCTATTTCGATACCAATTCCACACGTCGGACACTGCATATGTTTTACTTTGAAAATCTATGGAGATTTTTCGACATTTACTTGCGCACCGCTCCGGTCTCCACGTCCAACACGAGTTTGTCGAGGTAGATCGTGAAAACCATGAGAGTCACCTGGACCAGCGAGTTGTTCGTAAAAGAAATAGTCAGGTTGCGCATGCTTGCCTTGTCAGCCTCCCGTCCGCGAGCGAGGTCAACGTAGTACACGCGGTTCATATCCCACCAAGACTGAGAGATCAGACCAGTTCCGATCCCTAAGTCAGTGCTTGTCAGGGACTCGGCGAGAGCCACTTGCTCGAAGAAGTTCTCCCACGTGTAGTAAAGTGAACTCTGTAGCATGTTGACACCGCCTAACGCTACCTGCAGGTTAGTTAGAGAAATCGGGGCGTATGTACCGGGGCACATGTCATAAGGAGACTGGAATTGCTCGCCGGATGTCAACGAAGACAGCGTAACAGGTCCGGTCAAGTTAACCACAGTATTCCCCGAGATAAGAGGAATTATGCAGATACCAATCGGGTTTTTAATTCCGCTCTGTACCAGTTGCGAGAACGAACCACCTGCCGGAATAGAGTTGTACTGGTTGAAGAGGATATTCTCATACACGACTTGTTTTGCTCTGTTTTCCTCAATGTACGCCAGAGCACGAGACGGTTCAAGTTTAACGAGTGAGTAGTAGCACCTAACAGCAGGCAAGTAGTGGGACACATTTGGAAGCACTGCCGTGCCAGCAACTGCCGGGACCGTGATACCGTTAGACCGTCCGATGGCAAGCGCACACACGAGGCGAGTTGTCAGACTTGTAGGCGCCCCAATCGACGCCGAAGCCGCCGCAGGGAAGTTAACGCTAAAAGGCACAGTGTTCACGAAAGTGTTAGACGTCACAGCACCAAATGTCGTCGAAGTTCCCGCAACAGCGGCCACGGCCACACCAAGAGTCCCGGTGTTCATGTAAATACGGAGACCGAGGTCGAGTTTCTTGACTAACCCCATTTTATCGACGCAGTCACAAAGGTACTTAAGAGGAAGGATCGCCACGTCTTGCCACACCATGCTATCGCCGACAATTGAATAATATCCTTTGCCCTCTGCAGCAAGTTGAGATGCTGACATAATGAAACCAGCAGCCCCCGCAGTCGCAATGTTAGGTCCGAACAAGTTGTTGTAAGTGTTCCCGGTCCCGGCGCCTGTTGACGTGGCATCAACGAGACGGGTGGCACGCTGAGTAAGTGCCGTGTTGATAGACCCGCTGTTTTGCAGGCCTGCAATAGCCTGGTAATCTGCTGCAAGGGTAACGCCAAATGGCATATTGTTAATTAGCCCACGCCCAGCCTGTCCTACAGTACCCACGGCAGTACCAAGTGGCGACCACTGCACTGACCGCTCGTTGTCGAGCCCAGCAGGGGCGAATCCAAGCGAAGGGCCGAACTGCTTCAGGTCATTCTGAGACATCTGCGATGCCAACTTGAAATGCTGGTATAAGGAAACAAAAGGCTGGGTATCGTTGATCGTCTTGCCGTTCGCCGTGACTTCGATCTGATGCACTAAATGCTGGAAGTTTGTCTTCATCGAGCAAAGAGCCGCATGCTGGGACGTCGGGGCAATTTTAGTTCCGGCATCGTTTACCCATGCTGCCTGCAGCACAATAGGGACGGCTAAAAAGAGGTCGGCCGCATCGCTGAACTGCCCACTGTTGTAGATCGACGTTAAATCGAACTGGACAAGCGTGTTGCTCGGCGTGTAGACTCCACTGTTGATGTCATTGATGTACTGCCATTGTTTTTCCGCATACGGGGTATAGGCATCGACGCCCTGGGGAGCGCTAGACTTTGCGAAACTGTAGGCGTCCGAGTTCATATTCCTTAACTTGAGAAAAAAAACTTTGGCCAAAAAATCTTTTCTCCGCACAAAGTACATGGAAGACACGAAACGCGAGTTGTTGTTGGAAAAACGGCTATCAGATCTAAGTGTATCGGCCCTGCCTAAACCCGAAAAGGAAGTTAAATTGCCAAAGCGTGCCTCATCAAGTTCTACAGAGGACTTAAATCTCACACCGGACCAGTACGACTTGAGAGATCTAGCGTATGAGGCCCGGCTTAACACTATAGCGAGCAACGCGATCGTGCAAAAACTTGGATGGAAACCAAGCAAGATTAAATCGGATGTGACCAAAGAAATGATCGCCGACTACCAGGTGGAGCAGATGAAAAATGTCAACCGGGGTGTATACATTCCGGCGAGTCTAGACTTGGACCTTGAGCCTGTCCCTGTAAATGTTCGAGGGGAAACGTTAAAGCAGTTTGATGCTCGACGTACCGTTTTAGCAAATCAAATAAGCGCCGTCGAACGACGATTACAAGCCGCAAATGTACAATACGAAGACCTCGCTGGGAGTATGTATTTGTTACCCGGGGAATACCAGGAGTTTGCTGCGCTTCCCCTCCAAATCGAACAATATCGGCAGACCATTCTAGACCGACAGTTTCAATTGGATGCCGTGGATGCTAGGCGTGATATTCTTAAAAAAGAGAATGATGCTCTGGACGTTCAGCGTAGTGAAATAGAAGGACGTAATGATCAACGCCGCCGCCTGTACATGGACCAGGTCAAATTGCTAAACTCAGGCAGAATGGTTGTCGAAATGCTCCCGGGGGAGACGTCGGACGAATACAAGCAGCGGCTCGAGGATATCGGGGCAACGACGCCGGACCAGGACGCGATACAGGCTAGTGCCGGACTCTTCTATACCGACGCTCTACGCGAAAAACTGCAAGACGTACTACAAAGCGACGCAGATATTAACAGTTTTATCAAGGACAAGAGCCCAGATGAACGGTACATTCTGGTTAAAAACTTCCCGTTATTCAAAAAGAACATGCAAGACGTCTTCGGGACACAAAAAGTTAGCGCTGACCAACTTAGCCGTGGCGGTCAAACAATGCAAGATGCGATCCGAGACTTGCGTGATAATTTAATCGGGACTATAAACCAGCAGAAATCCGACGATACAAAAGAACTGGTGCGGCAAGCCGTTGAACCAGAGGAAGAACTTCCGGGACGGTCCGAATTGCAGCCTTCGACAAATGCTAAGTCGCTTAGAGTCGATGTTGAGACGGCTTCAAGACAGAAAAAACTAACAAGAGGGCAAAAAGACAATCTGTTGGCCTTTATCGACCGCGACAGCACCCCTGTATATGACCATCCGGCAATGACTAGTGCGGCCAAAATAACAAAATACGAACAACTAAGGTCTCAGATCGACGAAATGCATGCCACATTTGCACCAAATCCACCACCAGATTTGTTAGTCCCGGAAGCACGACCGGAAGCGCGCCCAGAAGCGATGCCGTTCCCTAGACCACCAATTTCCGAACAGGAACAGTTTACTCGGCTACGGGACAACATACGGGAAAGAATGGACGATATCGAACGGATCGACCCACAACGGCAGGACGCCGCGCTCCAAGGCGAATATGAAGTGTTGGACCGTCTTGCAAGAACACGCAACTTTACCCATTTAAATGCCTCTGCCCGGGCAAACGGGGTCGACTTAACGCAGTACAACCGCGGGGCTGGCCTCCGTCGAAAACATGCTAAAATTGTCCAGTTCGGACGTATCGACATTCACCCGCAGAGGCTAGTCTACGACAACGTGTTAAAAGTCACTAAAAACAACCGGAACATTACCGGAATGCCAAATATGAAAGTCTCTGATTCTTTTGTCAGCGTCATGATGTCCGTGCTAGGAAATAAAACCCCGACTATGAAGGACTTCACTAAAATGAGTTCGGAAGAGAAGAAACTGTATGACACTCTCGTCATAGCCAGCGGTCTTCAAAAAGATGTGGAGACAGTTGGCAGCGGGGTCAAGGAGGACTTGAAAAAGCGTCTCGCTCTTATCGAAGGTGAAATCGAAGCAGGAAACACGAACGAATTGCTTATCAAGGAGGCACGGAGCGTCCTACACCGGATGGCGCAGATGAAAATGGTGTCACGCCCTAAGGCTGTTGCCCATCTGAAGCAACTGATGGCTTTTCATTAACATTTCGCGCCCCGTTACAAGTCCGGCAGAGCAGTCTAAACGTAGCATTTTCGCCATGGAATGCCCGCCACTCATCACAAAACTTGCTCGGTCTCAGCACAATGGCCGAACCACGATTTCTTCCAAAAGACGTAGGTGGAGTACGGTCAACCATGAACTGTTTGACTAGTTCCGAAAAAAGTATGATATGATCGACCTCGATCCGTTCAATACTTTTGCAAAAGACACACACATGCTCGTCACACGATGCCCTATAAGCCAGTATCTGGTCATCGATACTGTTCCGCATTGCCTCGTACATGTCTGCACGGTTGCTCGGCAGTTTCATATTGACGCATTTGTCCATGCTCACCGGGTACGTACCGGACGGCCACACGCCAAAGACTTCCATGCTGTAATACACAGGGTTTCGCCGTATACCAATTACACTCGGAACACCCCATTTTGGACACTCCGGGTGTCTCGCAATCACTTCTTGAAAAAAATCAAGATGTTCGCCCTCGAGGCTAGGTGTTACGCCTAAAGCCTGAATAGTCATCTTGATTTTGTTTTTCAGTGCTGTTTTACTTATGTCCGCCATATACATGTCTTAGATTATTTTTTTAAGTCTAAATCCCACCACACATTTTGCACAATCCGAATCCGTCCGTTGATTTTTTCGAGCACCGACATGTCATATGACACATGGCCGGAACACAGAACTTATAATACTCTTGTGCGCCGTCGTCCAGGGCGTAGACACGATTCCCCTTTGATACCTCGATGCTTTTGTAGATCGGCCCGAAGTGGTCGTTGTAGATGTTAAACATGATCTTTGAAACACTGCTTGTTCGAGTCAGAGACCGAAACGAGAACTGGGAGAAGATTTTGTCGAGCAACTCGGGGCTGAGTTTGATTTTTGTCAAGTCTTCGGGGAGTCCGCTGATGTTGTTGTGCTCTGCGATCTCGTCGAATATTCCTCGTCCGGCATACACCCCGTCCGTCATCTTTATGCGTTGGCTATTCCAGGCCGCCGCGACCTCTGGGGAAGACCGCATGTCTTTTCTGAACTTGTTCACAAACAAGTACTTGGCCAGCGTGATTTTTTCGAGTTGCGTCGCCGTACTCGTGAAGATTTTCATCTGGTACTCTTCCGCCTGGTTAAATCCGATGTCAGGGATGCTTGAAAAATCATAGTAGCACGAGTGGTCTTCTAGCAACTGTTTTACTTTCTCGATCTGATGCTCGTACATGTCCGCGTCGCTTGCGATTTGCTTGTACCCAGCACGCTCACAGAAGAGGCCGAATGTTTTTCGGATCGGGGCAGACAACTCGACCAGGTTGTTTTTGAACAAAGGCGCGAACTCTGCAGGCAACCCCGCGGAATCGTTCAGCCACACCTCGGGCTTCGTCATTCGACCCATGAAGTGCACGAAGATCTGACCGGAACGTAGTGTGCGCGGTCTGCAAGACACTTGGATGACATCACGCGGGGAGTTGTAGGACGCGATGAACAGGTACGCCTTGTCAAAGACCGCTTCGTCGTCGTAGTTGATCCCGACTGTTATCGTCGTGTTTGTTATGACGAAGTCTTGATCCTTCCAGGACACGTTGACATCTCGCAAGTCCTTCTTTTTGTCCTCGTCGATCTCCGAGTTGTAAAAAACCCCTCGATGACCGTTCGCCGAGAGCAACTTGTGGAGGCCAGCCATACTTATGTTGTTTGTCTGGCCTTTTTGCGGGTAGAAGATAAACACCTTCTTGCCATGGCTCAAGTCGTCCATGATACCGGCAACCATGCTTTGGAACTTGGACACATAGTGCACTGTCTTGTCGCGAGGCTCTTCATTGCGTTGAATGACCGTTATCGGATCGCTTCTGATGCTTCGGATGAAGTCCATAGTCTTTGTCGTCAGAAACGCGTCGAGCAAGATGATGTTCTTCGCCTCTCGGATGAGTTTGACAAAGATCGTGAAGTTGGCCTCTTTTTTGTCACGCATGAAAGTACCCTGCCATTTGTTGAGCACCGTCTCGATCTCGTCTAGGACAACCGTGTCGTAAGACTCAGTGACGTAGTGGAGGCTGTTCATGCAGATGATCAGTTGCCGTTCTTTGATACCGGACGTTCGCGTCTTGATGTCCTTGTAAAACGCTGCTTTCGGGAGTCGACTAGTCATGTTCCGGCCTAGCGCGATGTTCGGGCTGATCACGATGTAATTCTTGTTCTTGATCCATTCGATCGTTTGCGTTGTTTTACCGCCGCCCATGCCGATGTTGATGCACGTGATGCCTTCCTTGAAATGCTCCTGGCCTAGGCGGTCTACTTTGATTGTTTCACCGATGTTGAAAGTGTCCCGGAACTTGATAAAGGACAAGTCTTCGGTCTTGACTGAGTTCGGGTACATGTGCTTGAGTGTCGCCTTCATGCTTTCCATGGACGGTGCCGCATACTTCAGGTTCGCCCACTGGTAAGCCCATTTTTTGTCGTCTTCGTGCTTCTGGTGTGCCCACTCGAGGAACTCTTCGTATGAGATGCCGTTTGCCCGGACAAACCGCAGGACTCTGTTGGCATAAACGAAGTCATTCTCTGGACTCAGAGGCGTCGCGTTCATGATGGCTCGAGCGTCCATTTCATCCAGGTTGATTTGCACGTCGCTCACGACTTTCGGAATGATGGCCAAATTGACCGGTTTTTGGATTTTGTACTCGTCCATGACAATGCTGTCAGAGACTGTCTTGTACTGCCACGGCAGGTATGCTGTGATAAGATGTCCCATTTCATCTTCGTCGATAACTTTGGCCTGGACACGTCCGTCGGGCTTGCTCTGGTTGACGCATTTCATGTTGTGATTTTTTGTGTACACACACGAGTCGATGTTGTCGATCTTGAGCATCTTCATGGCTTGCTGTTCTTCGACGTTCGTGATTAGCCAGTTGTTAAGAGTGACATGGTAGGACGTTTTCGTGTCTGTCACGCTGCCGGACACGCTCATGTCGGCGTCTGGAAAGTACTTTTTGATCTCCGGGATGATGTAGTCAATAAACGTGTCGTCCCGCTCGTGCTTGTCGAAGTCAAAGAATACCTTGTGAGGGAACCGTGTGATCGTCTCGTTTATCCCTTGGTTGGTCATCACGAGTTGCCGGAGTTTTCGCTCAAGGACGATTGCCCAGGCCCGCCCGCGCTTTGTGACAGACTGAATTAGGCAATCGTTGTCATTGTTATTCTCGTATGGACGCATTTGCTGAATGAGGAAGTCCTGGGCACCACCTTCCTTCGTGATGTTCTTGTACCATTTCACGCCGTCGCGGCAGAAGAATGAAAGATTTTTGGGGCACTCGACAAACGGACGCAGAGTGTTCGGGTCGACTTTTGGTTGCTCGATTTGGTCTACTTTTACGTGTTCGACAGGCTCGGGAGTGACAGTCACGTGTTCGGCAATCGGCAACGGTTCAGAAACATGCACGTCAGCAACGTCAGCAACGTCGGCAACGTCAGCAACGTTAGCAACTACGGCACGCGATTTTCGTACGCGCTTCGGTGGAATCGGCTCATTAGGCTTGTTAAACTCAAAATATACACGGAACGCCCGCTTGATATCAAGGCGCGCTTCTTTTGTCAATTCTAGATTCAACGCAGACGAAATGCTCTTGACCGTCTTCATACAGTTAGACACGAAAGAATCGCTGTATAAGTGTACGAGGGTCTCTTCGAACACGTTGTCGAGGACCGTGGATCGTTCGTATTGTTTGAACCGTTCATTCAAGGTGTCTTTTGTGTCGGTTCGGCGGACGCCGATGATTCCGTTGGCTTTGGCGAAAACGAACAGAGAGGGCATTATATACTTATATTAGAAAAAAATCTTCTAAACTGTTTTTTTTTAATCAATTCCTAAAGTTTTCAATTCAGGCCTATTTTGAGGAACTCCGTTGATATTTGGCGCCATGCTCGCTTCTTTGCTTGGAACTTCATCTGGTGTTTCCGGTTGATCGCAAGGTATGCATCTCGGTGCTTCTCGCGCCATGTCGCAATGTATACCTTGTGCTTTTCGGTGTATGTCATAAAATAACTACTTATTTTCTTTTAAAGTGCTATCTTCAACGGAGTGAGCCGCCGAGGCTTCGCAGCGTGTTCGACTTGCCGTTCAGCAATTTCGGAGTCCGATAACCGTCTCTGCGCCCCACGGCCGACTTGCAACGCCTTAAGCCCGCTATTATATCCCTTCTTTGCATCACGATAAGCCCTTGGCATCCTCGCCCTAAACTTCATCGAGATCCCGCACGCCGTCATCAACGAATTGTTGCTCGCCATGTATTCCGTAAAGATTTTTATTTTCGCTCCCGGATCATTAAAGTCATCGCGATGTTCGAGTCTACGCTGTAAATCTGGCTCAGATTCTGGTCCGATATTGTCATGATAAGGCTCGTGTACACCCCGTTCTTCATCTTCACCCATTTCTCGAATGACGGGTCATATATGATGTTAGTCCCGAAGGCAGAGTTGATGCTGCAGCCGTCCATGATGTCCGACGGCATCGTGACGCTGTTGTCAACGAGGCTGCACCGGAACACGAGACTGTTTACCGTGCTGCCTACAGGCGTGAGCGTGCTCAGGAAGTTTTGGCTTGAACTTGTCGCTACCGTCGGGTACGTCCCGGCAACAAACCCGATGACGCTGCCAATCGTCCCGACGACGAACTTGACGCCTGTAGTAGCCGTTGGGAGCGCTGGGGCGCCTGCTGGCTGGGTATATCCTAAAGCAGCCATGGCCGCAGCATTCGGAATCGTGGAGCAGATTAACTGCACTTTGTAGTATGTCGACGAGTACGTTAGAAGGAACGGGAACACGTAATTACCAGCGCCGTCAATGAGATAAAACAAGTTTGTTATAAGCACTTGCTGGATGTAGTTCTGAATATCCGTGACGCTGTAGAATCCATCGGGCAGCGTTACCGCGATCGTCTGTGTCGTTGCTCCAGTCGGCAAAATCAGACTAAACGTGTTGTTCCCGTAAGCCGCGCTGATATTGTACCAAGCATACGGTATCGATGCGCTGGAAATGCATATCTCCATGTTGTCTGCTCTAAAGCCGCCCCCGATGAAGTTGTACTGGTATCGAGTGTTGTACGAGCCGCTGACGACGTTGGAACTATTTAGGACTAGAGCGAACGCCATATGGTTTATGCAAATATTTTATTTTCCCGTCCTAATACATGACGACTATACCTCCGCCTTCCCAGCAGTTTACCGGTATTTTTTACAATCCGTCCTTCTGGATTAGCAGCGCGACAAGTTTAACTCAGTCCGTAGCGAATACACTTTATTTGCGCAAAACCACTACCGACGCGGCAAGTGCTCTCGAGACATTCAACGGAGGCATTTCCACGCAGACGATGACGGCGCCGTCTCTCACGGCGGACGTGACACTATTCCCAAATCAAACAGCGGGCACGCTAAAACTAGCGACGACTTCTCGGAGCGTACACTGCTCGAACATCGACTGCCAAGGCAACGCGATAAACAATGCCTCGACCCCTGCCAACGGCGCGCTGTCAATTGGCGGGTCGCAAACTGGTACAGGTGGCACAATTTCGATAGGCGTCAACGCTGTACGAACGGGGGCGATAACGATCGGGTCGAACGCTTGTGCCGTCAATTTAGGTGGCTATATAACGCCGACCTATACCGTTTTTCCTACTTCTGACACACAGATTGGGTATACTCAAACATTTACAATTGCCAACACAACAGTCGGAACAACATACACCATTCTTGGAACAGCACAGAACATTGCCATCGGCAGATGGTTAGTGCAAGGTTATTGCCAAATGCCCATTGTGTCAGGTGTTGATGTTGATTTAACATTTAACAACGCTGCATCGGTAAATGTGACATGTGTCAGCACATCCCCGTCTAGCGTGGTAAATGAATCATTTGTTCATGTTTCTGGTATTGTTTCCTTTACATCTGCACAGACGACGTGGTGGCTTTACGCAAGAGCATCATTGGCAAGCCAAGCACTCACTAATATCCGTTTAGTACTTACAAGACTCGCCTAAAAACATTTTAGTACTCTAATACATGACCGCATTTGAGCCGCCAGACTTTACCTATTTTCCCGGGCTTCAGTTCAATTCGGCGATCTACGAGAACACGTTCACAGACTCGGCGGGCGCTCTTCCAATTAATCCAACTTTTAACAGCGTGACCACGCCACTCGTGAACACGGACAACATTCAACGAGATACATCCAATACCATTCACTTGTTTGATGGTTTCCCGAGTGTGACCTCCATTCTAATTGGACTCCAAGGGATGCTCTTCATTTTTGGTGAGTGGGTGATTGCAGGCGCCACCATTTCCGGAGCGGGGTTGCCTGCGATTGGATTTGGTGATGGAAGTAATGACGTTGTATTTACTGGAGTTAACTCATTCATCTACGGATCATCAGCGATTGAAATGGTCAGTGGACTAATTACGGATACCATGATGCGACTTGAACCAACTTTTACACGACTTACAACTCCCTTGTTTGAAGTCGTTCAAGGTGCATTGACAACGATCGAGGCAACAGAAGTGTATACCGAGTTTAGAAATTCAGTTTATTGGAAAATCACCGCACCGAATATCTACTTTAGTCCACTTGGAACATGGTCAGCGTTCACTTCGTCTTCAACCCTTACGTCTTTTTACAATCCTACCCTAATACAGATATACGCTCAGTCACTTTTTAACCTTTACGCTCCCCGGGTATCCATGAAATTAGCAGGGGCAAATACAAGTAATGGTTTTGATTTTTGCACGAATACAAGCGACCCGTCCATCACAACGTCAAGTATTGTAGCGAGTGGAGGGACAACCACGAACACGGGGACGCTTACCACTACGGCGCTGGTTCAGCGTTTGAATACGGCAACGTTAGAAGTAGGAAACGCAGCAACTACATCAGTGAATTTCAAGACGAATACAGCAGCACCGACGACGACAACGTCAAGTATTGTGGCGTCGGGTGGGACTACGGCAGGAACGGGAACAATGGTAATTGATGCTGCGTTTCTTCAATTGGATACCATTCGGGCGGGAACAATGGATTTTAAGACGACAACACAAACAATACAACGACTCACCAACGGAAACAACGGAACAAGTGACGGAAATTATACCGAGTTTGGTCCGCCATTTTTCAGTTATGTGTTGACTGCTGGTGGAAACTTTAACGTAAACTTCGCAAGTACTGCTATTTCGACGAATGGGATGATCATTATCGCTTCGGCGTCTACGGGTGCTGGGTCGCTTACCATGCCTTCCACACAACAGCGTTCAGGTTTTCGGTTTTACCTCTACAACCAAAGCACCTTTACGCAAACCATTTCAACCACAGGGAACCGATTTACTGGGCCAGGATTGGCACGAGCAGGACAAGCATCGTTCACCATGGCAACCAATACAGCACGTTTGATAATCTCATCTTCTTCACCTTTTACAAATGAATTTGGAAGTGGTTTGAATACTAACATGGTAGTTTTTACTTTATAATGTCGTATATATGTCATGGAAGAGGTTTTTGTGTTTACATGTTCATGGTGTGGGAAGGAAACAGGCTATGGCGCTATCATCAATTCTAAAATTTTTATTTGCCATGCGTGTCACGAGTGCTGTTGGAAATGTAAATTTAGAGACAACTCAGACTGCAAGGAATTAGACGAGTGTGTAAAGAATAAAATATAGCATTACTTCAAATGACGTTAAACCTCATCATGAACTCGAGCAACGTCGTCCCAGGGTCAAATAACTCCCGGTACCGGTACACTTTTATCAAGCCGCTCACTGTCCTAGACGAGGCCTCGATGAGCGTGGCAAATATAACCATGCCTTACTCGTGGTTCAATGTAACGGCGATCAACAAAAACAACTCGTTCACTTTCCACTTTCCTGACTCATCGTCTACCGGTACCGCTTACAACTTCGTACTCCAAGACGGGTTCTACAGCGTGACAGACATCAACGCGGCGCTCCAGCAGTTCTGCATCGCTAACGGTCTATACTTGATAAACGGATCGGGCAAGTACGTATATTATTTAACCATGCTGTATAATCCAACGTTCTACGCCGTGCAAATCATAGCCCAGTTTGTGCCTTTGTCGTTGCCTTCCGGATGGTCACAGCCAGCGAATTGGCCCGGGTACAACATGTCTAGTGTGACTCCATACATCAACATAATCGAGCAGGGCTTTGGCAATATCATTGGCTTCGACATTGGGTACGTACCTACAACTCCGTTCGTCGAGACGTCGTCTTTGTCCTTGTTCACCCCGCAAGGCTCCATTGTAAACAGCCTCGTGCTCCGGTGCAGCCTTGTGGACAACGAATGTGGATTCCCCACGGATGCTCTAGACACGATCCCGATCACGTCGGCTTTTGGGACAAACATCAACTATACCCCACCGACCGAGCACGACGTGAAATGCAGCGCAGGGACGTACCAGAGCATCGAGTTTTACTTTTGCGACCAAAATCTGAACCAGGTGTATATTTTAGACAACAACGTGTGCATCTCTATCCTCTTGAAGAACGTCGGGTCGGCCATACCAACGGCTTTGATCATTCCGCTGAAGATCAACGATGAATAAAATCTGTCCTTAGTTCATATGGACACTGTCAAAAATTGGTACGACCACGTCCCGAAGGAATTGAAGCAGACGAGCAAATTGGACACGAACTTCAAGAAGCACATGATACAACCGCGGTCGATGATAATTTGCATTGGTGGTACCGGTGCCGGTAAAACGAATGCTCTGCTCGAGTTCCTGTCCCGAAAAAACGACGCTTTTTACGAAATCCTCGTGTTCACCGGAAGCACGGCCGACGAGCCAATTTACAACTTGCTGCAGCAGAAGTGCGGCGCCGACTTGTACAACAACATCGATGAACTACCCGAATTGAAGTCTTTCGATGATGACGGGAAAAAACAGGAGAAACTCATTGTGCTGGATGACTTCATCAACTTGCCCGCGAAGAAGATGAAAAAAATCAACGAGTACTTGACGAGCGGCCGCAAGTTTGGGTTTACGTGCTTTGTAATGGCGCAAAACTACACGAGCATCCCGAAAATCGTGACGAGGAACGCGCACTACTTTATCCTGTTTAAACTCAACGATAACCGGACGATAGATTGTATCCTGAAGAACCATAATGTCGAAGGCGTCGACGCTGAAGAGTTCAAGCGCTTGTATCGAGAGGCGACGGCCGAACCAAGGAACTTTTTCCTGATTGACTTGAGAAGTACCGGGGCAGGAAAACTCCGGCACAATTTTCTAAACATTAAACTATGAGCGCGTACATCATTCAGCCGTACACAAAACAACGAGCAAAAGAACTCGGTGTTCAGGTTAAGCCATCGGCTGACCCAAAGAAAAAGATAGACGTGTTTAAGGACAACGAGTACATGTTCTCGATCGGTGCGAAAGGCATGAAGGATTACCCGACATACAAAAAGTGGGACGGTAGCATCGTCGCAGAGCATAGGCGGCGTCTGTACCGGGCGAGGTCTGCACACTTCGAGCCACATAGCAAAGGCTGGTATTCGAGGGAACTTCTCTGGTAATTACATTTTAAGTAGTTTTTTGAGTTCTTTGTCGTTTGTAGGTGGGTCGTCGAAGATCTCTAAAAACTTCTCGAACTGTGCCGACTTGTCCTTCGCTTTCTTGCTCATGTACCGTATCCACGCCACGACGTAAAATCCGCATGACGTGTGGTCTATATCCTGGACTTGCTCCGTGTTGTACACATATCTCACCTTATGCCCAGCGTCTTTGAAGATAGCGTCCTCGACCTCAGTCGGTGCCGGGAAACCAAACGGGTCGAAATAGTAGTATTGCTTTTTGTCTACTAGCAGAGCCGTCCAGTGGCTTGACCCGTTCAGGTTGATTATGTAGAACCCGTCGTTCAACTCCGGCAAAGTGTCTTTGACATACGTTCCATGGTAGTTTTTGATGTCAAACGCGTCCATGTACTCGTCTAGGTCGACATTTGTCGTCTCGTTGTCTACTACACCGCGCCCTACGAAATCCTTCTTCATGCGCCCGAGGAACTTCGTGCTATGCTCTTCCAACGGGTTCGATATTCCTTTGACTACGTGTGTGCGCTTCTTACCGCGGTGCATTGCACTGACGAGATCCGACCCGGAGCGCAAAACAGTCTCGTTCTTTTTGTGTCTCTCGCCCATGCTTCCAGGATTGACGTTAATGACCTCGCGAGTTAGCCCAGCGTCGTTTAGGCGCCGCGTGATGATACCGCCTTGCGAGTGCCCGACGTTGACGTCGACGTGGCCGTACTTCTTTATCGCAGCCTTTTGCACTTTCTTCGCCTGCTTCATGCGGTCCGTTTTACCGTAAAGACCGACCGAATAGAGTGCGTTGTTAGCCCAGTCTGCTGCCGTCCCGGTAGTGCCACGGTTAGCCACGACGACCTGGCCCGTGTTCGGGTTCGTGTACACTTGAGCCTTGCGCGTGGACAGTTGACGGTCGAGTACAAGATCGCCGACTTTGTTCTCTGTCCTGTTCGTGTAAGACGCGTCGATGAGCCCTTTGACGGTAGACGTCGGGAGACCGCGGCCGCGAATGCCGTATTCTTCACGAAGGCGTTGATTTCCACGGCCACTTGTCGCTTGACGTCTTTCCCTTTGTCTTTGCTGTTGATCCATGATTTCCTGACGTCCAGACGGTGACCATATGTCCCTATTATTTCCACGTCCACGTGTCACATATTGGTCGCACATAGACACGTTTTTCCCTTGGGCTATCGCGTCACGTCCAGCCTGTGTCCATGCCCCGTTGCGTACTACAATAGTGCCGTCCGAAATACTACATTTTGCGTCCGCGCCCGTAACTCTCAAGTTACCATAGCGATCCGCGCCTTTTCCTTCTAAAGATTCAAGTAGCCTCACCTGGGCTTTTGCGTCGGCTAAAGTTGAACCGCTCGAGTGTACTTTACCTGTAGCCGAGTTTTTGACTGAGTACAGGTTTTTGTTGCGAATTTTGCGAATGACGTATGGCATACTTAAAACAAAGATTATTTTTTACGGAGTGTACCCTGCTGGGTAGAGCGCACCGCCTCTCTTGTACGTAGCCTTCGCCTCCTTCAAAGCATCTCCGTACTTCATACCGTGCTGCCTTGCGTACGCCTTGACGTGTGCGATCCATGGGGATGATGACGGCCCGCGCTTGCCTGCACCGACGACAGGTGGAGTGGCAGACGGCGCAACTGGCGATGCGGCTGGTTGTGCGGCAGGTTGTGTGACTGGCGCGGCAGCAGCGGCCTTTGCTGCCTGATTGGCCTGACGCCGTTCTTTTTTCTCTTGTTTCTCTTCACGCTCGCGCTGGTTAGATTCTTGAATGTACTGGCGGCGCTTTTCATCCTCGGCGGCGTAGTATTCTTCGCGCGACACCTTTTGACCGCTATCTAGTCGGTATACAACTTTTTCATCTTTTGGTTGGAACTTCGTACGCTGACCTAGCCAGTTATGATTTTCACGATAACGGTTAAGTTTATGCCCTTTGTTGTTTTCGCCATATTTCGCCTTGCTGCCTGCTCCTCGCGTGTACGTAGCCTTCGCCGCTTTCAAGGCATCCCCGTACTTCATGCCATGCTCTTTTGCGTACGCCTTGACGTGTGCGATCCACGGGCTTGATGACGGTCCGCGTTTCTTGCCTGCACCGAAGAACTGCATCTCATTCGGAGTGAAGAAGCCGTCGGGCTCACCGTCATCGTTGACGTCCACGGCAATTGGATCCGCGAATTCCGGAGCGGCTACACGGGGCAAAACGACAAGTTGAGACGCAGCCTGAGATTCCGACTGCTTTCCTTTTCGACCCGGGCGCATCAACTGACGCGTGTCACGAGCCTCCTCCTGTGCTAGGTCAATCGCTGCCTGGGCCTGTGCCTGTGGGTTGTTGTAATACTTGATGTAGTCCACCGCACGGTCGGTCGCGGCGCGCTTGATTGGCTGAAGGTTGTGGTTGAGCGTCTTGAACTTCGAGCCGATGCTCTTGAACCACTGGTCGAACTTCTTGCGGCGGTTGACTTTGCCGCCGTCCATTGGTTCTTGAACATACCGCACATGTCCTGGTCTGTCAGGGTCTGGTTCTGTCCTTCTTTTGTTTCCATACGCATCAACCGCCATGGTCTGGCCCCTCTTGTTCGTCCATCCGAGACCCGGTGCGTTGTTCATCTGCTGCCCCATCCCACTCACTGCACGGTTGCCCACTTTCTTACCATGTTTATACTCCTTCATACCGCGATCTACCGAACTTTTAACGATGCCGCAGCCACACGAGCCTTCGCATCCGCACATGCCAGCACCGAATTGGACTTTGGGCGGTTCAGTAGTCTCAACCGGGGACGTCATTGGCGCCGTCGACGGAATTGACTCGGTGCCTCGTCCTTTCTTCTTTTTGATGCGAGACACGGCCGACGTAGTAGCCGCCTGTTTAATTGGCGATACTGTCTTGTTTACCGTGTAAGGTCGAGCGGCCTCGGCGAACTCGTTGCTCTTTTTAACCATGCCCTTGCCTTTTTTCTTCTTGATTCCCGACACAGCCGACGCAGTAGCGGCCTGCTTAATTGGACTCACCGTCTTGTTGACAGCGTACGGCCGAGCGGCCTCGTTGAACTCGTGGCTCTTTTTCACTAGGCCTGCACCGGTAATCGTGGCCGCGGAGCCTTTCTTGCTTGCCGCCATCAGTTTCTTAGCGTCAGCCATGCTAATGTGCACGGACATGGCGCTGCCGAGTTTAGCGCGTACAGGCTGACCACTTTCGAGTTTTTTGAGTTGCGCGGGTGACAGTTTTTGAATGCCGACTTCCATGTATTCCGTAAAGATTTTATTTATTGGAAAATCATATATTTGGACGACAATAATACTGAAAAACGGCTGGACTGCTCCCCATGCCTCGCATATCAACTGCAAGTTGTTTTTGCTGCTTATCATATTCCGAGTAGTTATCCGTGATGAAAGCGCGACGCAGAGCGTTGACAGATACGGACTTCCCAAAGATGGCATGCAGCCTGTCCCACAGTTGCTTTGTGGATAGTTGGCGGCCTTTGATAGTCGTGAATAAAAATGTCGCGTCCGGAAACGTGCTTGCGTACTTATGAAGTATGTCCTGCAAAGCCGACGGAATCTGAATAGTCTGTTTCCCATACGTGCGTACCGTCTTGTATTTGTTGAAAATCAATTTGTCTCTGTCTAGGTAGTTTAACGTCGGTTCCTGGCCTCTAATCAGGAATTCGGTGTAGTCCATGGCACGGCGAGGCGGTATGTAAATGTTTCCTAAAAGCGCTATGAGGATCATGTCCTGGATCTTGAGGATGTTTTCCGGAGTGAAGTCGCCTTTCTTGTAAATAGCGTTGGCCTCCTTCTGAAGTTTTTTGAAAATCGCCTTAACTTCCGCGGAGGTCGTTGTTTTGTCCGGGTCGGTCGGTGGCTGCGATGCTACACGAATGGCATTTGCAGATTTGGCCCGCTGCATCAACTCCTGGTACAACGGATTTTCTGTCAGGACATATAAGTAGGAGAAAAGTGTTTGTTGGGATGACATGGGCCGGACGCTAAGTGTTTCGGACATCAGTTGGACATCGTTGAAAACTGCCATGCTGTAGTCGTCGCGTCCCGTCGCATCACGGTAGAGTTTCTTAAGACTAGACAAATAACTGTAGAGAGATGATTGAGCCAACTCCGGTCGGTTGCGCCTTAGAACGTCTTCCATGCATGTTGCAAATATTATTTTTTTATCAGGTTGTACTTTATGAGTGACTCCGACGATTCCACTGTGGCGTCCTGGACCGATGACATAAATAGCCTACTGCTGTCCTTGCAGGATAACTCGGATCAATTACAAAAACTCCACAAGGAGAAATACTTGCATTACAAAGGACGGTTAATCGTGTTTCGGATCCCGTTGATTATCTTGAGTACGGTGAACTCTGTATTCAGCGTCGGCCTCTCTCAGTATGCCTCTCAGGAGACGACGAGCACCGTGAACTGTATCCTGTCGCTGTTTTGTGCCATCATCAGTGCGGTCGAATTGTTCCTAGCGATTCACAAGAAGATGGAGCAGGCCCTTGTGTCGTACCACGGGTACAAGTTATTGTCTATTCGAATCGCTGCGCAGAGGCGTCTTTCACCAGAGAATCGCCAGGAAGACGGGCATGTGTTTCTGACATCCGTGATAAATGAGTATCGAAATCTTTTTGAAAGTTCCAACGTTCTGCGAAGTCCGTTGCATGATCGTATGCTGGTCGCTGGGATATCTTTGAGTCCTCGAGAAACAACGGGTAGCGTGTCAATTGTCGAACGTCGATAGCGTGAAAACTTTGCTAGGGTCGCGTGGAATCTCGCGTGCGTCCGTGAGCATTTGTCGTGTCAATTCTCTGAAACGGCGCCCGGGTAAAAATAAAGCGCAGAAATACTTTTTT
>SXGQ01484755.1_pt1 | contig 18839 bp, 21 predicted proteins | sample 3178371 | NCBI WGS metagenome assembly SXGQ01 (sample SAMN11356859, study PRJNA531348) | freshwater metagenome | isolation source: freshwater sample F1-20 | place: China: Fuxian Lake, Yuxi | collected 2017-12-25 | reverse complement strand
GCCGCGCTGCTGCTCGCCGCCGGACAGCTCGTCGGGCATGCGGTGGCCCTTGCCCTCCAGCCCGACCATCTCGAGCGTCTCAGGCACCAGCTGGTCGATCTCGGAGCGCGAGCGGCCGATGACCTGCAGCGCGAACGCGACGTTCTCGTGGACGGTCTTGTTGGGCAGGAGGCGGAAGTCCTGGAAGACCGTGCCCACCTGGCGGCGCAGCTTCGGCACCTTCCAGGACGAGAGCTTGTTGATCTCCTTGCCGGCCACGTGCACGCGTCCCGACGTCGGCCGCGCCTCGCGCAGGACGAGACGCAGGAACGTCGACTTGCCCGACCCCGAGGATCCGACGAGGAAGACGAACTCCCCCTTCTCGATCTCCAGGTCGACGGCGTCCAGCGCAGGACGCTTCTGGCCCGGGTAGGTCTTGGTGACCTTGTCGAAGCGAATCACCCGACGAGTCTAGGCACGCGGGTCCACGTCCCCGTGCAGACTCGCCCGCGCTCGGTAGCGTGACGACATGCTCCCCCGCCTGCCCGACCCGCGTCGTCTGCCGGACCTGGTCGAGGCGGTCGCCTCGCTGCTGCCACGGGCCGTGGGGCTGCTCGACTCGGCCGAGGACCTGGTGCGCCGGGCGCACCGGTTGGTCGACGACATCGACGCCACGCGCAAGGCGGCGGACGCCGTCGTCGTGCGCACGGCGGGCACGGTGGCCAGCGTCGAGCCCACGCTCGAGCGGGCCCAGGCGATGGTCGACACGTTCGGGCCGATCCTCGACGACCTCGCTCCGTCGATCGAGCGGCTGGCCCCGACGCTGCAGCGCATCTCCGAGACCACGTCGCCCGACGAGATCGAGGCGCTGGTGGGCCTCATCGACCACCTGCCGATGCTCGTGGAGAAGCTCGAGACCGACATCGTCCCGATCCTGGAGGACATGAAGAACGTCGGACCCGACATCCACGCGCTCCTCGACACCGCCACCGACCTCGCGGGCATGCTCGAGAAGGTGCCCGGCCTGAACCGACGTCGCAGCAGGGCTCGACCCGACTGACGCGCGGTGGCAGGGTCGAGTCATGGCCGACCCCGAGAGCCCCGATGTCGACGGCGCCGTGCCCGAGAAGGACCTCCTGCGCGACTACCTGTACACGGCGCGTGACGCGCTGCGCTGGAAGGTGGAGGGTCTGGGCGAGCTCGACGCGCGCCGCAGCCTCACGCCGACCGGCCTGAGTCTCCTGGGCCTGGTGCACCACACCGCCGTCTGCGCGTGCGAGTACTTCGGGGTGGTGTTCGACCGGCCGTTCCCCGAGCCGACGCCCGACGTCGACGCCGACCCCCACGCCGACTTCGTGGTGCCGGCCGAGGTCAGCCTCGAGGAGGCGCTCGGCTACGTGGACCGCGCGTGGGCGCACGCCGACGCGACGATCGACGCGCTCGACCTGGACGCGACCGGGGTCGTGCCGTGGTGGACCGCTTCGCGCGACGCGGTGACGCTGCGGAGGGTGCTGGTGCACATGATCGCCGAGGCGCACCGGCACGCCGGGCACGCCGACGTGCTCCGCGAGCGCCTGGACGGGCTCGCCGGGCTGCGACCCGACGCCACGAACCTGCCCGACGACGTCACCTGGCAGCACCACGTGGCGCGCGTCGACCGCACGGCACGCGAGGCCGCCGAACGATCCGCCTGAGGCGCGAGACCTCCTGGACCGCGGGGCGTCACGATGCACCCGCCGGGGGACGAGAAGGTAGGTATGCCTTACCTTGATCGCCATGGTCGATCCCTCCGCCCCGCAGCTGCGCGGCACCGGCGTCGTCGCCGGCTACCGACGCGCGACGGTGGTGCACGGCGTCGACGTGACGTTGCGCGCCGGGTGCGTCACCGCCCTGATCGGCCCGAACGGGTCCGGCAAGTCGACGCTGCTGCGTTCCCTGGCACATCTGCACACCCCCGCAGCGGGTCAGGTCGAGCTCGGTGACGGCACCCGCCTCGCCGACCTCTCCGGCCGCGAGGTGGCGCAGCGACTGACGCTGCTGTCCCAGTCGCGCAGCGTGCCCGGCGGCGTGTCGGTGCGCGAGGTCGTCGAGTACGGCCGGCACCCGCACCGCGGACGCTGGGGTGCGGGCGACCCCGACGGACCCGCCGTCGTGGAGCGCGTGATGGCCCTGTGCGGCGTCGACGAGCTCGCCGACCGCGCCGTCGACACCCTCTCCGGCGGACAGCTGCAGCGCGTCTGGCTCGCCAGCTGCCTCGCCCAGGACACACCGGTGCTCCTGCTCGATGAACCCACCACGTTCCTCGACCTGCGCTACCAGGTCGAGCTGCTCGACACCGTGCGTGACCTGGCCGACCAGCACGGCATCGCGGTCGGCATCGTCCTGCACGACCTCGACCAGGCCGCCGCCATCGCCGACGAGGTCGTGCTGCTCGTCGACGGTCGCGTCGCCGCCTCCGGCCCCCCGGCCGAGGTGCTCACCGCCGAGCGGCTCACCGCCGCCTACGGCATCCGGGTCGACGTCCACGTCGACCCGTCCACCGGCCACGTCCGCACCCGCGCCGTCGCCCGCCACCACTCCCGCACCCTCACCGCCCAGGAGATCCCGTGACGTCCATCCGCCTGCCCCTCGTGGCAGCCACTGCGATCCTCGCTACCGCCCTCGCCGCCTGCGGCACCACCGAGGAGGCGTCCGACGGCGCCTCGGAGTCGACCGGCGCGACCATCACCCTCACCGACTCGCGCGGCAAGGAGATCACCCTCGACGGCCCCGCGACGCGCGTCGCCGCGACCGAGTGGAACGCCGCCGAGTACCTCGTGTCGCTCGGGGTGGAGCCGGTCGGCGTCGCGGACGTCAAGGGCTTCGAGACCTGGGACAGCGCGGTCGAGCTGCCGGAGGACGTCACCGACATCGGCACCCGCGGCGAGCCCAGCCTCGACACCCTGGCCTCGCTCGACCTCGACGCGCTGATCGTCACCGACGGGCTCACCGGCGACGCCGTGAAGCAGATCGAGAAGACGATCCCCGTGATCGTGCTGCCGGGTGGCAAGGCCGGCGAGCAGATCGACCAGATGTTCGCCAACGTCGAGCTGGTCGCGAAGGCCACGGGGACCGAGGACAAGGCGCAGGAGCTGCGCGACGACTTCGACGCGAAGCTCGCCGAGACCAAGGAGGCCGTGGCCGACTCCGACCTCGCCGGCACCACCGTCGCGCTCGCCGACGCCTACGAGAACGGTGGCTCGGTGACGGTCCGCCCGTACACGCCGACGTCGCAGCTCGGCACCATCGTGGGCGAGCTCGGCCTCAAGAACGCGTGGGCTGACGTGCAGGGCCTAGAGCCCGACGCCGCCTACGGCCTCGCGCAGACCGACGTCGAGGGTCTCACGAAGCTGCCCGACGACGTGCGCTTCTGGTACTTCTCCAACGACACCGAGACCGACCCCTTCCGCGTCACGCTAAAGGACAACACGGTCTGGACGTCGCTGCCGTTCGTCGAGGGCGGCGACGTCACCCGTCTGCCCGACCGCATCTGGATGTTCGGCGGACCGGCCTCGATGGACCAGTTCCTCGACGCCGTGCAGGACCTGGCCGGCTGACCCCCGCCCACATGACCCTCACCACCGAGCGTCCCGGCGTCGAGGAGCAGGGCTCCTCGACGCCGGTGGCGGCACCGATGTCCGCGGTGCGGCTCACCGCCGTCAGCGCGACGCTGCTGCTCCTCATCGCCCTCGTGGCGGCGGTGCACGTGGTGCAGGGCACAGCCGCCGTGGGCCCGGCCGAGCTGTGGGGCTGGCTGACCGGGTCGACCGACGGCCAGGCCGCCGCCGTGGTCGTCGAGTCGCGGCTTCCTCGGCTCGCGGCGGGTGTCGTCGTCGGGCTGAGCCTCGGCGTGGCCGGAGCGGTCATGCAGTCCGTGGCCCGCAACGTGCTGGCCTCACCCGACACCCTCGCGGTGAACTCCGGGGCGTTCCTCGCGGTCACCGTGGGCGCGACCGTCGGCCTGCCGTCGGCGCTCGGCGGCGACCTCGTGCTCGCGTTCGTCGGCGGGCTGCTCGCCGCGCTGCTCGTGTTCGCGCTGGCCGGCACCGAGTACGGCACCGTGCGCCTCGTGCTCGCGGGCACCGTCATCTCGATGGGCCTCGCGTCGGTCTCGACGATGCTCATCATCCTGAACCCCATCGAGGGTGTCGGCCTGCAGGCGTGGGAGGCCGGAACCCTCACGCAGAACGGCCTCGGCACGGTGCGCCTGATGACGCCGCTCGTGGCCGTCGTGCTGGCGCTGGTGCTGCTGCACGCGCGGCGACTCGACCTCATGGCCCTCGGCGACGACGAGGCGCGCTCCCTCGGCGTGCCGGTGCGGCGCACCCAGCTGACGGTGCTGCTGCTCGCCGTGCTGCTGTCCGCGGTGGCCGTGACCCTCGTCGGCCCGATCGGGTTCGTGGGTCTCGTGGCACCCGCGCTGGTGCGCCTCGGCACGTCCCGCGTCGCCGGTCTGCACCGCCACCGGGCCCTCGTCCCGCTCTCGGGGCTGACTGGTGTGCTCGTGGTGCTCGGCGCCGACGTGGCAGTGCGTGCCGTGATGGGCTCTCAACGGGCCGTGCAGGTGCCCACCGGCGTGGCGACGACGCTGCTCGGTGCCGCCGTGCTGCTGGGCTTCGCACTGCGGCTGCGCGCCTCGCGACTCGACGAGGGCGGCAACGCGCTCGACGTCCGCGGCCTCGGCGTGCGTCGCCCACTGCTGCTCGTCGGCATCCTCGCCGTGCTCCTCGCGGTGGTCGCGGGGGCCTCGATGCTTGTCGGCGACCGGATGTTCCTCGTGGGCGACCTGATCAACTGGCTTGCCGGGCGCGGCGGCCCGGTGACGTCGAGCGTCATGGACGCCCGCGCACCGCGCGTGCTGGCCGCTGCCCTCGCCGGGGTCGCGCTCGCCGTGTCCGGCGCGATCATCCAGGGCGTCACCCGCAACCCCCTCGCCGACCCGACGCTGCTCGGGGTCTCCGGCGGCGCCTCCGTGGGCGCCGTGCTGGTGGTCACCGCTGCGCCGGCGGCGACCTACTGGGCCATCTCCGGCGCCAGCGCCGTCGGTGCGGTCGTGGCGGCGACGCTCGTGTTCGGACTCGCTGCGCGCAGCGGGTTCGCGACCGACCGGCTGGTGCTGCTCGGCGTGGGGGTGGCGTATGGAGCGATCGCCCTGGTGACCGTGCTCATCGTCGCGACCGACCCGTTCAACGCTTCCAAGGCCCTCACCTGGCTGTCGGGCTCCACCTACGGCCGGGCGTACGAGCACCTCGTGCCGCTCGTCGTCGCCTGCGCCGTGCTGCTGCCGGTGTGCGTCGCCGGCGCACGGCGCCTCGACCTGCTCTCCGTCGACGAGGACACGCCGCGCGTGCTGGGCGTCGACCCCGCCCGGTCGCGTCTGCTGCTGCTCGGCTGCGGCACCTTGCTCGCCGCCGCGGCGGTCTCGGTGATCGGCGTGGTCGGGTTCGTCGGGCTGGTGGCACCGCACGCGGCCCGCGCCCTCGTGGGCCGGCGGCACCGCCTGGTGCTGCCGGTCGCGGCCCTGCTCGGTGCCGTGCTGCTGAGCCTGTCAGACCTGCTGGGACGCACGGTCATCGCGCCGACCCAGCTGTCGGCCAGCCTGCTCACGGCCGCCATCGGCACGCCGTACTTCCTGTACCTGCTGCACCGCTCGCGCCGCAGCGGATGAGTGGGCCTGGCCGACCCGTCAGGGTCGGTCAGGCGGTGGCCTCGGCCTCCTGGCCGCGGCGCCAGCGGATGCCGGCCTCGATGAAGTCGTCGATCTCGCCGTCGAGCACGGCCTGGGTCTGGCCCGTCTCGTGCTCGGTGCGCAGGTCCTTGACCATCGGGTACGGGTTGAGCACGTTGTTGCGCATCTGGTCGCCCCACGTGGCCTGCTCGTCGCCGCGCAGCGAGTCGAGGTGGGCGCGCTCCTCGGCCTTCTTGAGGGCGAGCAGCTTGGCCTTGAGGATCACCATGGCGCTGGCCTTGTTCTGCAGCTGGCTCTTCTCGTTCTGGCAGCTGACCACGACGCCCGTCGGGACGTGCGTCAGGCGCACGGCCGAGTCGGTCGTGTTGACGCTCTGGCCGCCGGGACCCGACGAGCGGTACACGTCGACGCGGATCTCCTCGTCGGGCACGTCGATCTCGTCGGTCTGCTCCAGCACGGGCACGACCTCGATCGCCGCGAACGACGTCTGGCGCCGGCCCTGGTTGTCGAACGGCGAGATGCGCACGAGCCGGTGGGTGCCCGACTCGACCGACAGCGTGCCGTAGGCGTAGGGGGCCTTGACCGCGAACGTCGTCGACTGGATGCCGGCCGCCTCGGCGTAGGCGGTGTCGTAGACCTCCACCGGGTAGCCGTGGCGCTCGGCCCAGCGCGTGTACATGCGCTGCAGCATCATGGCGAAGTCGGCCGCGTCGACGCCGCCGGCGCCGGAGCGGATGGTCACCAGGGCCTCGCGCTCGTCGTACTCACCCGACAGCAGCGTGCGGACCTCGAGCGACTCGACGGCCTGGTGCAGCTTGACCAGCTCGGACTCCGCCTCGGCCAGGGAGTCGGCGTCGCCCTCCTCCTGCGCGAGCTCGACGAGGACCTCGAGGTCCTCGAGCCGGCCGCGCAGCCCCGTGATGCGCTCGAGCTGCGCCTGCAGCGTCGACAGACGCCCGGTGACGCGCTGCGCGTTCGCCTGGTCGTCCCAGAGGTCCGGCGCGCCGACCTGCTCCTGGAGCTCGTCGATCTCGCGCTGCATCGCGTCGAGGTCGAGCACCTTCTCGATGGAGGTCAGGGTCGCGCCGAGCTCCTTGATCTGCTCGGGGAAGTCGGTGGCCACCTGTCGAGGTTACCGGCCCTGTGGTGGGATCGAGACCGTGGCGTGCCTGTTCTGCAAGATCGTCGCCGGCGACGAGCCGGCCGAGGTGGTGCTGGAGGACGAGCACGTGCTCGGCTTCCTCGACGTGCGGCCCGTGTTCAAGGGGCACACGCTGCTCGTGCCACGCGAGCACGTGGACACGCTGCTCGACCTGCCGGAGCCGATGACCGTGCCGCTGTTCGCGGCGGCCCGGCGCGCTGCCGCGGCGATGTCGAGCGAGCTGGGCGCGCAGGGCACGTTCGTGGCGATGAACAACGTGGTCTCCCAGAGCGTGCCGCACCTGCACGTGCACGTCGTGCCGCGCACGAAGGGCGACGGCCTGCGCGGCTTCTTCTGGCCGCGCACCCGCTACGCCGACGGCGAGGCGCGGGAGTACCGCGACCGCCTGCGTCACGCGCTCGTCGACTGATCGTCACCGCCGGGGGCTTGCGTCACCGCGCCGACTCGGGTTGGCATGGGAGCCATGAACACATCGGGGAACCAGAAAGCACCTGTCCTGCGACGGCTCGTCGTCCTCCTGACCGGCGCCCTGCTCGGGCTCGGCAGCGTGGTGGGCGTCGCGTCGTCCGCGTCGGCCGTGACCCAGGCGCAGGCCGAGTCGGCCTTCCGCTCCGCCGGCATCACGTGGTCGTCGTCGGGGGGCTGCACCACGCGCAGCAACTCGTCGTGCACCTCGTTCGAGGGCCTGCGCCAGACCAGCGTCGACGGTGCGCGCACGCTCAAGTCGGCCAGCGGCTGCGCGCTGAACATCACGGGCGGCACCGAGGTCGGCCACGCGTCGGGGACGTACTCGCACTACAACGGCTACAAGCTCGACTTCAGCCTGTCGACCTGCCTGACGTCGTACGTGACGAACACGTTCACGTACGTCGGCACCCGCAGCGACGGCGCGCAGCTGTACCGCTCCGCGTCGGGCAACGAGTACGCGAAGGAAGGCAGCCACTGGGACGTCACCTTCTTCACCTGCGGCGGCTGCTGACGTCGCACCGACCCGTCCACGACCGACGACGCCCACCCCGAGGTCGGGGTGGGCGTCGTCGCGTCCGCGTCCGTCGGTCGCTAGCGCCCGGTCGCCGAGCTCAGTCGTTCGAGACGCCGAACCCGGCGACGGCGACGCGTGTGGCGTCGGCGACGAGGTCGTCGTCGGCCTCGGCGTCCTGGTCGTCCTTGGACGACATGATGACGATGACGATGGGGGCGCCCTCCGCGCGACGCAGGATCGCGATGTCGTTGCGGGTGCCGTACTTGGCCGCCCCGGTCTTGTCGGCGACCTCCCACGTGTCGGGGACGCCGGCGCGGATGAGGTCGTCGCCGGTGGTGTTGCGCACCATGAGGTCGGTCAGGAAGGCGCGCGCGTAGCCGTCGTTGACGGCCTTCTCGCCGTCGGCCGGCGGGAGCGTGAGCCGGCGCAGGTCGGTGGCGAGCGCCTGGGGCGTGGTGGTGTCACGGTCGTCGCCGGGCGTGGCCTCGTTGAGGTCCGGCTCGATGCGCGACACCTTCGTCGTCCGGTCGCCGATCTCGCGGAGTACTCCTTGCAGCTCCTCAGGACCGCCGAGCAGGTCGAACAGCAGGTTGCCGGCGGTGTTGTCGCTGTACCGGACGGCCGCGTCGGCGACCTCGCGGACGGTGAGCTCGGTCTGCCCGGCCTCGAGCGCCTTCTCGACCTGCGGGGAGAAGTCGACGAGGTCGTCCTCGCTGATCTGCACGGTCTGGTCGAGCACCGACCGGGGCTTCTCGTGCAGCAGCGCGCCGACCGCGATCGCCTTGATCGTCGACGCGTACGCGAACCGCTCCCCCGCCCGGTGCTCCACGACCTGGCCGGTGCCGGTGTCGATGGCGTAGACGCCGAGCCGCGCGTCGTACTCCTGCTCCAGGTCGGCGAAGTCGGCCGAGAAGGTGGGCGACGCGGTGGGCGTGGAGGTGGCGCCGGGGTCGGCGCTGCTCCCTCCGCCGGTGCACCCGGCGAGCAGCAGGGCGGTGGCGACCACGGGCAGCAGCAGGCGACGCATGGCCCCTATTCGACCATCCCCGTCCACATCGACGTGTCGAGGCCGTCGTTTCGGGTACGCACCCCCCGGACCCGGTCGCGTGGCCGGGTCCTTCCAGGAGAGGACGTCACCGTGCCCGAAGGTCAGCACCTCTCCAGCACCGGCCCCCGCCCCGACGAGGACCCTGAGGTCCTCGCACGCGGAGCCGCGTCCCTGTTCGGCGCGCTGTTCCTCGCCGCCGGCGTCCTGGGCTTCGTGCCGGGTGTCACGACCCACCTCGACCAGCTGAGCGGCAGCGGCCACCACAGCGGCGCGGAGCTGTTCGGCGTGTTCCAGGTGTCGGTGCTGCACAACCTCGTGCACGTGCTGTTCGGCCTGCTCGGCCTGGCGGCGGCCTTCCGCCACCGGCTCGCTCCCGCCTACCTGGTGGGCAGCGGCATCGTCTACGCCGCGCTCACCATCTACGGCCTCGTCGTCGACCACACGTCCGACGCCAACGTCGTGCCGCTGGACACCGCCGACACCTGGCTGCACGCCGTCCTCGCGATCGCGATGCTGCTCATCGGCTTCGCCGTCGGCTCGGCGTTGCAGCGGAAGGGGCAGTACACACGCTGAGAGCCGTCACCATCCGGCTCCCGGCTCCCAGCTCCCTCTCACGCTGCGTTCGTGGCGGGGTGAGGTCGGGGTCAGCCTCGAAGCAGCTCTCCGTGCCTCTGTCTCGTCGAACATCCACCGGAGCGGACGACGAAGTGGCCGGGCGGGGACCCGGACGTGCCGGCGAGCCGCTCCGTCCTCGTCCGTCCGTATGGCGGTAGAGCGGAATCACGCGGTGCCTCGACGAAGCGACCTTCCTTCCCTCTAGCGTGCTCGGAACCAGGCGCGGGCACATCGCGGCTACGACGGCGGTATCAGCTCGGCTGGCAGCGATCCTGGTGCCTGGTCCGCAGCACGAGACGTCCAGACCGCTTCGAAGGGCATGGCGCATGCAGGTACGGGGATCGGACCCACGATCCGAAGGTGGCAGGCGTGAAGGCTCAGCCCCACGGATCTCATCCACACCTTTGCGGACGACTCGCTTTCGCCTCCAGCGACCCGATCATCGTCGGGGCCGGGGCGTGGGAGCGCTCCTGACCGCTAGCACCTTCCTGCTCGCGTCGATGGCGCTCGCGTCGTGCACGAATGCCACGTCTTCCACCGCTTCTGACGGAGCCAGCGCCTCGAGGACCTCCCCGACACGTCCCGAGCTGGGAGCAGTCGAACCGCTCGTCAAGCCGATCACGTCGACTCAGGTGCCAGGTGCGCTCTCCGGGACGGCGTCCCGGGAGAAGGTCGAACGTGCCGCGAGGACCGTTGGGGATGACCACGTCTCCGCCGAAGAGTTCGCCCTGGCGTTGAGCCAGTCCGTCATGGACGTGCGCGAAGCAGTGGACATGCGTTCCCTCCTCGCGGACGTCGGATGCGATGCGTTGAGTGCACGGACGCGCAGCGCCCTGATCGGCGAGGTCGAGGGTCAACGACGGTCGGGCCTCGGTCGCTACTGGTCAACCGATCAGACCATGTGGGTCAGGAGTCAGGTCGAGGACCGGGGTTATGCGGTGGAGATCGCCGGCGTCGTGCACATCACCGACGGTTCGTACACAGGCTGGAACACGTACCGCGTGGACGTCGAGCGATCGCCGGGCGGATGGTGCGTGTCGGAGGTCTCCGCGCAGCCCATCCTGCCGAAAGACCCGGCTGTGCCCCGGGAGAAAGCCGATCTGAGGGAGGCGTTGGTGGGCGACGGTTGGCGAGCCGTTCGGCCATGACGTGAGGTTCTCACCTGGGGTCGTGCTCCTCGTCGTTCTCGCCGCCTGCGTGAAGGTCGCGCGACCGTGACCCGCTGAGCGCGCTCCAGCTCCGCCTCGCCCGTATCGAGCCGACGGCACAGGTCCGCTCGACCGTCCGGACTGCTCGAGGTAAGCCGACCGGAGCGCCCCTGGCCAGCTCACCTCTGCGGCCGGATGTCAAGCCGCCTTCAGAAGATCGTTCGAACGCTTCTGCCCGCGGCTCCTCCCGTGGGTTGATCGACGCACACACCGTCGACGCTCCCAGGGGGGACACATCATGTTCAGTTCGCGACGCCGCCGCAGGCAACGCACCACCACCGGTCTCGGCCTCGCCGTCCTGTCGGCCGTCACGATCGCCGCACTGCTCGCGGCGGCGCCGGCATCCGCGGCCGACGAGCCGGCCACGCCCGAGGGGCGGGGCATCGCGCCGCTGCCCAGCGGGTACGAGTCGCTCGCAGACCTGCCGTCGGTGCAGGCCGAGAAGCCGCTCAACGACGCCCTCGACGCCCTGCACGCGCTGTACGCCGAGAAGTACCTGGCTGGCGGAGCCGGCGCCGCGACCGCGCAAGCCGACGGTGAGCCGTCGCTCGACGAGCGGATCGCGGCAGCACGCGCGGAGGTCGAGCGCGTCGCCGGGCGGCCGTACTCGGAGATCGAGCCCGAGCCCGACTTCTCCACCAACGCGTCGACGACGTCCGACTCTGGCGCCCGGGTCATGGCGGCGACGCAGAAGGCCCTGCCCGTGCGCCACTCCACCCAGCGCACCTCCTACTACTGCGGGCCCGCGTCCGTCGCGATGGCGATCCGCGCGTCGTGCAGCGCGTGCGAGCGGAGCCGCTACAACTCCTCCGACACCATCTCCCAGACGACGCTGGCGGCGTCCCGCTACCTCGCGACGACCTCGAGCGGCACGAACATGTCGCGCATCCCGCTCACGCTCAAGAGGTGGGCGGGCTTCGCGTCCCGCCTCGTCTCGAGCCCGTCGGCGGCGTCCATCAAGAGCGGTGTCGTCAACTCGATCGGCGTCTACAACCGCGCCGTCGTGTACGGGACGCGGGAGCTGGCCGGGGCGGGCAACCCGCACTACAACTACCACTACACGACCTTCACGATCGACCACCTGATCATGGGCTACGGCTACTCCGGCTCGGGCGACCGGCTCGCCTACGCGGACCCGGTCGCGGGCCGGTGGACCAACACGGGCCAGTCGAGCGCCCCGCGGAAGACCAACGCGATGCGGAACACGAGCATGCGCATCTTCACCCAGCCGTGGGGCGTCGTCCTGTGACCTCAGCGCGCAGGACCGCCGCCATCGCCTCGGCGATGGCGGCGGTCGTCCTCGGCACGGCCTCCTGCACGACGACGCAGGAGCCGGAGCCCCAGCGTCAGTTCGCGCTCTCCCCCACGCCGCCGTCGTTCACGGAGGGCGACGACTACACCGTGCAGTCACGCATCCCGACGGTCCTCGAGGGACAGCAGGCCGTCTACTTCGACCGCGCCGACAGCCGCCTGATCATGTCGCTCTCCGGCACGTCGGAGTCTGGCCAACCCTCCGAGGACGATCCGCGGGGCGGCGCCCTGGTCTCCGTCGACCCGAAGACCCGCGACGTCACCGAGCTTGCCCGCCATGGGAAGCCGGGCTCCCCGCGCTACATCGTCGACGTCACCGTCGCCGGCGAGACCGTGGTGTGGGTCGAGACCACGCAGCCGAACTACGACGCCATGCCGTGGCGGATGTATGCGCTCGACCTCGAGACGGGAGAGGAGAAGGAGCTCGCGTCCTACCAGCAGCTCGGCATCACGGACCCGCCCTGGCCGTCGCCGAACGCCATCAGGCCGCAGGTCGTGGGCGACGACGTCTACGTCGTCGCGGTCGATCGTGTGGACAATCAGCAGAACGTCGTCCAGACCTCCGCCTACCGCGTGCCGTTGACAGGAGGCAAGCTCGAGAAGGTCGCGCCGAAGGCGACCGGTGCCTGGGCCGCGGGACGCGAGCTCGACGTCCTTGTCGACAGCGAGCTCGTGCGCTGGGACCCGGACCGTGGGTCCTCCGGAGAGGTCACGGACTCTGGGATGCGCGCCGACTGCGGCGCCTTCGCCGCGAAGGGGGTCCGGGTGGCCTGCACGACGGCCGACGGTCGCCGCCGCCTGACGGTCGAGTCGACCGAGCACGGTCGCTCCACCGTCGACATCGGCAAGAACACGGTGGGCTACCTCAACGGCACCAACGACTGGGTCAGCTTCTCCACCGGCGACCGCGCCTATCTCCTCGACCTGCGGCGCGGGAAGCTCTTCTCCCTCCCCGGCAGCAACGACACCGGCTCGAGCCGTCTCAGTGGCAGCAGCTTCATCTACGTCAAGCAGACGTCCAGCCCGGACGCCATGCGGCTGGTGACCTTGAAGTAGCGACCGAGACTCTCACCCTGCTGGCTCGCGCAGCTGCGACGACGCTTCCGCCGACACACGCGTGCGTGCGGGCCAGCCGGGTGGGGTGAGAGGAAGAGAGACAAAGCGCTCCAGCCGGACCGTGACCGTCCCGTCCACGACGCCCACCCGCACGGCAGACACTTCCTCCCCTGCCAGGTAGTCCCCGACCAGCGCACGCGCGGACGCTGCGTCGAGCTCGACGCGCTGGCCGGCGTAGAAGGCGGCCTCGTCGAGACCGTCGGCCGCGGCCAACGCCGCGCCGTCGGCCAGGTTCGCGATTTCCTGACGCTGCAGGTAGGCCGTCGTCGCATTTACGACCACCGCCAGAAGCAGGGCGACCAGCACCAGGAACCCGATCGTCATCACCGTCACGCTGCCCCGCTCGTCCGCGCGCGTCATCGGCCCTCCCGGAACGACCCGTACGGTTCGACGTGCGAGGAGTCGACCGCGACCCCACCGACCTGGTCCCCCAGCACCGACGGCGTCAGCGGCAACGGCTGCACCGTGCTCACCGACACCCGCACCGACGAACCCGGCTGCAGGCACGACGACGGCGTCGGCAGGCACACCACCTCCACGTCGGCTTGGACTCTCTGGTCACCCAACGCCACGGCTGCTGCACGCTGTGCGCGCTGGGCCGCCGTGACCGTGTCCGGCGCCTGCACGTACGCCCGCGCCGCCGCCTTGCTCGCCGACGACACCGCGTACGCCGCCCGCTGCGCGTCGAACACCGCGAGCATCACGTAGACGAACGGCACCAGCAGCAGGATCGTCAGCCACACCAGCTCCACCGGCGCCGACCCCCGCTCGTCCCTCACGGCTCCACCTGCACCAGCGCCCGCCCGCGCACGTCGAGCGCCACCCCCGGCCCCAGGACACCCAACGCCGGAACCCTGGCCCGCACCCGCACCACCACCGCCGGCGCACCGTCGAGCGACGTCCGCGTCGCGCTCACCGACCGCGCGTACCGGGCCGAGAGCGAGTCGGTGATCATCCGCCGCGCCCGCGCCTCCGCGTCCTCGGGCGTCGCCCCCAGCGGCGCGCCCGCCCTCGCTCCGTCCGACGCGGCTGCGGTCAGCGTGTTGCGCACGTGCAGCACCAGCCCGAGCTGCACGATCCCCAGCACCAGGGGGACCAGCAGCACCATGACGAGCACGAAGTCGACCACCGCCGAACCGCGCTCGCGGCGCATCAGCGCACCGAGCTCAGCGCGTCACGCATCATCGCCGTCAGCTCGGGACCGGCGACCGCCGTCAGCACCGCGACGAGCCCGGCGGACATGACGGTGATCATCACCCAGCCCGGCACGTCACCCCGTTCGTCGTGCGACGGCTCCAGCAGACGCGACCTCAGCCGCAGGGTCAGGGACGACATGACACCACTCCTTCAGCTCGACAGACGCAGGCCGACGAGGCCCGGGTAGAACGCGAAGACGACCGTGACGGGCAGGACGAGGAAGACGACGGGGATCATCATGAGGATCTCCTTGCGCCCACCCGACTCCATCAGCTCGCGGCGGGCGGACTCGCGGACGTCGGCGGCCTGTGCGTGCAGCACGTCGACGAGCGGGGTGCCACGGTCGACGGCCACGGCGAGACCTTCGGCGAAGCGCGCGATGCTGGAGACCCCGGTGCGCGCCGCCAACGCGTCGAACGCGGCCGGCACGGTGTGCCCGGTGCGGACGTCGGCGAGCACCCGTCCGAGCTCGTCGGCGAGCGCGCCCCGGAGCACGCGCAGCACCCGGTCGAGCCCGGCGACGGGGCTCTCCCCCGCGGCGACCGCCAGCGCGAGCAGGTCGGCGACGGCAGGGAACTCCTCCGCCAGCCGCTCCTCACGGCGGGTCACCTGCGAGCTAAGTGCCGAGTCGCGGCCCAGCACACCACCCACCAGACCCACGCCGCACAGCGTCAGCAGCACGACCGGCGAACCACCCGACGTGCTCCACACCAGCACCGCGAGGGCCGCCGCCGCGGCGAAGCCCGCCGCACCCCACGCCAGCTGCTGCACGCGGAACGCGTCGACGCCGTAGGGCGAGCCGAGCCGCACCAGCCGCCGCTCGACGCTCGCCGTCCCGCCCGTCAGGCGCCCGACGAGCTCGGCCGCGCCACGCAGCCACGGGCCGTAGACCGCACCGACCGTGCTCGATGCCCGCGTCCGGACGGGCACGAGGTCGCTCAGGTACGGGTCGACCCGCATCGCCGGCGTCGGACGCCGGACCTGCCACCAGGCGACGACGACCAGCAGCAGCCCGACCGCCCCCGCGGCGCCCGCTGCCGCCCCCAGCAGCGTCGCCGTCATGCCAGCACCCGCCGTTCCTCCGGCAGCCGACCGAGCCACAGCATGAGCCGGTAGGCCACGACGCACACCACCGCGCCACCCACCAGGACGAGCGCGCCCGCGCCCGTCGCGTACCGCGCGACCACCTCGGGCTGCAGGCTCATGGCCGCGAGCACCACCCATGGGGCGGCGACGGCGAGGCGGGCCGCGTTGACCGTCCACGACTGGCGCGCCTCCAGCTCGCCGCGCGTCCGGCCCTCCTCGCGCAGGAAGCCGGACAACGCACGCAGCATGCGGCCGAGGTCGCCGCCGCCGACGTCGCGAGCGATCCGCAACGCCTCGACGACGCGGTCGCCGGTCGGGTCGGCCAGACGCTGCTTCAACCGGTCGAGCGCGACGTCGAAGCGCCCCGTCGACTGGTAGTCGCGGCCGAACCGCGCGAACGGCTCGCGCAGACCCTCCGGCCCCCGCTCCCCCAGCTGCACGACCGCCTCGGGGAGCGACAGCCCCGCCCGCACGGCCGACGCGAGGTTGTCGACGGCGTCGGGCCACAGGTCGGCGTGCTCGCGGGCCCGGCGACGGGCGCGTCCACGCAGCGTCGCCACGGGCAGCAGCGCCGCGAGCGTCCCCAGGACGAGACCGATGACCAGCACCCCCGACACCGCCGTCATCACCAGGCCAGCGACGACGAACGACCCGAAGCACAGGGCGAGCAACGCAGCAGGCTCCACGTCGGACAGGCCGGCACGGTCGAGCAGCTCGCGCACCCGACGCCGGCCCGGCGTCCGGCGCTGCGGCAGCGGAGCGAGCGCCCACCACACCAGCAGCGCGACACCGGTCCCGGCGCACAACCCGGTCAGCGTGGCCACGGTGCGTCTCCGTCGGCGGCGAGCACCGCGTCGAGGTCGATGCCGACGCGCGCGAACGCCTCGGTCCGCGCGGGTCGCCCGTGACCACGACGCAGCACGGCACCGTCGCGCACGAACACCGTCTCGGACTCGATGTGCCCGTTCTCGACCCGTCCGCTGACCGCCGTGACCTCCTGGACCGCGCGGCGACCGTCGGCACCGAGCGCTGTGTGGACGACCAGGTCGATCGACGTCGCGACGGTCGGAACGACGAAGTCGCTGGTGATGTTCGCCCCGGCGAGCAGCGGCAGCGTGCACAGCTTCGTGAGCGCCTGCCGCGCGGAGCTGGCGTGGACGCTGGCCATCCCCGGCAGGCCCGCGTTGAGGGCGAGCAGCATGTCGAGCGCCTCGGCCGAGCGCACCTCGCCCACGACCACGCGGCTAGGCCGCATACGCAGCGCCTCCTTCACGAGCATCCGCAGCGTCACCTCGCCGGTGCCCTCCAGACCGGCCTGCCGGCACTGCAGCGCGACCCAGTCGGGGTGGCGCCCGCACTGCAGCTCGAACACCTCCTCCACGGTGATCAGCCGCTGCGACCCGGGGATCGCGGCGGCCAGGCAGTTCAGCAGGGTCGTCTTCCCCGCCTGCGTGCCGCCGGAGACCACCACGTTCAGCCCCGCCACGACGCTCGCCCGCAGGAACCGCGCGACGGCGGCGTCGATCGTGCCGAGCTCGACGAGGTCGTCCAACGAGTGCGCCCGCGCCACGAACTTGCGCACGTTGACCGCGCTGAACCCGCGCGCGATCCCGTCGAGCACCACGTGCAACCGGTGCCCGCCGGGCAGCATCGCGTCGACGAACGGCTGCGACACGTCGAGCCGGCGCCCCGACGTCGACAGCATCCGCTCCACCAGCTCCCGCACCTGCGTGGCCGTGAGGATGACCGACGTCAGCTCGTGCCGACCCTCCCGCGCGACGAACACGCGGTCGGGCTCGTTGATCCACAGCTCCTCGACCGTCGGGTCGTCCAGGAACGGCTGCAACGGACCGAGCCCGGCCACGTCGGCCACGATCCCGCCGACCACCCGGTCGGGCTCCTCCAGCGACCGGACCGCACCCGTCAGCGAACGCCGCTCGTGCTCGGCCACCACCTCGTGCGCCACCTCGCGCACCGCGTCGGCGTCCGTCTGCGGGTCGAGCCGCCGACGTCGCACCTGCTCGCGCACCCGCTCCGCGAGCGTCGCCTGCACCGGATCCACCACTGACCTGTCCCCCGAGAAGTCGTGTCGATGCCCAGGACCATGACAAGAACAGCGCGATCTGTGAAGGGGACGCCCGCCGAAACTGTGGACAAGTGGGACGGACGCACGGTCGCCGACCCCATGAGCGGTCTCCGGCGCGATGCGGGGCAGGTCGTCGCACCACGCAACCACGGCTGGTCAAGCGTGTCATCGCTCACGTACAGTGGAAGTCGGACTGCGAAAATGACCCGTTCGGGCTAGAGCGCAGGTGATCGCGGTCCGGGAGCATGTCCTCTGGGAGTGGGGAGAAGTGGAAGACATGGTGACGACCACCCGCGTGGTGCAGCCGTCGTTCGACGACGACGCCCTCGTTCCGCACGCCTACCTGCGCAGCCTCCTCAGCGAGGCCGCCACCCTCGCCCCGCGCGACGGCCTCGCCGACGTGCTCACGCTCGTCGCGGCAGCCGTCGAGGACTGCGCACTCACGCCCGACGTCGCGTTCTCGCTCGGCCAGCAGCTCCGTCTCGTCATCGGCGCCCACCCCGCCGACGGCGACCTCGACGCGCACCTGCTGCTCCACGCGCTGCTCTCGGAGCTGATCGAGGTCACCAGCCTCGTCGACGGCGTCCACCTCGACGACCTCGAGCCGCTCCTGCAGCACCTCGTCTCCGTGGGCGACCTCGCCGAGGCCCAGCGCACCACGCGCCTCGCTGACGCCACCCGCGCCCGCGTCCGCGCGCTCGAGAGCAGCATCGCCGCCGACCTCGGCGCCGCCTGACCCTCCGCAGCCGGCTCACAGGAACCGCACAGGTTCCGCACGGACAGGCGACGGACAGTCCGTCCACACTGGACCCATGACCGCGCCCCTCACCCGCGCCGACGGCACGCCCCTGCGCGTCCTCGTCGTCGACGACGAGCCCAACATCGCCGAGCTGCTCATGATGGCCCTGCGCTACGAGGGATGGGACGTGCGCACCGCCGCCACCGGACGCGACGCCGTCGCGACCGCCCGCGAGCACGCCCCCGACGTGATCGTCCTCGACTGGATGCTGCCCGACGTCGACGGTCTCGAGGTCCTGCGCCGCGTCCGCCAGCACGACGACCGCGTCCCCGTGCTGTTCCTCACCGCGCGCGACGCCGTCGAGGACCGCGTCGCCGGGCTCACCGCCGGCGGCGACGACTACGTGACCCAGCCGTTCTGCCTCGAGGAGGTCGTCGCCCGCGTCCGCGCCCTCGTGCGCCGCACGGGGGTGCTCGAGCAGCGCTCCGACCACGTCGTCACCGTCGGCGACCTCACCCTCGTCGAGGACAGCCGCGACGTCACCCGCGCCGGCACCTCCATCGAGCTCACCGCGACCGAGTT
>SXGQ01401390.1_pt1 | contig 18842 bp, 20 predicted proteins | sample 3178371 | NCBI WGS metagenome assembly SXGQ01 (sample SAMN11356859, study PRJNA531348) | freshwater metagenome | isolation source: freshwater sample F1-20 | place: China: Fuxian Lake, Yuxi | collected 2017-12-25 | reverse complement strand
CGTTCTGAGCCAGAATCAAACTCTCCGTATAAAACGTTAGTTTTGATCCTTACCGGTATCGAAACCGGCACTGATGCTTGATTAAAATCTCAAATCAAACCCGACTAACTCGGGTATGCTTTGAGGGCTTCAAAACTTATCGCACAATTCAATTTTCAAAGAGCAACAGGTGTTTCCACCCAAAATAGCCCAATTTAGGGGACAAAAAACCTGAGCGCCGAATTTTTATCTCAAACTCGGCATCTCAGAGTTTCAGTCTGCAAGGCGAACTTAACGCTCGGCTCACCAGCCGTCAACATGTTTTTTGTCGACTAGCTTCGTCTTCCGTATCGAAGACACGTGCAAAATAGCAGCCACACAGAAGCGCGCAAGAACTTTTTTAATTTTTTTTGCATTTTCTTTTACCCGACGACCACGACCCAACCCTCCCTCAAAGAATGGCAGTTCAAAAACCCGATCCGGCCCGATTCTATCGCTCAAAAAAAACGCGTTTGAAGAGGCCGAAATATCTCTTTTTTTTGAACCAATCAAAACACATACAACCTCTTTTGATTCAATTGATTGAATGGTTTTAAAAGACATCATTGTGTGGTTAATTGTTCCGAGTTTATTTTGCCCCACAATCACCACCGAACAGCCCAACGCTCCGATTAGATCCAGTACCGAAAAATCTTCCCCCAACGGCACGAGAACACCGCCCGAACCCTCTACCAAAAGCAGGTCGCATTTCTTTTTTACCGCTTGGATTTTGAGAACCGCCTCACGCAGCGTCACTTTCGGTCCCTGATTTTGTTGGGCCGCGATGAGTGGGGCCAACGGAGCATCGTAATAAAAGGGGTTCGCCTCGGCATCACTGAGTTCACCGTGCTGCAACGACTGCAGCAGACGCACATCACCGCGCCCACCGGAACAGAACGGTTTCATGGCCAACGCGCGTCCGCCCTGCCCACGTAAATGAGCCAATAGCAGCGCGGTGAAAGCCGACTTGCCCACACCGGTGCCAGTCCCCGTAATGAAGACAATCCCTGAAAATTTTCCGGACTTTCGGATTGTTGACATGGAAACAAACCCTCTGCAAACCGGCCGCCGCCGCTTCTCAAAAACACCACACGAACCGCTCACTGACGATGGGTCACCAACACCTTCACATCCGTCGCGCTGGAACGATTCAGAACAGCCCTCATGCGCCGCTTGCGGCCTTCGATTTCCGCCTCCACTTCCACCTCGAACGTCGCGCTCTTCACCGATAAAAACCGCCTCGCCCGCTCGATTGTTTCGCGCCCGAAACCGATGGTTGCCAACTCCGCCACGTTACGGAACGGCGTGTCATCTCCCGTCCCATCAACAGCATCCGGCCCCGCGCGCACGCGGATGATCGAGCTGGCCAGCGCAGCATCGATGCCCGGAATCAACTGCAGCACCTTCTCCGACGCGGTGTTGATGTTGATGAATCCCACCGACATCGGCGCAAAAAAATCGCGCAAGGTTATCGGAAACGATTTCGCTTCCTCGCCGTCAATCAACGCCGAGGGTGCGTTGGTTCCCCAATACATCTCCCGCGTTATGCCGCGAATGAGCAACAGCTCGCTCAAGTCATCAATCGGCCCATTCTTGGCCAGATACGGCTGCGGCAGGTTCGCGTAATAATCCATCTCCGCACCGTTCAGACTCGAATCCCCATCGACATCGCGCCAGTCCACAATCGAATCGATGATGACACTCCTATCTGAATTCTCCACGCCCATTTGCGTCAGCGCCGATTCCAATGCCTGCCGACCAATGGGATGCTTCCGGTCGGCGGCCGAGTTGATGTTGAAGTAGCGTTCCCAGTCCACGATGCGCACCGTGAATGCGCCGTTGCCCAGTTGGTTGGTGAGTGAAAAGGACTGCAGCGGGCTGTTCGTCGCGCCCGGCCCGCCGGCCCACCGCTGATTGAGTGAATCGTACGGCTCCAACGCAACCGTCGCCTGCTGGCCCACGAGGAATCGCGCGAAATCCACGCCGGATCGGCAGAGCCATTCCAGCTCGCGATCCGCGTCCGCCTGCCGCACCAGCACGGTCTCGACCTTCATCGAGGCGGCAAATGTCCCCGCCATCGCCGCGAGCGAGACAATCACCAGCATCACGATGATCAGCGCGATGCCGGGTTTCCGGTTTTGTTTCGTTGCGACAACGTTCACAGTAAAAGCTCAGCCGACGGCTACTTCGACGGGCCGAAGCCGAAAGTGCCTTTCTTGCCGCCCTCTCCGCCGGGCGTTCCCGGTCCGCCTTTCGATCCAGGCCCGCCTTTCGTGGGAGTGCGCGCCATCACCGGCGGCTCGGGTGCGTGCATCTCCTTTGTCACCGTGTCGGCGACGAGCGACACCACGCGCACTTTGAGCGCCTCCGCCGGCACGGGCACGCCGTCTGATCGGCCCAGCGCCAGCTGCACGCGCATCAGTTTCGGGATCTGGTTCGTCGAATCCCATTCCGTGATCCACTGGCTCACCGCCGCGCTCCAGAACTCGACGTAAAACTGGTCCACGTTGCCCGCCAGCACCGTCGAATGCACCGCCGCATCGCTCGCCGTGGCGAGCAGCGGCGATTGACGCAGCACCAATTGATTGGCCGCACCATCCGGGGTCGGTTCCACGGAGAAACTCATCCGCCGCGTGGCTTGGCCGGCGAAGAATCGATGCCCCCAGAAGGTCTCCGGCGGACGCGCCACGAAGCTCAGTTCTGAGAATAGCCCCGGCGTGTTCGCCACGAATCCGTACAGGGCGGCGTTCTCGGTGAAAAGCACCGCGCCGGCCAGCGCCTCCTCGATCGTCCGCAACGTCACCCGCTCGCGCTGGGTATCCGCCGCGGCGATCGCGCCCGTCTGCGTCGACCGCAGCACCTGCGTCCACGCCGCGTACACCGCCGTGATCACCATCGCGAAGATGCCGACGGCGACCATCACCTCCACCAGCGTGAATGCCCGCGTCCGTGTTGTGCGGTACGTGTTCATGGAGCGTTCCTCTCCGGTCGGTAGAAGAGCACCGACATCTTGCTTTCGATCGTCTTTTCGCCGAGCAATTCATGCACCGTCAAATCCACGCGGTACAGGCCGTTCGTCCCCACCAGCACGGTGTCTTGTGTCCATGTGCTGCCGAGGTAAAACTCGCCGAAATCGCCCGTCTCGGTGCCTTCCTGCATCGTGGTGCCCAGCGCGATCTCTGCGGCGAGATCCGCCGTGCTGGGCCGCGCCTGCTGGAACGCCTGCGCCAACCGCAGGTTCTGCGACACCAGTTCCAGCACGGCTACCACGGCGGCAAAGAAGACCGCCACAGCCACCATCACCTCCAAAAGGGTGAAGGCCCGCCGGCGGTTTCGTGGTTGGCGTGGCAAGTTCATCAATCCGGGTTCTGCACGTCCACCAGCGCCGTCGTCACTTCCAGCACGAGACGCCGCCGGCCGTAGTTCGATTCCAGCATCACCGTCAACTCCTCGCACGTCGCGCCCGGGAAAAACCGCACGCGCACCTCGCGTTCGTTCTCGAAGGCCTGGGATCCCGCCGTCACGGCGAACTGCACGTCGCGCGGTAGAAAGAATGCGGCGGTTTCCGGCGCCGCCTTCGGGAGCGTCGCCACGTCTTCCTCGGCCGGCCGCGCCTCTGCTACTTCCACTGGGGCCAACACGAACGACCGCTCTACCAGGCGCACCACCAGATCCACCGGACGCCCCTCCGTGATGGCCATCAGCCGCGCGGTGGCGCAGAGAGAGAGGAGGTCCGCCTCGGCCTGTTGCAGGGAGTTTTTGTCGAACATCCGCACGAAAGCCGGCACGCCGACCCCGACCGTGATGCCGATGATGACCACCACGATCATGATCTCGACGAGCGTGAAGGCGCGCGAACGGCACGCGCGGGCCGGCGCGTTCTTGGCTGGATTGGGGTTCATCATTTGCATCACTCAACGTGCCACGCTGCCGGTGATGGCGAACATCGCCGAAAGTACGCCGAACAAGAGGAAGCCGACAAACAGCGCGATGACCACGATCAAGACCGGCTCGATCAGCGTCGTCATCACGCGCAGTGCGACTGTCAGCTCGTTCTCGTAGGTCTCGGCTACGTTGCGCAACGAGCCGGGCACGTCGCCCGTTTTCTCGCCGATCTTCACGAGGTCCACCATCAGCTTTGGGAAAACCTTGCTGCGCTCGAGCGGCTCTGCGAGTGATTTTCCATCCGTCACCCCGTCGCGCGTGCGGGCGATGGCTTCCTTCAGCACGACGTTGGGAAGCACCTCCTCGGTGATGCGCAAAGCCACGAGCACTGGGACGCCGTTCTGCAGCAGGGTCGCCAGCGTGCGGGCGAACTGGCTGAACAGGCTCAAGCCGATGATCTTCCCGACCACGGGCATCCGCAGCTTGTAAGCGTCGATCTCGCGGTGCCCCTGGGGCGTCGCGCGGTAGCGCAGGAAAAGCCAGAGGGCCGTGCCCACAAACGCGATGGCCCCGGCCCAGATCAACCAGTTCGTCGCCAGTTCGCCGACGGCCATCAGCATCCGCGTGGAGAGCGGCAGCGTGACTTTCATCCCTTTGAAAATGCCCATGAAACGCGGGAGCATCCACGTCATGAAAAAGATGATCATCACCACACCCACGCCGATGACGAAGGCCGGATAGACCATCGCCGACGTCACCTTGTGGCGCACCTCCGCGAAGCGGGTGTAGTGGTCGGCCAACCGCCGCAGCACCTCCACCAGCGCGCCGCTCTGCTCGCCCGCGCGCACCATGCTCACGTACATCTCCGGGAAGATCAGCGGCTGCGCGCTCATCGCCGCCGAGAGGTTCTTGCCTTCCGTCACCTCCTGCCGCAACTGCCCGCTCACCTCCGGCCCGATCCCTTTCGATTCGAGGCCGGACATGCTGCGCAACCCCTCGACGAGGGGCATTCCGGCCTGCAGCAGGTTCGCCAGCTGAGTCGTGAAGGTGGCCAACTCCTGGAGCGACGGCTTGCGTTTGCGGTTGAAGAACGACTGGATCGTCGGGGCGGCGGCCGCCGGCGTGCTGGGGGCCGAAAAAGTCACACGCACCGTCGAGGCGGTTTTCTTTGCCGTCACCACGGCGCCGCCGCTCGTCTCCACCGCCATCGGGAAAAGCCCGCGACGATCGAGTTGCGCCAGCACCGCCGCGCGGTCGGCCAGCTCCAGCACTCCCTCCTCGATCTCGCCGGATCGGCGCCGCGCCTTGTAAGAAAACTTGGGCATACGAGCCGCTTCCTTGATACCGCCCCGCTCCGCCACTGGCGAGTGGAAACAATCCACAATCGCCGGAGCCACCTTCACGCTCGACGCCCACCAGACGCGTGCTAGCATGGCTTGGTTTCGGACACCAACAACCATCCCTCGCGTCATGAACGCCCTTCCACCCCAGGTCGCCTCCGAGAAGAAGCCCTTCGCCTTCACCGCCGCCAACGCCGGTGTGGCCCTACTGCTCTCAGGCATCGTCCTCTCCCTCATCTTCAAAAGCGCCGCGAGCACCGACGGTTCGCCGATGCCACGCGGGCTCGCCATCGCCTTCTCCGCGACGGGCATCCTCTGTTATCTTGCGGGGTTTGTCTTCAGCATCGTCGCCCTCTGCGGCATCCCGCGCCACGGCCGGGGCGGTTTGCTCGGCAAGGGCCTAGTGGGTCTGCTGCTCAATGGCGCCATCCTGCTGGCTACCAGCATTTCTCTTCTTTTGCTTTTGCCGAAAACCCTCGAACGCCGGAAAAACACGCAGGTCCTCAAGCAGTTCGACGACGCCGTCAAAGCCGCCAAGGAGTCCGCCCGCGATGCCATCAACTCCACCAACGGCCATCGCCCCGATGCCGCGCGACTCGACAACTTCATCGCCACCGCCCAGCAGGCCGGGAAGAACCTCAAAGGCGCCGAGGCTGAGACCATGCAGGCCAGCCTCGCCTTCTTCGCGAAGCTCAAGGTCGAGAACGACGCCTTCACCAAGGCCGCCGCCGCGCTCGAGGCCACCGAGATCCTCAACGGCCTCACGCTCACCAAACCGGAGCAGATCCCCGCGCGGCGCAAGGCCGTTCAGGAATTCATCACTGCCAACGCCCGCCTGCGCGACTTCTCGCGTGAGGTCGAGCAGCACTTCGAGGCCGCGCTCAAGACGCGCAACCTCAGCCCCGGCGAGATCGAGCGGGCTCTCGCGAGTTTCCGTAAGGGACAGAACCACTCCCTCCTTCTGAAGATCCGTGACTGCGACGAGCGCATCGGCAAGGCCCTGCTCGCCACGCTCGCCCTGCTAGAGGAGCAGTGGGGCAAATGGAAGTTCGACAAGAAGGATGAGGATTTCGTCTTCCAAGACGCGACGGCCGGCAAGCATTACTCCAACTTGCAGGCGGACGTCGCCAGTGCCGGCGAGGAGCAAGCCGCGCTGCAGAAGCAGATGCTCGGCGCGAAGAAGTGATCCGTCCGCTCAGCGCGCCAGCGCCTTGAAGCCAATCGGCGCCGGCTCGTTCAGGCTACCGCGACGGTAGCCCTGCAGATCGAGCGTCGTGTGCGCGTAGCCGATCTTCTTCAACTCCTCGGCCACAGAGGCAAACCGTTCCTCAGCCAGCAGCCGCGAGATTTCGCCTGCGCCCAGTTCGATGCGCGCCAGATGCCGTATCGGCGCCGCCTCCCCCGCTCCTCGCAGCTCGTGATGCCGCACCCGCACATCGTGAAATCCCAGGTCGCGCAGCACATACTCCGCGCGTTCGATCATCGCCAGCTTCTCCGGCGTCACCGTCTCGCCGTACGGGATGCGGCTGGAGAGGCAGGCCATCTGCGGCTTGTCGGCGGTGGGCAGACCGAGCTGTGCTGAAAGCGCGCGAAGTTCGGCCTTCGTCAGCCCCGCCTCCTTGAGCGGCGCGCGCACTTCGAATTCTGCCGCCGCCTGCGCTCCGGGCCGGTGGTCCCCCACGTCGCTCGCGTTCTCGCCATAAGCGATCACCGCGAAATTCTCCGCCCGCGCCAGCGGCGCCAGCTCGGTGAAGAGCTCGTGCTTGCAGAAATAGCAGCGGTTCGCCGGGTTCGCCAGATACTCCGCGTTGCTGAACTCCTTCGTGCGAACCACCCGCACCGGAAAGGAAAACTGCCGCCCCAAGGCGAGCGCCTCCTCCAACTCCCGTCGTGGCAGGCTGGGTGAATCGGCGATGACCGCCAAGGCGCGCGCACCCAGCTCCTCATGCGCCACACGCGCGAGGAAGACCGAGTCCACCCCGCCCGAATAGGCGACGAGGCACGACCCGTACCCGCGCAACCCCGCCCGCAGCGCTTCCAGCTTTGCCGCACTCACAGAGCCACAGTGGCATCCCCCCACGGCGATGTCGAGAACCGCGCCCTTCTCGCCGCCATCATCAGGCTTGTCGTGCGCGGGAGGTTGGCGATACCTTCGCCGGCATGAAACGCGCCTCCGGTCTCGTCGTCGTCCTTCTCACCGCCCTTCACCTTGTCGCGCCGTCGGCGCTCGCGCACCCCGCAGCCGAGGAGATGGCCGCGGCCGCCAACCAGTTCCTCGCCACGCTCAAGCCGGAGCAGAAGGCCAAGGCGCATTACGCCGACCTCAAGGCCGAGGCGCGGCACCTGTGGCATTTCATCCCGTCGGAGATGGTGACGTTTGGCCGCAAGGGGCTGACCTTGAAAGAAATGACCTCCGAACAGCGCGCGCTGGCGATGAAACTCCTGAGCAGCGGCGTGAGCGAGGCCGGCTACACGAAGGTCATCGGCATCATGAGCCTCGAGAGCGTGCTGAAGCAGTTCGAGAAGAATCCCCGCGTGGACCGCAATCCGGAGATGTACTTCGTGAGCATCTACGGCAAGCCGGAGGCCAAGGGCACTTGGGCGTGGCGTTATGAAGGCCATCACCTCTCGCTCAGCTTCACCATCGTGAACGGCGAACTCTTTGCGGCCGCTCCCTCCTTCATGGGCACGAATCCGGGCGAAGTCCGTGAAGGGCCCAAGAAGGGCCTGCGCGTCCTCGGCAAAGAGGAGGACCTCGCGCGTGAATTGGTGAAGTCGCTCAGCCCCGAGCAGCGTGCCCTCGCCATCTATGACAAGGTCGCGCCGAAAGACATCCTCACCGCCGCCGATCGCGTGGCCAAGCCGCTCAAGCCCGAGGGGGTTTCCTTCGCCAAACTGACCGCCGCGCAGAAGGAATTGCTCAAACGCGTCGTCGCCGAGTACGCCGGTCGCGCACGGGCCGACCTCGCGAAGCTGGACCTTGCGAAGATCGAGAAAGCCGGCTGGGACCGCGTCCACTTCGCGTGGGCCGGTGGCGTGGAAAAGGGCGAAGGCCACTATTACCGCGTGCAGGGCACGGGCTTCCTGCTCGAGTACGACAACACGCAGAACGACGCCAACCACGTCCACGCCGTCTGGCGCGATTTCGAGAATGATTTCGGCGGTGACATCCTGAAGAAGCACTACGACCAGGCGCATCCGAAGAAGTAGCGCCCGCCTGCGCGGTCCAGCGAACGGGCTTCATCTCGTGAGCGACATCGCCCCCATTCCACCAGCCTTTGCCTCCGGGCAGCATCTCACCCTCATCGTGAGCGACATCGCCTTCGGCGGCGAGGGCGTCGCGCGCGCGGGCAACTTCGTCGTGTTCATCCCCTTCGTCGTGCTAGGTGAGGAGGTCGAAGTCGAACTGACAGAGGTGAAGAAACAGTTCGGCCGCGCGAAGCTGCTGCGCGTACTCCGGCCCGCGCCCGAACGCGTCACGCCGGAATGCCGTTACTTCAGCGAATGCGGCGGCTGCCAGTATCAGCACATCGCCTACGACGCCCAGCTTCGCCTCAAGCACAAGCAGATCGCCGATCTCTTCCAGCGCATCGGCGGCTTTCCGGCGGCGGTAATCGATCCCGTGGTGCCCTGCCCGCAGCCGTACGGCTACCGGAACCGCATCATGATCCGCAGCCAGTGGAACAAGCCCGAGCAACGCCTCAACATCGGCTACATCCGCCACGACGACCGGCTGGTGGTGGACATCGATGAATGCAAGATCGCCGAGCCGGCGCTCAACGAACAGATCCGCCACGTGCGCGCGAACCCGCCGCCCAAAGGTGGCCTCAAGGTCGTGCTCCGCGTCGCACCCGAAGGATGGGAAGTCCCGCGCGATTCGTTTTTCCAGAACAACTTCTTCCTGCTGCCGCGGATGATCGAGGTCGTCCGCGAGCGCCTGCGTGACAGCGGCGCGCGCCATCTCGTGGACGCCTACTGCGGCGTTGGCTTCTTCAGCGTGGAACTGGCCGACCTCGTCGAGTCGTTCGCCGGCGTGGAAGTGGACATGCCAGCCATCAAGGCCGCGCGCAAGAACGCCGCCAACCGCGGACGCGCCAACGGCGAGTTCCTCGCCGGACGCACCGAAGATCTCCTGCCGCAACTGCTTGCCAAGTTCCACGCCGACCGCACCTGCGTCATCCTCGACCCCCCGCGCACCGGTTGTCCGCCGCAAAGCCTGCAACTGCTCCGCGAAAGCCGCCCCGGCCAGATCATCTACGTCTCCTGTCACCCCGCCACACTCGCGCGCGACCTCCATCTCCTCTGCGCCGACGGCGTCTATCAACTCACGAAAGTCGTGCCGCTCGACATGTTCCCGCAGACGCAACATGTTGAATGCGTCGCCGATCTGCGGCTGAACCATTGAACCTCCGATGCGCGTCGCGCATGTCATCACGCGGTTGATTGTTGGCGGTGCGCAGGAAAACACCGTGGCCAGTGTGCTCGGTCTGCGCCAGCGCCCCAGCGTGGAGGTCCGCCTCATCTCCGGCCCCACCAGCGGCCCCGAGGGATCCATCGAACCGCTCGTCACCGCCATCCCCGGCCTGCTCACGCGGATCCCCGATCTGGTCCGCCCCGTGCGACCGTGGCACGACCTTCGCGCGTTCCTCGCCCTCACACGGATCTTCCGCGCGCAACGCCCGGACATCGTCCACACCCACAGCGGCAAGGCCGGCGTGCTCGGCCGCTTGGCGGCGAAACGCACCGGCGTGCCGGTGATCATCCACACTATCCACGGCCCGTCGTTCGGCCCGTTCCAAGGAAAGGCGGCCAACCTCGCCTTCACCACCGCCGAGCGGATCGCGGCGCGTTGCACCAATCACTTCGTGACCGTGGCCGACGCCATGCGCGACCAATATCTCGCCGCCGGCATCGGCCGACCGGAACAATACACGCGCGTCTTCAGCGGGTTCGATCTCGCCCCATTTCTCGCGGCACAGAACGATCCGACGTTCCGCGCGCAGCTCGGCATCGCACCGGGCGACTTCGTCGTCGGCAAAATCGCGCGGATCTTCGAGTTGAAGGGGCACGACGACCTCTTCGCCGCGGCGCCGGAGTTGGTGCGGCACTGTCCGCAGATGAAGTTCCTGCTGGTAGGCGACGGCCCGTGGCGCAGCCGGTTCGAACAGAGGTCACGCGATCTCGGGCTGAAGAACCATTTTATCTTCACCGGCCTCGTGCCGCCGACCGATGTGCCTCGCTACCTGGGCGTGATGAACGCGCTCGTGCATCTCTCGCGCCGGGAGGGATTGGCGCGCGTGTTGCCCCAGGCGCTGGCGGCAGGGAAACCAATCGTCGCGTTCGACTGCGACGGCGCGCGGGAGATCTGCCTCGATGGCGAGACGGGCCTGCTGCTTCGAGTCGGCGACTTGGACGGCCTCAGCCGCGCGCTGGGGAAGTTGGCCGGGGATACCGCGCTTTGCCAACGCCTCGGCCAGCGCGGCCGTGAGTTCGTGAAGGAACGGTTTCCCGTGGGGCGAATGGTGGATGAGTTGTTCGCGCTCTACCAACGACTGCTGCGCGAGCGCGCCGCGCGGCACTAAATCAACCCAGCTTCATCTCGACGAACTCGCGCGTGATCTTCCCTTCTTTCGCGCGGCAGAGGAAATAGCCCTTCTCCTTGGTGCCGTCGTGGTTCTTTCTGGCGAACGCGCAGCAGCGATTCGTCGTCAGGAGCACCTCGCCAAACCTGCGTTCGGTGAAGCTGTGGTAGTGGCCATTGAAAACGGTTTGGAGGTTGTGATCCTTAAAACGCTCCAGCACCGCATCAGCGTTCAGGGGGCGCGAGGGATGGTTCGGCCCGAGCGGAAAGTGCGTGTACACGACGAGCGGCTTGCGCTTGTCGAGCTTGGGCAGGCGCTCATCCAGCCACTGCAACGTGTGTGGTTGGATTGGAAAGCCGCCCGGCAACTGGCCGGCGGAAGAATCGAGCGCGACGAGCTGCCAGTCGCGGTGCTCGAAGTGGTGGTTGAGCCGGTCGGGAAAGGCCGTCTCGTACGCCGAGCGGTCCTTCAGCCCGAGATAGTCGTGGTTGCCGATGACGCCGCGGACGGGCACGCCGAGGGCCTTGAAGGCGTCGCGCACCGGCCCGAGCTGGTTCGCGCGGCCGTCCTCGGTCCAGTCGCCGACCACGAGGCAGAGCTCGGGCTTGGCCGCCTTCATTTGAGCAACGAGCTTCTCGAACCACGGTCCGCACTTCTCGTTCAGGTAATGCAGGTCGTTGACGACGATGAACGTGAACTCGCCACCCTTGCCGTTGCCCGCCGCGCGCAGTGCTCCCGGCCAGAGGCCCGCGGCAAGCAGCCCTCCGGCGCCAAGACGGAGCGCGTCGCGACGTGAGAGTGTGGCGGAGCCGTTCATGGGTGTGAAATCAGCAGCGCAACACGGATCACTTGCCCGCGGCGGTTCCGCCGTTCGGCTGAAGGTGCTTCGCGAAGAACTCGGCAATCATCTTGCGGGTATGGGGGGCGCGGATGAAGTGGCCGGAGCCTTTCTCGATGTAGAGCGTGACCGGCACATCGTTCTTCTTCAGCGCCTGCTCCAGTATCTCGCTCTGGTGATGCGGTACCAGCAGGTCTTTGTCGCCGTGCATGATGAGGAACGGGGCGTCGCCCTTGGTGACGTAGGTGATGGGGTTAGCCTTGGCGACCAGCTCCTTCTTCTCCGCGAGCTTGCCGCCAACGAGGCGGACGAGCAGCGAGCCCGCGTCATCGGGCTTCACGGCGGGGGCGATTAGATTATCGCGCGAGTAGTTATAGTACTGGAGGAAATCGGTCGGACCGAACCAGTCGCACACCGCCTGCACGCGGCTGGAACGGTCGAGGTGCTCGCCCTTGTCGAACTCCTTCACGTCACCGGTCGTCCCGAGCAACGCCACGAGATGGCCACCGGCCGAAGCGCCCCAGACGCCGATCTTGTCGGGGTTGATCCGATGCTTCTCGGCGTTGGCTCGGAGCCAGCGGATCGCCGACTTGCAATCCTCGATCTGCGCCGGGTAGAGCGCGTGCTGGCTGAAGCGATAGTTGATGCTCGCCACCGCGTAGCCGCTCCGCGCAAAACCGAGCGCGGGGCAGTTCTCCTTGCCGCCACCAACCCAGCCGCCGCCGTGAATCCAGACGATCAGCGGCAGATTCTCGCCCTTCTCAGGCACGAAGAGGTCGAGCTTCTGTCGTTCATGTCCGCGGGTGACATAGGCAACGTCGCGCAACGTCGTGATGCCGGACAACTCGGCCAGCGTCTTTTTCGGCGCGGCGGCGGGCTTCGGTGCCGGTTTCGGTTCTTGCGCAAAGGCGCGGAAGGCCAGCGCGGCGGAGAGAAGCAACAGGATGAGGTAGCATTGCATGGCGACAGAATGGTAGCGAAGGTGATGCCGGAAGCCAGCGAGAGTTTCAAGCGCCGAGAACATCGCGCATCAAAAAGAGCGTTGCATTCCAAATCAGCAATCGGCAACAATCACCCCCCTTGGTTCGGGGCGTAGCGTAGCCTGGTAGCGCGCTTGTTTCGGGTACAAGAGGTCGTGAGTTCGAATCTCACCGCCCCGACCATCTCCCTTCACTGCCACAGCGCCACCTCGGCCCGCAGTTTTTTCAGCAACAGCCCGTCGGCGGCGGGGAACTCGTGGCGGGCCAGTTCGTCCCGGGAAATCCAAGCCACCGCATGGCAGTGCAGTGGCTGCGGCTCATTCGCCAGCCAGCGGCAGAGGTAAAACTTCAGATGCACCGTCTTCTCGGGATACGCGTGCGTCACCTCATCGAACAGCGCTCCGACCTCGAACTCGGCGCCGAGTTCCTCGCGCAGCTCACGCCGCAGACATTCCTCGAAGGTCTCGCCCGACTCGCGCTTGCCGCCGGGGAATTCCCACAGCCCGCCCAGATGATCGTTCGGCCGGCGTTGGGCGATGAGTAGTTTGCCATCGCGAAAGACGATGGCGGCGGAAACTTCGATGACGCGGACCCCATCCGCGCGCCTCTCGGCACTTGACCCTCTCGCGTCGTCGCTCGGCTGCGACATCAGCGGCCGATGCTCTTATATACGAAGCCGAGCCGGGCCATCTCGGCAGGGTCGAACAGATTGCGGCCGTCGAAGATGATCGGGTGCGACATCGCGCGCTTGGCGCGCTCGAGGTCCACGCGCTTGAACTCGGGCCATTCGGTGGCGATCACGAGCGCGTCGCAGCCGTCGGCCACGGCGTTCATGTCGTCCACGTAGGTCGCCTCCTTGAGCACGGCCTTGGCCTTCTCCATCGCGCGCGGGTCGTGGACGCGCAGGGCGGCGCCCTCCTTCTGCAGGCGCAGGCAAAGCTCGATGGCGGGGGACATCCGGATATCGTCCGTGTTCTGCTTAAAGGCGAGGCCGAGCACGCCGATTTTCTTCTCGCGCAGCACCCAGAGCGTGTCGGTGATCCTCTTCACGAACCGGTCCATCTGATCGGCGTTGATGCGCTGCACCTCCTTGAGCAGGTGGAAATCGTAGCCGAGCTCCTCGCTGATCTTGATGAAGGCCGAGAGATCCTTCGGAAAACAGCTGCCGCCGAAGCCGAGCCCGGCGTTCAGGAAGCGCCGGCCGATCCGCGCATCAAGACCGATGCCGTTGGCAACCTCCTCCACGTTCGCGCCGGAGGCTTCGCAGATGGCCGCGACGGCGTTGATGTAGGAAATCTTGAGCGCGAGGAAGGAGTTGGCCGCGTGCTTGATCAGCTCGGCGGAGTTGATATCCGTGACAACAAAGGGAGCGTTGAACGGCGCGTAGATCTCCCGCAACGCCGCCACCGGCCGCTGGCTCGACACGCCGACCACGATGCGGTCGGGCTTCATCAGATCCTCGATGGCGAAACCCTCGCGGAGGAACTCCGGGTTACTCGCCACGTCGAATTCGGTCTTTGTCTTGCAGTAGCGCTTGATGGTCTCGGCCACCTTCTCGCCGGTCTTCACCGGCACGGTGGACTTGTCCACCACGATCTTGTAACCGCCGTCGATCGCGCCGGCGATTTCGCGCGCCACTTTCTCGACGAAGCTGAGGTCCACCCCACCATCGGGCTGCGACGGCGTGGGCACACAGATAAAGATGACCTCCGACTGCTCGACCCCTTCCGGGATGCTGTCGGTGAACTGTAGGCGGCCGGCGCCGGTGTTCTTGCGGACCAATTCCTCCAGCCCTGGCTCGTAGATCGGGATGCCACCGCCGCGCAGCAGCTTCACCTTCGCCGCGTCGTTGTCCACGCAGATGACATGGTGGCCCACCTCGGCGAAGCAGGCGCCGGTGACCAGCCCCACGTAGCCGGTCCCGATGATGCAGAGTTTCATGGTTGCCGAAAAAGAACGCTCAGGAAGCGCCCAAGTCCTCCACCGGCTGCGCCGGCTCCTCGAGGAGGAACCGTCCATAAACCAAACCAGCCAACGCGCCGCCGACGAGCGGCCCGACCCAGTAGATCCAGTGGTTCAGCCACGTGCCTGAAATCGCCGCCGGACCAAACACGCGCGCCGGGTTCATCGCCGCGCCGGTCAATGCACCGCCGGCGAGGACGCCGACCGTCACCGCCAGACCAACGGCCACGCCGCCCAGCCGCGGCCCGCGGCCATCCGCCACCGTGCCGAAGTAGGTCACCACCAGCAGGAAAGTCAGTGCGGCCTCGATCACGACGCCTTGCACGGCGTTGATACGCGGCTCGTCGGAGGGAACGTTGTTGATGATCTTGCTCGGGATCTTCGGGGTGCCAATGGCGACCGACTCAGTGACCGGCTTGCCTTTGGGCACCAGCTCCGTACCCGCCAACGCATATACCAACAACCCCGCCGCCGCGAACGCGGCCAGTAGTTGCATCACGATATACAACAGTGCCGTCACGGCTTGAATCCTTCCACCCACAAGCATCCCCACCGTCACTGCGGGATTGAAGTGGGCTCCAGAAATCGCCATCAACGCCGAGGCCATCACGGCGACGGCCAGGCCCTGCGCCAGGGAAACCGAGAGGATATCGCCGTTATTTAAACCGGTCGCGGCGACGGCGACGAAGACCCACGCGAACGTGCCGATGAATTCGGCCACGAGTTGTTTGGCGAGTGAAGGCATGGTTACTTTTTGTTTTTGGGAGGGGTGGGTGAATTGGTGGACGGGAATGGAGCCAACGGCAGCAGCGGTTTGGCGGGCAACGCCTCGCGGCGGCTTACAGCCTCCTCACGCCAGAAGCCAGGCTGACCCACGCCGGTGAGTTGGTCGTACAGCTTGCGCGCCTCGTCGGGCTGGTCTTTGGTTTCGTACAGGGCGGCGAGCGCGAGCCGCGCCTGCGCCGCAGCGAGGTCATTCGGATAACTGGCAATCACCTTCCGGTATTCGGCGGTGGCCTTGTCAGCGTCGTTCAACGAATCCAACGAAGCCGCCACCCCGAGTGATGCGGTCGCGACCAACGGACTGCCAGGATGGCTGGCGAGGAACTTCTCGAAGTTCGACTTCGCTTCGTTGAATTTTCCCTCCGTGAAGAGCTTCGACGCACCGAGCAACGCCGCCCGTTCGCCCGCCGCCGTGCCGCCGTGTTGGGAGGCCACACGTAGCAGGTCGCTCGCGGTCGCCAGCTTGCCAGCGGCTCCCTCCGCCGGCACTTGCACGGCGAAAAGCGCCGTGCTCGCCTCGGCCTCCGATTGGTTCTGCTGGTAGCCCCAGATATAGATGCCGAGTCCCGCGATCGCCCCGACCAGACTCATCTGGATGAGGCGCTTTTTGTTCACTTCCAGCCACGTCAAAAAATCCATCATCGGGCTGGCCTGCGCTTCTGGAGAATCCATAATTCGCGCATTGTTTAGGAAGTCACCCGTCGGCGGCAAGCCCGAAATCCCGCTCACTCCGTCGCCGCCGATCACGGGCTTTCCACTTGCCAACAGATGAGGACGCACCTAGTTTCGCTACGTGGAGTCGCAACTGCACGAATATCTCTCCGTCCTGATTCTTTTCCTCGTCGCCGCCGGATTCGCGGCGGGCAATCTCTTTCTCTCCGTCCTTCTCGGCAAACGCGGTCGCCTCTCGCGCACGAAGGACTCCGCCTACGAGTGTGGCATGGTGCCGGTCGGCGAGGGCAGTTCGCGCCTCTCGGTGAAATTCTATCTCGTGGCGATGCTGTTCATCCTGTTCGATATCGAAGTCGTTTTCCTCTACCCGTGGGCCGTGGTGTACAAGGGGATGCTGGCCGAAAACGCCAGCCTCATCTTCGGCGCGATGATCTCGTTCCTCACCATTCTGTTCGTCGGCTACATCTACGCAGTGAAGAAGAACGCCTTCGACTGGAAAAGCTGATCGTTAGAAATCCAAGCCCGCCAAGTCAGGTAGAATCCTTTTCTCGCTTGGCGATTTGGGGCCCCTGACGGTTCACCCGCACACTCAGCATGGCTACCACCATCAAATTCGGCACCTCTGGTTGGCGCGGACTCATCGCGCGCGACTTCACATTCGACGCCGTCCGCCTCGCCGCACAGGGCATCGCGGACTATCTCAACTCCGAACTGCTCGACCCGCGCTCGGCGATGCGCGGCCGCAAGCCCGCCGTCATCCTCGGCCACGACACGCGTTTTCTCGGGCGCGAATTCAGCCTTGCCGCCGCCGAAGTGCTCGCCGCGAACGGCCTCGTCCCCCTGCTCTGCCAGCGCGACGCCCCCACGCCGGTCATCGCCCACACCATCCGCGCCCGCAAAGCGATTGGCGGCATCAACATGACCGCCAGCCACAACCCCGCCGAGTGGCAGGGCCTCAAGTTCTCCACCTTCAACGGGGCTCCCGCCACGCCCGAGGTCACCGCGCAGATTGAATCCGCCATCGCTCAGCGACAGACCGCCGGGTGGAAATTTGATGGCGCCATCATCGGCACCTTCGCGTGCAAAACGATCGATCCACAGCCCGATTATTTTAAGCAGATCCGCAAGCTCATCGACTTCGCTTCCATCCGTAAGGCGAAACTCAAGCTCGCCATCGAGCTCATGTACGGCACCGGCCGCGGCCATCTCGACACCCTGCTCGAGAAGGACGGCGGCGCGACGATCACCCGCTTTCACGACGAACTGAACCCGCTCTTCGGCGGGCATCACCCCGAGCCGAACGCCGAGGGCATGGCCGAGGTCTCCCGTTTCGTCCGCAGCGGCAAGGCCCAGCTTGGCCTCGGCCTCGACGGCGACGCCGACCGCTTCGGCATCGTGGACAAGGACGGCACCTGGCTCACGCCGAACCAGATTCTCGCGCTCGCCCTTTATCACCTGAAGAAAAACCGCGGCTGGACCGGTGCCGCCGTCCGCACCGTGCCCACCAGCCATCAAGTGGATGCCGTGGCCGAGCTGCTCGGCGTGAAACTCCACGAGACCCCGGTCGGCTTCAAGTACATCGGCGCGCTCATGGAGAGTGAGCCGATCATCGTCGGCGGCGAGGAATCCGGCGGGCTCTCCGTGAAGGGCCACGTGCCGGAAAAGGACGGCATCCTCGCCTGCCTGCTCATGGCCGAGCTCGTCGCCACCGAGCGCAAATCGCTGGGGCAGATCCTCAAGTCGCTGGAGAAACGCACCGGCCAGTTCCACACCACGCGTATCAACGTGAAGATTGTCCCCGAGAAAAAGGAGTCCCTGCTCAAGAATCTCACCGCCGGCCTCAAGACCGTCGGCGGCCTCAAGGTCGAGAAGCACATCACCACCGACGGTTTCAAGTTCATCCTGCCCAACCGCGAGTGGGTCGCCTTCCGCGCCAGCGGCACCGAGCCCGTCTTCCGCTGCTACATCGAGGCCAAGTCCGCCAAGCAGATGAAGCGACTCGCCGCCGCTTGCCAAAAAATCCTGGCCAGCTAGGATTCGTCCGAAAGAAAACTTATGAAAACGTTGCTGCCGATTTCGTTCGCCCTGTTTTTCGCCATCACCCTCCGTGCTGATGAAAAGGACGGACTCGTCATCGAAGTGCCCGCCGCAGTGAAGGCCACCCTGCTCCGCGAAGCCGGTACGGCCGGCAAAATCCTCGAACTCCGTCGCGAGGTCGACAACGGCAAGACCCGCTACGAGGCGGTCCTGCGCATGGACGGTCTCGAGTACAAGGCCGAGGTGGACGCCACCGGCGAGTTGCACCAACTCGAGTTGCGCGACGAGAATGCCGAACGCACGCGTCTGACGGTGGAGCAGTTGCCGCCGGTGGTCCGCAGCCTGTTCGGCAAGTTGGCAGACGAGAAATCGATCAAAGAGCTTCAGCGCATCAAGCCAGCCTACGAGTTCGAGGCGATGGCGAACGGGAAGAAATATCGCTTCCTCACCGACCACTATGGCCGCCTGCTGAAGAAGGAGCGCCGGAGCGACAAGGATTAGTCTCCGCGTCCGGCGCCCAGCAGCCGATAGGCCGGATGTCGGCCGCTGATCTCCCGCCAAAGCTCGTCGAGGCCCAGCCGACGCTTCCGCGTGCGGCTCACCCATTCCACCGGCATGACCGCCGACACTTCGCGGTAACGGATGCCCCAGATCGGCTCAAACGCTTCCGCCTCGAGTGAATAGCGCGCGTCGCCGATCAGCGCCGGCTCGGATGGTGAACGCGCCACCCAGCCGTCCGAGAAGT
>SXGQ01494745.1_pt1 | contig 18848 bp, 20 predicted proteins | sample 3178371 | NCBI WGS metagenome assembly SXGQ01 (sample SAMN11356859, study PRJNA531348) | freshwater metagenome | isolation source: freshwater sample F1-20 | place: China: Fuxian Lake, Yuxi | collected 2017-12-25 | reverse complement strand
CTACCAACTGAGCTATCCGGCCGTGCCCTGCAAAAGGCTTCCCCGAACGGGGAGACGTATTAGACTCGGGAGCTCGCTGTCCGTCAAGCGACGCTACGGGTAAATGCCTGAATTGACTGGGAAATCCCTGTTTCGCAACGTCACGAGTGAGACTGCTTGCCAACACTTCAACGGCGCTCACGAGTGGACGGCGGGTCCGACAATCGATGCGTCGCAGGCCCGGATCGTGAGAGATTCCGAGCTTGAGTGATTCCGGCCACTCGGAATCCGAAACCGGTTTGATTGGGGGCCTCTCATGAATCGCATCTCGCGTCGTTATGCACTCGCCGGCGCGGCAGGGCTCGCTGGTCTTGCCGCATCACGCACCGTAGCCTTGGCCTCAGCCGCGTCGATGCCCGATTTCAACGACCCGCTGGTCGCGTTACGCACCCACGTCAAGCTCGTCGGAAGCCTCGCCAAAGAAACAGTGTATTCGTTCATGCGACTGAACATTTACGCCGATACCGGTGAGGGCAACTTTGTTCCGCTCTTCACGCTCAACAATATTCTCGTCGATCACTGGACGCCGAAAGGCGATGACCAGTATGAGATGCGCAAGTACGAGGTCGGCTTCTACTCACGTCATGACAGTCACGAGATCCTCGAGCATTTCGACAACCCGATCACGGGCAAACGGGAAGCAATACATCAGTTTCTGCTAGGCCCGGTGCCGCGGGTTTATACCCCCGATGGCGTGATCGCGATGGGCTTCACGCCCAAAGCGCTACCGATCGAGGTGATCGGCGATCGCGTCTTCTTGGCGACCGAATCGATCGAGAGTCGCCCTGACATGGTTCACCGCGGCAAGACCACGTATGTGAACTCGTTCATGACGATGTCGGCGCCGCTAAAGGATGTGCTCAACCCTGCCGTCACATCAGCGCCCTCACATCTGCAGTTGCAGAACAAGACGCGCTGGGCCCCTTGGATGGGCATGGGCGAGCGAGCGGGCGGCACGGTAGCGCGAGGTTTTGGCGGCAAGATTTCAAGCCTCGAAGGCTTGCCAAAACCGGTTTACGAGGGCGCCAAAAAACTCGTTCCCAAAATCTTTGAAACGGCTAGCTGGAACGACTTCCTGTTTGAAGACTCGGAGTTTTTGAAGCAGCGCAGCTAGGCATTCACGTCGGTGCGACGTATCCCTCGGGCTTCGTGGCGCCTTCGCCGAAGAAAAACTTCTCCATCTCGGCCTCGAGAAACTTGCGCGCCTTTGGCTCAACAGCAACCAAACGATACTCATTGATGAGCATCGTCTGATGCGCGATCCAGCGTTGCCACGCCTCCTTAGAGACGTTGCGCCAGATACGTGCGCCGAGATCCCCGGGATAAACGGGGCGCTCGAGGCCAGGCGCCTCTTTCTTGAGCAACACACACTGAACCACGCGAACAGCTTGGGTCATCGGTCTATTCCTGAGTCGAGAGATTCGAGCAGTGACTTGATGGGCGCCGGCAAACCGATGCGCGGACTTGCAGACTTGTGCGTCACCTTATACCAAAGCTCTCTGTCGGGCTCCATCACACGCGCAGCGCCACAAGCGAGTAAGGTGAACTCGAGCGGTTGGATCTGAAGATCAAAGTGCGTAAAGGAGTGCTCGATCACGCCGAGCTCGAGCGCATTCTCATCGGCGGTGAAATGGTTCCGCACGAAAGCATACGCTGCACTGACCGTCTCAAACTCCGGCAAACACCACAATCCACCCCATATGCCGCGCGTCGGGCGACGTTCGAGGTAGACCGCCCCGAGCGCATCGCGAATGATCGGCATCCAAACTCGCTTCGATCGGCGCTCGGCGCGAGTCGTACGGCGTTTCTTGGCGGGGATTTCACTCTGCCGGTGCATCGCCCGCGCACCGCAAAAATCTGTCATGGGGCAAAGCGCGCAGGCAGGCTTACTGCGGGCGCAAAGCATGGCGCCGAGATCCATGATCGCTTGGGTGTAGGTGGCAAGATCGTACTGCGGTGTGCAGGCCTCCGCCAAAGTCCAAAGATCATCGAGGGTTTTCTTGGCTGCGGGGTCGCCGTCGATCAAAAACACCCGTGACAGCACCCGCTTCACGTTGCCATCGAGTATCGGATATCGCGCGCCCGTCGATAACGCCAGAATGGCGCCAGCGGTCGAGCGACCGATGCCGGGTAACGCCGCTACGGCCTCGAAGGTGAGTGGAAATGCACCACCGTACTCATCGCGAACGGTAATCGCAGCACGATGCAGATTACGTGCGCGAGCGTAATACCCAAGCCCTGTCCAAAGGTGCAGCACCTCGTCGATGGGCGCATCGGCAAGCGAGCGCGCGTCCGGGAAGCGCCGCATGAAGCGCTCGTAGTACGGGATCACGGTCGACACCTGCGTCTGCTGCAACATGATTTCGCTGATCCAGACGCGGTAGGCAGTGCGATCTTGCTGCCACGGCAAATCGTGACGACCGGCCCTCGCGTGCCAGGCGATCAGTTCGGGGGCGAATCGGTGGGTGATGACATCGAGATCCACCTCGTTATTGTAATGTCCAATCTGAGGTCAGCGGCATCATGCTAGCCGAGCGCGAACCCGTCCGGAGCGTGGTGCACGACGGGGCGGAGACCGGAACGCTCGACCTTCTTTGCTAGTCTTGCCAGGTCGTTTTGATCGGGGGTTTCCATGGAAGAGATGAGTCTCGCGCACGGGCTGCTGAAGTACCTTCACATCCTGTTGTTCGTTTATTGGCTCGGCGGTGATGCCGGCGTGTTCTACTCGAGCAAATTCGTCACGAATACCAACCTCTCGCGCGATGCCCGGCTCACGGCTTTCAAGATCTTCATCAATCTCGACATGCTGCCCCGCTACTGTCTTGCTCTCATGCTCACGGTCGGAGGTGTGTTGGCCGAATTCATCGGCTACGAACACCCTCTTTGGCAAACCATCGCCATCGTCGCTTTGGGGCCGATCTGGGTTTGGGTGGTGCACACCATTCATGCGCGGGAAGGAACCCCGTTCGCCCGTACCCTCGCTGAGTGGGATCGCCGATTCCGGGTGTTCATGATCATCGCGATCATCGCCTCGGTCGGCTATCACTGGGTAACCGGGCCGCTGCAACCGTATCCTTGGCTTGCAGCCAAGCTCTTGATCTTCGCTTTCCTGATCTTCTGCGGCGTCATGATTCGCCTGAAGATTCCGCCCTTCATTGAAGGTTTCAAAGTATTGGCCTCGACGGGTCCAACACCCGAGAGTGATCAGAAAATGACCGATGGTATGGACGCCTGCCGCCCCTATGTGCTGGCGATCTGGGCGGGGGTCGCGATCTCGGCGCTCATCGGCGTGTTGAAGCCGGGGCAATAGATCGCTGGTAACTCACTTTTGGAGACGGTCTCGTCAGGGAATGAGCACCGTCGAACCGACCGTCTTGCGCGCCTCGAGATCGCGATGGGCCTGCGCTGCCTCCGATAGGTGGTAGCGCTGGCCGACGTGTAATTTGACTTTGCGAGTGCTCACGGCGCGGAACAATTCTTTGGCGCCCGCCTCGAGATCGTCGCGCTTGGCGATGTAAGCGAACAATGACGGTCGTGTCAGAAACAGTGACCCGCGCTTAGCCAGCTCCATCGGCGACATCAGCGGCGGCGGACCAGATGCATTGCCGTACGTCACCATCATCCCCATCGGTGCGAGACAATCCAGTGCGGCGAAGAAAGTCTCTTTACCCACCGAGTCATAAACCACCGGCACACCAGCGCCCTTGGTGATTTCTTTGACTCGGGCGACGAGATCGTCCTTGCCCATCACCAGAACGTGCTTGCAACCCTCGCGTCGCGCCAAGGCGACTTTGGCTTCATTGCCGACCACACCGATGACTTTGGCGCCGAGCGCCTTCGCCCATTGGCACAAAATGCTGCCAACGCCGCCTGCGGCGGCGGTGACAAGGATCCAATCGCCTTTCGGGACGCGATAAGTGCGACGCACCAAGTCCTGCGCGGTCAGACCCTTCAGCATCATCGCCGCGGCTTGTTCATCGCTGATCGCTTTCGGCAACTTCACGACACGCGCTGACGGCAGATTGCGCAACTCACAATAACTGCCGGGCTCGGTGTGGACGTAGGCGACGCGATCGCCTTTCTTGAAACCTACGACCTTTCGACCGACCGCCGTGACGACTCCTGCGGCCTCGCGACCGAGACCTGCGGGCAGCGGCATCGGGTAGAGCCCGGTACGATCGTAAACGTCGATGTAGTTCAGACCAATCGCCGTATGGCGCAGCTGCAATTCACCTTCTGCTGGCGGACCCGGGTCGAAGTCTTCGTAGCACAAAACCTCGGCGCCGCCGACCTCGTGAATCCGGATCGCCTTGGGCATCAAAGAGCCGATTCATCCGTCTCGCCCGTGCGAATGCGCACGACGCGATCGATGTCCGTGATGAAAATCTTGCCGTCGCCCACTTTGCCGGTTTTGGCGGCTTTGACGATGGCTTCGGTTACCTGATCGACCAGATCAGCGCGCACCGCGACCTCGATCCGAGTCTTCGGTACGAAATCGACCACATACTCGGCGCCACGGTACAACTCCGTGTGACCGCGCTGACGACCGAAACCTTTGACCTCGGTGACTGTCATGCCCGAGACCCCGATCTCCGAGAGCGCAGCGCGCACGTCGTCGAGCTTGGACGGCTTGATGATGGCTGTGACGAGTTTCATATTGTGTTGCTCCCGATGCTGGCGCCGGACACGGCTTGTGGAGAATGTTGCACCTTCCGTGCCACGACGGCGAGAACCTGCGAGCGCGATTTTTCCGCTACCCGCGCGACTCACGCGCCAACCAGCGCACCATTATGGCGCAGCGTGATCCAAAAAGCGCCCGGTGGTGGTGCGCGATCGAGTGAATGCCCTATTCTCAGTGGCCATGAGCGTCGTGATTATCGGAGCGGGACAAGCCGCCGCCCAACTGATCGATTCCCTTCGCCGTCGCGGCTACGCAGGCGCGATCGCCCTGATCGGCGATGAAGGGCTCCCTTATCAACGTCCGCCGCTGTCGAAAAAGTACCTCGCCGGAGAACTCGGTCTCGATCGCCTACAACTAAGACAATCGAGCTATTTCGATGAGCAACGGGTCGAGTTACGACTCGGACGCCGAGCGACTGCAATCGATCGAGACGCAAAGCGAGTCGAGCTCGATGACGGCACGTTGCTCAATTACGAACACCTCGTCATCGCGACCGGAAGTCATCCGCGCCGATTGAAGATGCCGGGAGCTCACCTGACTGGCATTCATTACCTGCGCTCGCTGACGGATGCAGACCACCTGCGCATCGAGGCGCACGTGGGTCAGCACGGCGTGATCGTCGGCGGTGGTTATATCGGTCTTGAGGTTGCTGCGACGCTGCGTCAACTTGGCATGGAGGTCACCGTACTCGAGATGGCCGATCGTGTGATGAATCGGGTCGTCGCCGAACCTATCTCTCGCTATTACGAGCGCGAGCATGCAAGCCACGGCGCGAGAATCGAGTTGGGCGCACGCGTGTTAGCACTGCAGGGCGATACCAACGGACGCGTCTCTTTGGTCGAGACAGATCGCGGCGGCATCAAGGCGGATCTCGTGGTCGTCGGTATTGGCGTGTTACCCACCGATGGGCTTGCACAGAGCGCCGCTCTCGCTTGCGATAACGGCATCGTCGTCGACGAGTATTGCCGAACATCAGACCCTGCGATTTTCGCCATTGGCGATTGCAGTAATCACCCGTCTGCACATTACGGTCGCCGCATTCGACTCGAATCGGTCGACAACGCCTTTGAGCAAGCGAACACCGTCGCTGCCAACATCACCGGTACGCCCACCAAACATGACCGCGTGCCTTGGTTCTGGTCGGATCAATATCATCACAAGCTGTTGATCGTCGGGCTCGCCGATGGCCACGATCAGACCATTCTCCGCGGCGATCCGGCCAACCACAGCTTCTCGGTGTGTTACCTGCGCGAGGGCGAACTCATTGCCATCGATACCGTCAATATGGCCAAGGATCAGATGGCGGCGCGCAAACTCATCGCATCACGCATGCGACCGGACCCAAACAAGCTCGCAGATATTTCGATCGCACTCAAAGATTGCGGCTAGCCGGCGGCAACTCTGGATATCTTCCGAGCCGCGAGATCATGAGGCCCGAAACCGCAAACAGCACGACATAGACCCACAGCATCGGCGTGTGGGTTCCGAGCACATCAAATACGCGGTTGGTTGCGATGACGGCCGTGCCTGACCCGAATGTCCAGGCGGCGTATTGCCATCCATAGTTTTCGGCGTAAGCCACATTACCGAAATAGCGCGTAATCAAAACGGCGATCACATCAAGCTCGGCGCCCGCAGCGAGCCCGATGCAAACCGCCGCCAACAAGGCCGTGCTACTGCTCGCGTCGAGCGCAAGCAGTACCACCCCGATAATCGGAAAGATGAGAATCGAGGCGGCTACATACGGCGCGAAATACCGATCCATCAGGAACCCGGCAAACGCACGCCCGACGATCAACGCGAGACCGAGCGCGCCTTGCACGGCCGCAGCTTGCGCAGGGTCGATACCGCGCGCACGCAAGATCGGCACGAGCGGGATCAATACGCCACCGATGGCAAAGGCGAGCAACAAGAACGCAGCAAACATCCACCAGAAGCGCGCCGTCCGACGCGACTCGGTCGCGGTGTAACCCGCGGGTGTGGAGCCAAGCGAACTCGCATCAGCCCGCAATGAGTCCGGCGCCGTCTCCGATGTTGGGCGCCCGTCGAGCCCAAGACCCACTTCACTCGGCGTATCGCGCAACTTCCACAATACGATGGGCAGAGTCATGAGCAGCGTCAGGATGCCAAGCCCCGCATAGGCGCCGCGCCAGCCGACGGCATCGATCAAAAACTGCGAGACCGACGACAACACGGCACCGCCAATGCCGATACCGGCCAAGGCCGCACCAAATGCCTGCCCGCGGCGACGATCGAACCAAGCAGCAACCACACGCGAGTAGGCAATCGACGACGTGCCCGCGCCGATGATCGGAATCAACGCAAATACGACGTAAAAATGCAGCAGACTCGGCGTAAGCCAGTAGAGCGATATCAAGGCCAGGGCAAAGAGGATGATGCCGATGATGGCCCACCGCCGAACGCCCTGACGATCGAAGAGCTTGCCGATGTAGAGCGACGATACGACGGTCACGAGGGTGCCGATCAAGGTGACGACGGCGTATTCGGTTTGACTCCAACCAAACTCGGCGGTGACGGGACCCTGAAAGATGCCGATGGCGAAAAGATTGATCGAGGCGACACCCGTCGCAAGACCTACCATCGTGGCAAACACCACACCACGCGTTCCGCGCGGCAACGCGGCGAGCACGGCGGCGACGATAGCGAGCGCGATCACGGCGCCGCGAAACAGTGGCGCCACCAGCAGGGTCGACAACAGCAACACCGCGGCAATTGCGAGGAATCGCCGATCGAAAGTCACTCGCTCCGGCTGCATCGCTCCCCCTCGTTGCTTGCCGCTACAATCACGCGAATCGATCCGATCATAGCCACTTCTCGCAGGAGCCGTCGAACTATGCGACCCACATCCATCATGAGTCTCACCGCTGCGCTGCTGTCGAGTTTCATCGTTGCCGTGAGCCCCGCAGATGCCGAAACCCGACGCCCTCTAGCGATCGCCATCCACGGCGGCGCCGGCGTGATCGCACGCGAGCAGCTCGGACCCGATGACGGTGCGAATTACCGCGCTGGGCTCGCCGAAGCGCTCGATGCCGGCTATGCCGTACTCGAGCGAGGTGGTAGCAGTCTCGATGCGGTCACCACAGCCGTTCGCATTCTCGAAGACAACCCGCTTTTCAATGCAGGCCGTGGCGCCGTGCTCACTCATGAAGGACAGGCCGAACTCGATGCGTCGATCATGACGGGCCATGATCTGAAAGCCGGCGCCGTCGCCGGTGTGAGGCGCATCCGTCATCCGATCGATCTGGCTCGCAAAGTGATGGAAGACTCTCCGCATGTGATGCTCTATGGCGCAGGCGCCGAAGAGTTCGCGGGCAGCCGCGGCTTCGAGTTTGTGCCCAATGAATTTTTCATCACACCGCAGCGCAAGCGGCAGCTCGAGCGTGTACTGCAAGGTCGCACGCAACCGCGAAACGAATTGTCAGGTCTGGGTACGGTGGGTGCCGTAGCCATCGATTCGAGCGGTAATCTCGCGGCGGCGACCTCGACCGGCGGCATGACCAACAAGCGCTGGGGTCGTATCGGTGATGCGCCGATCATCGGCGCTGGCACCTATGCCAACAACGCGAGCTGCGCCGTCTCGGCAACGGGTCACGGCGAATACTTCATTCGCTCGGTTGTCGCCTACGACGTTTGCGCGCTGATGGAGTACAAGGGTTACAGCCTCGATCGAGCGGCGACCGAAGTCGTCAAACGCAAACTGGTCGAGCGCGGCGGTGAGGGCGGAATCATCGCCATCGATCGAGCCGGCAACGTCGCACTGGAGTTCAACAGCCGCGGCATGTTTCGCGGCATGCGTGATTCTACCGGACGCCGGGAAATCGCAATCTACGAGAAGTAGTCGGCCAAATATTGATCGAAGTCGCCTCGGGGCGCTGCCGCCAAAGCTTCGGCTTTGCGCAGCGACTCCTCGGCCTCCTCGGCGAAGCGACGCAGAATCGCATCATTTGGCTGATGCAGGTCGAGAAAATAGGCTTTGTGCGCTGCCGATGTACGCAGCGCGAGATCAAAGAAAGACTCGTCCGTCTCGCGTAGTTCCCGAATGAGTCGCGCCGAGGGGGTCAACTCCACTTCTTTGACTTTTGCCGCTTGCACGGCAAGCGCCGCACTATATGGCTTGCTCGCATCACCCTCATCGAGCAGTTCGCAAATGCCCTGCATCTGATCGAGGATCTCGGCGGCCCAGCCGAGCATGTCGACATCGCGGCCGTCGCGCTTGAGCTTGAGGCCGGGCTCGCGCCCCAATCGAGCGACTTTGACATGATTGGCATCGAGCGTTGCCTGCTCGTCACGATCGATCAGCGGACTCTCGCGTATCAAACAAAAGGCGAGGAACGCCTCGAGAAATCGCATCTTGTTCTGATTCACGCCCACCGGATCGAAAGCACTGACATCGAGCGCCCGCACCTCGACGTATTCAACGCCCGCGCGCGTCAACGCACGAGTCGGGCGCTCGCCCGAGCGCGCGACGCGCTTCGGTCTGATGAAGGCGTAGTACTCGTTTTCGATCTGCAGCAAGTTGGCGTTGAGTTGGCGATATTCGCCGTCGACCTTCACACCCAGTCGCTCGTACTCCGGATGTATGGTCGTCGTCGCGCGCGTGAGATCGCGCACATATTCCTCGAGACCGTTGACCGACACCTCGACACCCGACTGACTGCGATTGCGGTAACCAAGATCACTCATGCGTAACGAGGTGGCGTAGGGCTCCCAGCCCGTGCCTCGAGCGAACTCGGGCAGTGTTTCACCGCGCGCGCGCAGAAACGATTTACACACGGTGGGCGACACCCCAAAGAGATACAACACGATCCAGCCGTGGCGCCGATAATTGCGAAGCAGATCGAAGTAACCGGACGAAATGAACGCCGAATCCATCGCGCGCGATTCACAGATGGCAGCCCAAGGCTCCCATAATTTTTGCGGAAAAGAATAATTGAAGTGCACACCCGAGATGGCCTGCATCACCCGGCCGTAGCGAACTCCGAGACCTTCGCGATAGATGGTCTTCATGCGCCCCACGTTCGATGGGCCGTACTGTGCGATCGGAATGCTGGCGTCACCCTCGAGGGCGCAGGGCATGCTCGTTGCCCACAGCAGTTCGTCATCAAGGTGACGGTAGACGAACTGATGCAGATCACACAGGTACTGCAACAACTCCCAATTGGAGGTGAAGGTCGGCGTGACCAGTTCGATCAGCGCTTCGGAATAATCGGTCGTGATGTGCTCGTTGGTGAGTGCCGAGCCGAGCGCCGATGGATGCGCGGTCGTGGCGATTCGGCCTGCCGGTGTGACGCGCAGAGATTCTTTCTCGACGCCACGTCGGCCGCCCTGCAATACCCTCTTCTCGCCTGAATTGACGAGCGAAGCCAAACGGCGTTCGAAAACGCGATCGATACGGGACGGCATAGTGGGGTCCCTACCAGGGAATGCGACCGCTGAAGACCTCTCGAGCCATACGGAAATCACCGCGCAGACTGTAGAGGGGATGTTTGAAGGTCGCAGGCTGATTCTTCTCGAACACGTAGTGACCGACCCAGGCAAATCCGTAACCCGTCACCAACGCCGATAAAAAAAGCAGCGGCTCACCCGTCACCACAGCCGCCAGCAACTGCAGCACGGCAGCCGAGGTGCCGATCACGTGCAACCGCCGGGAAGTGCGGTCGGCGTGCTCACCCAAATAAAATGGGTAGAACTCTTCGAAGTTCCGGAAGCTCATGCAGCGCATCCTGCCGCATGGGATGTGACAGGCGCAACCGGCTAGTCATAGACTTGCTACCTACCGACCCTACCACCGGAGAACGACTCCCCATGTCGATGGACACCCGACGACACCCGATCGCTGTGCTGACACTGCTCAGCACACTGGCGACCCTGACCGCCTGCGCGACCAGCAGCGCGCCGGCGTCGAGTGCAGCGAAGGCCAGTAAAACCACCGAAGTGCCCGCTGCAGCGAGCACAAGCACCGCATATCCCTCAACCTACGTGGTTCCAAGCAGTGCGCCCACCTTGATCCGCGGCGCCACGGTGCTCACCGGCACAGGCGAGCGCCTCGATGGCGCTGATGTGCTGCTGAGTGACGGCAAAATCGCCGCGATCGGACGCAATCTGGAACTGCCAGCGGGCGGTAAGTTGGTCGATGGCCAAGGTAAGTGGGTCACACCGGGTTTGATCGACGTGCATTCGCACCTCGGCGTATATGCCTCGCCCGGCGTCGAGGCTCACTCGGATGGTAATGAGGCGACCGCCCCGTCGACGCCGCAGGTGTGGGCGGAACACTCCATCTGGCCGCAAGACCCGGGGTTCGAGGCTGCGCTCGAGGGTGGCATCACCACGCTGCATGTGCTGCCAGGTTCGGCGAATCTCTTCGGTGGTCGCTCGGTCACCGTCAAGAATGTGCCGTCCGTAACCTATCAAGGCATGAAATTTCCGGCAGCGCCGCATGGATTGAAAATGGCCTGCGGTGAGAACCCGAAGCGCGTCTACGGCAATCGACGTGTGTTGCCCTCGACGCGCATGGGCAACGTCGCCGGTTGGCGTGCGCAGTGGATCGAGGCGCAGGAGTACATGCGCGAGCAGAAAAACTACGAGACCCGACGCGCTGCCGGCGAGAAGAACCCCATGTTGCGACCACCGAAGCGTGATCTTCGCCTCGAAACGCTCTCAGCCGTGTTACGTGGCGAGATCAACGTGCAGCATCACTGCTATCGCGCCGACGAAATGGCCATCGTGCTCGATATGGCCAAAGAATTCAGCTACAAGGTGACCGCATTTCACCACGCCACCGAGGCGTACAAGATCTCGAACTTGCTCGCCGAGAACAACGTGTGCGCCGCAGTGTGGGCCGATTGGTGGGGCTTCAAGATGGAGTCCTACGATGCGATCCCCGAGAACATGGTGCTAGTTGATGCGGCCCCCGGCGGCTGCGCCATCGTGCACTCGGATTCTTCCGAAGGCATCCAACGACTGAACCAAGAGGCTGCGAAAGGCATCGCTTACGCGCGTCGCATGGGCCGCGAGATCGCACCTGAGCACGCCATCAAGTGGGTGACCACGAACGCTGCTAAAGCACTGTCGATCCAAGATCGTACCGGTTCGATCGAACCCGGCAAGATGGCGGATGTGGTTGTGTGGAACGGCAATCCGTTCAGTGTGTATGCCCAAGCGCAAGTGGTTTTCGTCGATGGCGTCGTGCGCTTCGATCGCGCCGCGCAATCGGGTATCCCACATTCCGATTTCTTGCTCGGTCAGCCGGCTGCACAGGGGGTGCTGCAATGATCACTACCACGATCTCGTCCAAGATCGGGCGTGGACTCCGTCGCGCGGCGGTCTTTTTCGCAGCTACGACCGCCCTCAGCGCGGATGCGGGAAATGCATCGCTGTTGATCCGTAACGCGACGGTACATACGGTCACTATCGACTCGACGGGCCCGCTACCGAACACGGATCTGCTCGTTCAAGACGGCCGTATCGCCGCAATCGGCAAAAATCTCGCAGCGCCTGCGGGCGTGCAGGTGGTGGATGCCGCCGGCAAGGCCGTGACACCGGGCACCTTCGGTGGTTTGGCACGAATCGGCCTCGAAGAAATCGGGCTTGAAAGCACGACCGGCGATCACTCGCATCGCCTAGGCCAGATGCGCCCCGAGTTCGATGTCACCATGGCGTTTAATCCCGAGTCGATGTCGCTGCCGATTCATCGCAGCAACGGCGTGACTTTCACAGTGCTGACGCCGGGGTCGGTTTCGGGCGGCAGCCTGGTTGCAGGTCTCGGTGCTCCGAGCTCGCTCGATGGCTCGCTGCCCGGCAATCAACGCGTGATGTTCGTCGACGTCGGCGGCGATGCCAACGACCTCTCCGGTGGCAGCCGCGCCGCGCAATTCATGTTGCTGCGCCAGGCCGTCGTCGAGGCTCGCGCACCGAATCTGGTCATGGTGCACGACGAGCGTCTCTTGACGCCCTCGGGTCGCCAAGTGCTGCTCGATTACTTGAAAGGCGCAGGCCCGTTCGTCTTCGATGTCGACCGCGCCGTGGATATCCGCCGCACCCTGCAGTTCATCAAAGAAGAGAAAATCCGCGGCGTCATCCGCGGCGGTGCAGAAGCCTGGCGCGTGGCAGGCGAACTGGCTGCGGCCAACGTGCCAGTTGTTCTCGATCCGCTCGACAATCTGCCGAACAGCTTCGACAGCTTGGGCGCGACCCTCACCAATGCGGCCCGCCTGCGCGCAGCCGGCGTCACGGTCGCCTTCTCGATGCGCAGCCCGGAAGTTCACGATGCGGGTAAAGTGCGGCAAGCTGCGGGTAATGCGGTCAGCCATGGCCTACCCTTCGCCGATGGACTCGCCGCCATTACGCGTATTCCGGCTGAAATCTTTGGCGTCGCTGATCGCGTTGGCAGCATCGCGGTGGGTCGCCCCGCTGATCTCGTGATGTGGTCCGGCGATCCGCTCGAGGTCTCGAGCTTGCCCGAGTTGGTCGTGACCAACGGTCAACTTGAATCGCTCGATTCGCGTCACCGCGCGCTGCGGGATCGTTATCACGAGCGACTGAAGCAAGGTCAGGCGCGTTGATATGTTGATCGGCGAGTCGGTCCGCCGCGTCGCCATCATCGGCGGGTCTCGCATCCCGTTCGCTCGCGCGCACGGCGCCTATGCGGCACTCGACAATCAAGCGATGTTGACCGCTGCGCTGCAAGGCTTGGTCGACAAGTACGGACTGGCGGGCAGGCAACTCGGAGAGGTCGCCGCAGGTGCCGTGATGAAGCACTCGAGAGACTTCAACCTTGCACGCGAATGCGTGCTCGGCACCACGCTCGATCCCCACACCCCCGCCTACGATCTGCAGCGCGCCTGCGGCACGAGCCTTGAAGCGGCGATTCAGATCGCCAATAAAATCGCACTCGGTCAGATCAACTGCGGGATCGCCGCTGGCGTCGATACCGTCAGCGATACACCCATCGTCTATCCGCGCAGTTATCGGCAGATCCTGATGAAGGCACATCGCGCTCGTGGCGCCCTCGCCAAGATCACACCTTTTCTTTCACTGCGACCACGACACTTCGCGCCTGAGTTACCCAACGCGGGCGAGCCGCGCACCGGTCTTTCGATGGGTCAAAGCTGCGAGCGCATGGCACAACGCTGGAAAGTCAGTCGCGCCGAGCAGGATCAACTCGCCTACGAGAGCCATCGTAACGCGGCGGCCGCTTGGCGAGCGGGCTTCTACTCGGAACTCGTGACACCACTGGCCGGCTTGCTGAGTGATGACAATGTACGCGCTGATATTTCGATCGAGAAACTCGCGGCCTTGCGGACGAGTTTTGATCGCTCGAGCGCCGGCACCTTGACTGCCGGAAACAGCACGCCATTGACCGATGGTGCGGCAACCGTGTTGTTGGCAAGTGAAGCTTGGGCGCACGCAGCAGGCCTACCCGTGCTCGCTTGGTTGAGTTTCGGCAAAGCCGCTGCGGTCAACTTCGTGGGCGGCGAGGAGGGGTTATTGATGGCTCCTGCTTATGCAGTGCCTGCCATGCTCAGTGACGCCAAACTAACCTTGCAGGATTTCGACTACTACGAAATCCACGAGGCCTTCTCCGCGCAGGTACTGTGCACACTGAAGGCTTGGGAGTCGGACGACTTCTGTCGAAATCGGCTCGGTCGTCAACGTGCGCTCGGCAGTATCGATCGAAGTCGCCTAAACGTGAAAGGCAGCAGTGTTGCCATTGGTCATCCGTTTGCCGCGACCGGCGCGCGTATCCTTGGCACACTGGCGAAGTTGCTCGCTGAAGATGCCTCTGCAAAGCGAGGTTTGATTTCGGTGTGTACCGCAGGCGGCATGGGCGTCACCGCGATCGTCGAACGCGCAAGCTAACTGCGGCCGGAGCTGCCGAATCCACCTGCTCCGCGATCGGTGGCCGTGAATTCTTTGACAACCTCGAGTTCGACCTGCACGACTGGCACGATCACAAGCTGTGCAATTCGCTCGCCTGGCTGGATGGTGTAAGTGCTCGTGCCGCGGTTCCAGCACGACACCATCAATTGCCCCTGATAGTCGGAATCGATCAAGCCGACCAGATTACCGAGAACGATGCCATGTTTGTGACCGAGCCCCGAGCGCGGCAGGATTACGGCAGCCAGCGAGGGATCATCGACCCAGATCGCCAATCCCGTCGGCAACAGCTCGGTTCGGCCAGGTGTTAACTCGAGCGGAGCATGCAGACACGCGCGTAAGTCGAGGCCCGCTGATCCGTCTGTAGCATAGGCCGGCAGGGGAAACTCGTCGCCGATACGAGGGTCGAGAATACGAACTTTCAAGGGACGACGCGACATTCTATTTGGATCCCTGCGAATTTTGATCTAAGGAGCGGTGACTCTGGAGGCGATGAGCGCGATCAATTCTTTGGCGACGACCTGCTTGCTCGCTGGGCCGATGGGTGCTCGACCCTCACGCCACAAGACCACCAGGCTGTTATCGTCGCGATCAAAGACCTTGTCATCGCCGACTTCATTGGCTGCGATCAGATCGAGATTCTTACTCTCGAGCTTGCCGCGTGCATACGTCTCGACGTCATGTGTCTCGGCGGCAAAGCCGACGACGAATGGTCTCTGCGTGCGAGCAGCGACGGACGCCAAAATATCCGGTGTGCGCTCGAGCACGAGCTCGACACGCTCGCCGCTTTTTTTGATCTTGCGCTCGGCAACGACCGCCGGACGGTAATCGGCAACTGCCGCCGTGGCGATGAACACATCGGCAGAACCGACGGCCGCATCGACGGCATCGTGCATCTGCGCGGCACTTTCGACATCGATGCGCTTGACCCCAACCGGTGTCGGCAAATTGACCGGGCCTGCCACGAGTGTGACCTCGGCCCCGGCAGCGCGAGCGGCGTCCGCGAGTGCAAAACCCATTTTGCCGCTACTTCGATTGCTGATATAGCGCACGGGATCGAGGCGTTCTCGAGTCGGCCCCGCCGTGATCAACACATGTTTACCGGCGAGTCCAGCGCTTGCCGCGGCCGGCAACAAACGCTCGACGCCCGAAACGATCTCGAGCGGCTCGAGCATGCGACCATCACCCGTCTCGCCGCAGGCTTGCTCACCACGGCCGGGGCCGAGCACCTCGACCCCGCGGTGACGCAGGGTCGCGATGTTGCCTTGCGTCGCCGGGTGCGACCACATGAGGCGATTCATCGCCGGGGCCAACGCGACCTTGGCATCGGTCGCGAGCACCAAGGTCGTGAGCAAATCGTCGGCACGCCCGGATGAGAGCCTCGCGATGAGATCGGCCGTTGCCGGCGCTAACAGAATGAGGTCAGCCCAGCGCGCGAGTTCGATATGGCCCATGGCCGCTTCGGCAGCCGGATCCCACAATTCCGCACGTACCTCGCGGCCTGCGACCGCCTGAAAGGTGGTCGGAGTGACGAAGCGCTGCGCACCCGCGGTCATCACCACCTGAACCTCGGCGCCACGCTCGCGCAAGCGACGGACCAGGTCCGGTGCTTTGTAGGCGGCGATACCCCCGCTGACCCCGAGGACGATCCGGCGATGCTGCAAAGTCGACATGATCGGATTATCGGCGATGGTCGGTCACGGCGTCGAACACCGGTTGGTTATGGGGCGATTCGCTCCAGTTTTAGCGCTAGCTCGTCCATCGGCCACCGCGCCATCCTCGCCCGTCATGACCCGCCGCGCGAAAACTGGCTTGCAACAGATCGAAACGCTGACCGATGGCGAACTGCTACAGCTCTTGATCGGTCGCCGCACCGGCAGCAATGAGCTCTTGTCGACGCACGGTTCCCTGCACGCGCTGATCCGCGCACTGCCGAAGACGGGTAACACACGCATGACGGCTCGTCTCGCCGCGGCGCTCGAGGTGGCGAAACGCCATTACGCGGCCGATATGCTCGCAGGGGAATCTCTCCACTCGCCGGGGGAAACCTCGCGCTTTTTGATCTCGCGCCTGCGCGATCGACCCTTCGAGGTGTTCTGCTGCCTCTATCTCGATGCCCGGCACCGGCTGATCGCCTTCGAGGAGCTGTTCCGCGGCACCATCGATGGGGCGAGCGTGCATCCGCGCGAGGTCGTCAGGCAGGCACTCGCGCACAATGCAGCGAGCCTCATCTTCGCGCACAATCATCCCTCGGGAGTCGCCGAACCGAGTCGAGCTGACGAGCTCATCACCCTACGCCTGCGCGATGCACTCGGCTTGGTCGACATCCGGGTGCTCGATCATCTGATCGTGGCCGGTCCTCGGGTGGTCTCGCTCGCCGAGAAGGGGCTGATCTGACAGCCCGAAAGACTTGCCGCCGGCTGACCAGACTGGTATAAAAGCGACCCTTTGCACGGGTGCTAAGCCCCCGGGCAGTCGTAACCAACTGATTTTAAAAGGCTTCCTCCGATGTCCCGCGTCTGCGAACTCACTGGCAAGCGTCCCACCACGGGCAACCGCGTCTCGCACGCGAACAACAAGAAGCGTCGCCGCTTCTTGCCGAACCTGCGCACGCAGCGTTTCTGGTTGGAAGGCGAGAAGCGCTGGGTGTCGCTGCGTGTCAGCACCACCGCCCTGCGTACCATCGAAAAGAACGGTCTCGATGCCGTCGTCGCGCAGCTGCGTGCCGAAGGCATGAAGATCTGAGCCGGAGCACCTACCCATGCGCGAAAAAGTGAAACTGCTTTCGTCCGCCGGTACCGGTCACTTCTACGTGGCGATGAAGAACAAGCGTCTTCACCCTGAGAAGATGGACGTCAAGAAGTACGATCCAGTCGTGCGTAAGCACGTGGCGTACAAAGAAACCAAGATCAAGTAATCGGCAGCCTGCGCCTCACGCGCAGGATGACGGTGCGCCGTCATGCCGGAACTTCCTGAAGTTGAAACCACCCGCCGCGGCGTAGAACCCTACGTCTGCGGCGTGCGTGTTTTTGCGCTGCATATTCACGAATCGCGATTGCGCTGGCCCGTTCCGCTCGATCTACCGCACCGAGTCGATGGCACTCATATCGTCGCCGTGCGACGTCGGGCGAAATATCTGCTCTTTCAACTCGACTCCGGTGACACGCTGCTGCTGCACTTGGGTATGTCGGGCAGTTTGCGGGTGCTGCCCGCTGAGACGCCGCGTCTCAAACACGATCATATCGACCTGTTGCTCGAATCGGGTCACGTGCTGCGATTCAACGATCCGCGCCGCTTCGGATCATTGCACTGCGTGAGCGGCGACGTGTCACAGCATCCACTGCTGCGACACTTGGGTCCCGAGCCGCTCGAGGCGTCATTCGATGAGGCTCACTTGTGGCGAGCCACTCGCAATCGTCGAGTCGCGATCAAAGTTTTGATCATGAACGCCGCCATCGTTGTCGGTGTCGGCAACATCTACGCGAACGAGGCCCTCTTTCACGCCGGTATACGACCGGGCAGACAAGCTAAAGGATTGTCGCGCGACGAGGTACACAAGCTCGTCGTTGCCATCAAAGATGTGCTATCGATGGCTGTGCGTGTCGGCGGAACTACCTTACGTGACTATGTGGGTGCCGACGGCAAGCCAGGCTACTTCCGCCAGGAGTTGTTCGCGTACGAACGCGTAGGCGAGCCGTGTCGTCATTGCGGCGATTCGATACGACAACGCGTGCTGGGTCAAAGATCAACCTATTGGTGCCACCGATGCCAGCACTGAAACCTCGATTGCTCACGCGTCGTACGCTACTCGCACACTTCGAGCATGCCGACCCGAAGATGGCGCGACTGATCGAGATCGCGGGACCCTACCGACTACGACCCAAAGAATACGCTTCGCCGTTTCGTCATTTAGCCGAAGCGATCGCCTCGCAACAAATCAGTGGTGCTGCTGCGCGCTCGATACTGCGTCGCTTCATCGCTGTCTGTGGCGGTGATCCGCTCGATGCGCTCTCTTTTCCAGCCCCTGAAACAGTACTGACTCTCGACTCGCAGAGGTTGCGCGCAGCCGGGCTCTCCGCTGCCAAAGTCATGGCTCTGCAGGACCTAGCCCGCAAGACGCTCAGTGGCGTCGTGCCAGATACGCAAGCCCTGCTCGAATTGGACGACGAAGCGATCGTCGAGCGTCTCGTTGCCGTGCGTGGCATCGGTCGATGGACCGTACAGATGATGT
>SXGQ01195158.1_pt1 | contig 18850 bp, 17 predicted proteins | sample 3178371 | NCBI WGS metagenome assembly SXGQ01 (sample SAMN11356859, study PRJNA531348) | freshwater metagenome | isolation source: freshwater sample F1-20 | place: China: Fuxian Lake, Yuxi | collected 2017-12-25 | reverse complement strand
CCAAGACCCCATTGATCCTCCATCGTTCGAAACCTTTGTGTAGTTTGTATTCTTGAGTGTTCCATCCACGAATGCTTCAAGTAGCCGGTCGGGTTTCGGCAACGGCAAAAAGCGATTAAAATAATCTTGCGATGAGAAGACGTTATAAAACTGCACGAGCGTACCCATTTTTTGCGGATCTGACATAATCAGTTTCAGGACCATTTTCGAATGCAGGTGAAAAATCGGCCCCGCAAATGACGGATCGTACTCCCGCATTAGGCGTTCGATAATGGCCAGAAGCTCTTGAATAAGAAATTCTTTTTGGGCCTCATCTTCATATTCTAAGATATTAAAACCGACTGGCCGTTCCATATCGCCCGGATCGAGAATGATCACGTCATCGGCTCGTTCTTTCGGGATCTTTCGTAACAATTTTTCGATCAAGTCACCGTGCGGATCAATCACCCCTACACCTTCGCCGTTACTAACGTCATCGAGAATCATCGATTCGAACATCGTCGTCTTTCCGGTGCCAGTCTGGCCGACCGCGTAAAGATGGCGTCTCCTCTCCGACCTGTCGTTCCTCACTCGAGATCGGGTAGTGCGCATTACCGATGATACGTTTCCCGCTTGACTCTAGTTCGGAAACCGCGATTCGAACTGCATCGTCGATTTCTCTGAGACACTCACGTTCCGCTTCGCCAAGCGAGTAATGCCAGTTGCTTTCTGCGTGAACGGTTTCCGTTCCTGAACGCGATTTAATTGTCATAATGTGATTTCCTCCTTTAACGCGTGATTAGATAACAACAGTTCCAGGCGGTTTATCGTTGTGGCATTTCAAGCCTGGTGAGGTACAGATCGGCGACCATGGAGTTGTATCGAGGTTACCTCAGGAGGTAAGCAAGAATCAATTAGAATGGTAGGAGATTCTTGATATGAGGAAGAAGAATACGGAGGAGCAAATTGTTGCTCCTTGCGTGGGGCTGCGGTTAGCGGAAAGTGGGTGGGCGATACTGCCGTAATAAAGGGGTGCACGAGACGACATCCTATAAGCGGCGCAAGCGTTTCAGGTCAATGAAGGTGAATGAGGCTCGCGAAAATCGGAACCGGACGTAGGAGAACGCGAGTCTGAGAGCCGTTGTTGGCGGAGAGCGGCCTTGAGATCGACACGATCAGTGAAGTGGAGATGTTTAGAAACATGTGGTAGGTATCGGGAATCGGCGGGAGGCGGCGACTCTGATGATAATAAGCGGGGTGAGCGAACGTCGGTCATGGGAGATCCTGGATCTTGAGCGGATAAGCTACCGATTCGAGGCTCGATTGGCCGCTGGCGAAGCAAGGCCACCCGTAAAGGCAAATCGTCAGAGGAAAAAACCAAGACAGCTTCTAATGGGATCAGCAGATCAAAAAAGCTAGACAGGCTCTTCAGCATGGTTTCAAGCCAATCAAGTTAGAGAAATTCAATGAAATAAAGTATTAAAGGTCAAAAGGGCGAACGACTTACTACCGCATCTTCTAAAAACAAAAGGCAATAATCTAGAAGTAGAGTTTAGGCCACCCGCTATGTAAATCGCTTCCCCGTATAATCTGAACGAGTCAGATTAGTTCTTGACTAGTTCATATTAAGTTACCCGTTGCTCACTCATCTTTCATATACCTGGTTCGTTGGCATTTGTGTATTAGGTGTTCCGCGTCCGTGAGGCGCATGATCCCGTTCATTTGCTTTGTTCGAGAAGGCAATTCCTTCGTGCATACCCTTTGAAGCTCTTTCCGCCAAATCGCGGCTCCAGAAGATTACAGCGGCCTCCGAGACCTTCTTCGATCCCAGTTTCTCAAGATTCTTTTCTATTATCCGGCTTGTTTGATCAGTCAATTCTCGACCGCTTATCTTCGGGTTTCTGGTTAAAAGCTCCGCGAGATCAGTCTTAAGTGCTTCCCGTAAAGGAACGCCGATCTTCGCGGCGACGTTCTCAGTCCGTGACTGCTCTTGGTTTGGCCCTGGTCCCGTCGGGCCATCCCCGGCCTTGTTCACCTCAAGCTGCTCTTTCTGGACTACCGCGCGCTGATAAACAAAGTCCCGCTCCGCAGGAGGCAGCTTGCGATATATTGCAGAATGATCGAACGGATTCTTATACCTTAGATCATCATTTGACGTCTTGAGGCTTTGAAGGAAATGCTTTGTGGCCGATAACGAGTCTGTCGAGCGTCGTCTTTCGAGCCGGGATTCGAGGCTCTCTATCATTTGCATTGCTTCCTTGCTCGGTGTTATTTCTCCGCGGATCAAAGCATCCGTCTTTGTTCGTGCTGCCTCTCCCGCGTTGGAATATGCAAGCCGGGTGGCGGTCATTTCCGTCGTATAGTGACGCGGCGACGCCTCGGTGAAAAGGAACTGCATTTCCTTTGAGGTCAGAGGCCGAGGTGTCTTAGCCTTCTCCGCTTCCGCGAGTCCGGCCCATTGAAAGCCGAGTTGAGCATTTTCAAGACGAATGCGGGACGCCGCGTCGATCACCTCGTCTCTCGTTGCGGCTCGTTCGAGCATCGCGGCATAGTTCCTGTAACGAGGATTATAATGCCGCAGCCTCGATTCAGGCTGTTTTAGTTGGTGCTCAATGTAGCGGGACGCAAATCTGAGATCGTCGATCGCAGCCTGCTTATTGGCCGGGTCTTCTTTCGCTGTTTTGTAGATATCGTTCTGAAACGGTTTCAGGATCACCTCTACCGGAGTTCCGCTTTCCAACAGCTCGTCAAGTACCGGTAGCCGGACATTGATCCATCTGTCGATCTCTTCCTCAGACATTTCGGAGGCGAGTCGCGATAGCCCCAAGTCGCCCAACTCTATTCGCTCGAATTCCTGAATGCCGCCGACGGCATGTTCGGATTCTATCTGCGTTGCATGTTCGTCCTGGAGATTTGCATCCTCATAGACGTGTTCGAGCGACAGATCGTCATTAGCTCTTTCGACAGCGACATCCCGCTGTTCGTTGGGAGGCTCCATCGGAACAAGCTTGTCCGAAGGTTCCAGCCTGTCCATTTCCTCGGCAAGACCGGCGATCTCGTTCAATGTTCTATCGAATCGCTGCTCCTTTGTCTCGCTTGGGTCAACTTTCTCATCTGTAGTCAAGAAGTGGTTTCGTCCTTCCAGAGCCCCATAGATCCAGTTGAAGACCTTTATCTTTGTATCCCGGTCGGCCGTGCTTCCGGCGATCTTTTTCCCGTATTCGACTATTTGCGATGCTAAATCCCTAGCTCTGGATTCGTTTGTGATCGGTTCGAGTCTCTTTAAGGCATACTCAACTGTCGCGATCGCGAGCGGTGCGGAAAGCGTAGCGTTGTGTTTTGGTGATATCAGAACGCCGTCACGGACAACTGCCCCACGCTCGTAGAGGTCCCTGACGAACTGCGAATGTCCGTTGAGGTGCGAAGCGTGTTCGCTCCTGTTTCTTCCTTCCGTGTCTTCAAGCTTTGAGAGGATAAGGTCCGATCTGCTCACCGAGAGTATCTCGTTTATTGCACGTTCGGTTCGAGGATTTGATCGGACGGCATTTGTAGTCTGCTCGGTTAGTTCCCGGGCCCTCTGACGCTCTGCTTCTCGAACGAGCGAGTTCCCGACTTTCTCGATCGCCAGTTTTACAACGTCAGCGTGACAGATCTGACCGGCACGGCAGAAACAGGAAACGGCTATCGTCTGGCCGTCGCGGTATGCTTCGCCGAGTTTGAGCATTCCATCGCGGATCCCGGCTTCATTCGTTTTGTAGCTCTGCCGGAGCCGCTCGGAGTAGGCGATCAGTGCGGCATCACGCCCTCGTCCTCGTGGTGCAATTTCGCTCCGCTGGGGCGAAAGCAAACCAAGTTCCGGTGTGAAAATATTCCCGAGGTCGAGCGTGCGACGCGGAAGCGGTCTTTCCTCATTATCGATTCGTACAACTACCTGGTTACTGAGATCTGTTTGCATCCGTCAGCGTGTCGGTGAACCACCTGGACACCACCTCCATCCGTGCTGGTGCAAGCGGCGTGCCCTTAGCGAATGCGTTCGGCGGGCTATCGCGAATGACCTTGATACGACGGGCCCCGCCGTTCCTGCGGCTCGCGCGTCGGATTGTTAAACGCTGGAGTCTCGGCCGGAGGTGCTTTTTCTTGCTTGGCCGGGATGTGTTCCTTTTCTCTTGCAGGGATCATCTCGGGATTCTCAAAATCTCGAAGGATCTCTTTGAGCGAACGCGCGGGCTGATCGGATGCAGATTCGAGAACGGTTCGGAGCCGGGCCGCCTCTTTGGGATCGCGTGTATTCGCGGCCCTTATTTCAAGTGACCTGATCTCCGAGGATGTGAATATGGGCTGATACGAAGTCTCGCTCGCGAGGCCAAACAACGAGAACTGTTTGAACTCGAAAGCGTTTTGAGAAGCGGAAGCCATTATATCTTTTGCCGCAGCAGCCTCCTGTTTTAATTCCTGTTCTTTTTCCTTCACAAGCGAGATGACGGTTCGGCGAAGCGAACGGTGCTGTTTGCCCTCGAATATTTCGTCCAGCGCACGGTCGAGCAGGGAACCGCGTGTCGGAAGATCAACATCGTGAAGGCTCACAAATTCGACAGATCCTGCGTCTTTGTCGGCAATCGCGAACTTGTGAAATCTCTTTGATTCGGTGAATGTCCTCAGACCATCTTTGGCCCTTTTAAACTCCGCATTTGCGACGATCTCACGGGCGAGTGCTCGCCCGGCGATGATAAGTGTTTTGTAGTCACTTAAACTAGCTTCTGTGCTCGATCTTAGAAGCTTCCGGGCCGCCGGTGAATCGCTTGCTGCCGACTCGATCAGTGTTCGCTGTTCATCCCAGATCTTTTCGTAGGCCGGCCTCAGCTTTAGGCGGAGCGAGAGAGCGTCGATCTCCGCCAGCTGCTCTGAGGAATAGAGTGGTTCCTCTGCTGTTTTTTCGGGATCTGCGTTTAATATCTTCTCAAAGAGTTTAGTTATATTCCGTTCCGCCTTCACCTCCCTTTCGATGCCAGCTGTCTGCTCGTCCAACGCTCTTAAGATGCTCTTTCGCAACCGCTCCGAGTCAGTCTTTTTCGTCGAATCTCGTTCCTTTTCGGACCAAAGCGAAGCCATCTGTTTGAAATTGTCAAAAAGAGACGAAATCGGATTTCGGGGAGCTTTTTCCTCACGGTCAAGCTGGGCTAGAGATATTTGCCTGCCGCCGACATCGACGGGCCTGTAGTACTTCCGGTCGATAAAGTCTTTTTGATCCTTTTCGAGACCTTTGATTCTTAGATCCGAGATGGTTTTCTGTGCCGTTATCCGGCGAAGATCACCCCTGCTTCTCGGCTCGATCTCCGCTGATCTTTCAAGCTCCGATCTGACGCCCTCAAGATACGAAAATCTGCGGATGTCGGCGGCATCCATACAGTATTCCTGAAGCTTGTCGAGTTCATCCTTTGTAAATGAGGGGACGGGGAGTTTCCGGCCCATCTTTCGATACCGGCTTCGAACACGGTCCGCTTCGCGGATCGTGTCGCCCGCATTGCTTTGGATCCGCTCCTTTTCGGCCTCTTCTTTACCGAGCATTTTGAGCAGGATCGTTCTTACCTGGCGTTCGGGTAACGTCAATGCATCAGGCTCGGCAACGGCGCCAAGCTGCTCCAGATCCCGAAGCGAAAACCGCCGCTTTCGGCCGCTCACAGGATCGGATACGAGGAACCGCATCTTGTCGCCATGATCGGTCAATGCGGTGATCCTTGACTCAATTCGGCGAAGTTCGTATTCAGCGATGATCCCGCGTCGCAAAGTGTCGCGTTCATCCCTCAATTTTTGGCCAGCTTCGCTATCTCTTTCCCGTTCGCTAACAGTAGTTGAGGTCGATCTAGATTCGTGCAGCGGTCGGTTTTTTCCGCGGGTCTGTGTCTGCTCAAGATTCCGAGCGATCAGATGATCCATCTTTTCCGTCGCGGCCTCGATCAGAATGCCCGGAATAAGTACCTTTTCGCGGCCGCGAACCTCAAAGTGAGGCAGTGCTTCATGCGGGATCTTTGCCAGGGCCTCCCTCTCTAAGTCTTTCATAGAATACTGCTTCTGCAACGCAATGTGGACGTGTGGATTATTGGTGTTGAGATGCACGGCTGCCGCCCAGGAAAGCCGGTCGGCGGAGAGAGCGGTTTCCAAACGATTCATAGCTTCTCGTGTAACTTCCTTAAGGCCGTGACTCCTTTGCTTTTTGTCCTTTCCTAATTTGCGATAATCATCGGGACGAAACGAGAGTACCAGATGGTGCAGTTCGTCGTTCGACGGCCGCCCTTTCGCAATACCGATCCTCAGCGAGTTATTTGCGCTCGTCACCGACAGGCTGTCCGCGAAGGCATTGAAAAGCTCACGTACATTTTCCGGTTCCCGCTCACTGTCCAGCTTGCTGTGAGCAATATAGTGAACGAGACCGCGTGAACTACCTCGTTTTGCCTGAACGCTTGCGACGATCCTCATTTCGATCATTGCCCGGATTCAGGGATTGATGGCTGAGAGATGGCGAGATTAGCTTGAAGGGCCTTTATCCTTTTAGCGAAATACAGATTGCCCGTGCCTTCGTCGTCAGATCCGATGCCGTGAAACGCGGCACATCTCTCAAGGTCGCGAATGGCGTAAGCGATCAGTTCCACCATCGTGCCGTCCGCGATAAGAACACTTTGCTTCTTGTCGCCGGCCGGCATCGAGAGTTGGATCACTCTCGATAGGAGAATATTCATTGTCGAGACCGAGACACTCGACATCATGTAAAGTTCTCGCAGGAAAATCGAGGTTTCCTGCGTGACGATCTTCAGGTCGCCCTCTAGCCTTTCAACCCGTTCAAGGAGTGCTTCGAAACGTTCATCTACAGTGTCTGATTCGCTGACGTTTTGACGCTCATTTTCGATCAGCCAATCCAGTCTTTCACGGCATCGATTCGCTCCGAAACGCTCCTGCTTGTCCGACAAAGCAAAGCGGATCATCCGCCGCACTATCGCTGCTTTTTTTTCGCCGGTTTCCTGTGCTATTTCCTCAAGCTTTTTTTCGTCCGTTTTGTAGGGCCTTATACAAAGCGGTCCGCCGTGTTTTGTGTCCGAAACTTTTGCTATTTTACCGACTACGTGATCTCTTTCGCGTTTTCTCATTGTTGCTCCGAGTTGCTGCTCTTGAGGCTCCCGTCTCGCCTTCGTCGTAATCGACCACTTGAAAGCGAACATTGGCGAATCACGAGCAAAACACGTGCCGAGACTCAGTGATTACAACTTGTAATCGGTTTGTAATTTTGATTACGGATGAGGAACTCCTTTATTTTCTTTACATAGAGAAGATTACAAAGGCCAGATTCCGGTTTATCCTGTCGTACAGGTTTTGAAGCGATCCTTCCATTTTTTAACCGCCCTCTTTCTGACGGCTCATTTATTCACCAGAGCGGCTCGTTATTGCACCTCCTATTCATAAAAACATCATTGGCACGGCGATTGATTTATTCCTTGAAGCACAAACTAGATCCACAAGGAGTCGATCAAATACCTATGACAACAATGACCGAGAACAACCCAGTGGCGAGACGATCTTCGGAACGTCCGATGCTCCAGATAAACCGTCTCAACCATGTTAGGATCAACGCAAAGATCCTTGACGGAACAGACCACAAGCTAAAGAAATATCTTCTATTCGCCAGCCAGCAAATGGACACCGAGATCACGAATGACGATGTGGTCGAGTACGCTCTGAACCTGCTTTTTGACCGTGACCCGGCCTTCAAGTCCTGGCTCAAACAAAAGAAGTAGAGACAGTTCTTTAGGCAGAAAACGCCGATGGAAAAGCAGTCCCGTCGTCGAGTTTCGGTGCCTGATGTTCGGAGTGACCGAAGACCTCGTACCGGCTGACGATCTTGTCAAGCTCGATCTCAAACGAGCGGATATTCGGCTGGTTGTTTTCTTCTGAAAGATGCTTGGCCAGGAAGTCCAGATCATCGGATTGCAGATCACCTTTGGCCGTCGATGCCGCACATGCGAGCCTGTCGGCGGCTTCCTGAAAGGTCGCTCCGTGGTGGCCTTTCACCCAACGCCAGGTGATGTGGTGGCCAAGACTTGCTTCGACCAGACTGCCCCAGAATGGTCTGTTTGTTTTCATCCGATTCAGGCCTGTCATCGTGTCGATCACGTACATTGAATCCGAGAAGATCTCGACACGGCACGGACGGCGAAGCTCCTCAAGTGCCTTAACACATGCGAGCACCTCGGCCTGCTGATTTGTGATCGGGCCGAGATACCTTGCGACGAGTCTTATCTCCGTTCTCTTCCGGTCGATGATCACCGCTCTGCAGCCGGCTGATGCGTTTGGATCTGGGTTTCGCAGGCAAGAAGCATCGGCATAGATCGTCACAAGCGGAGCATAGTTTTCGTCTGCTTCACAACAGCTCTTTTCCGTTTCACGCTTTGGTGCATGCATACATCTTGCCCTCCAAACTCACTCCGAAAATAACCGGGGCACCGATATTCTCGATGCCCCTAAATCACTCAGATCCGCGAAAGGACCTCGATCAAAACTGGTCTACATAAGGCTCGTCGGCAGCCACGCTTGTACTCACAGGAGTCCCGCCGCATGCAGCCGGTTGTGCATTAACGGGACCCGTATGGTTCGGCTCCTGGGCGACCGGCTCGACACTCTCGTTCGAATCGCCGTTTCGATTGCCGCCCGCGAATTCAAAGGACTGAAGAACGACCTCCGCTCCGGCACGTGGCTCACCGCCATTCGTGACCCAAGGGTTGAATGTCAGCCTCCCGAGCACGAGCAGGTGCGTTCCCTTTTTTACATGCGCCGCAATGGTCTCGGCGACCTTACCGAACGCCGTAACGTTGAACCACTCGGTAATCTGTACCTTTCCCTCCGGTGTGTTCTTGAATGAGTTGGACGCTATGGAAAACGACGCTATGGGCGACCCCTGGTTTGAGTATCGAAGTTCAGGATCGCTTCCCGCATTTCCAAGAATTGAGATCGATGCTGCCATGATATTTTTACTCTCCTTTTTCATTATTTACTCCCTCTGAAACGACAGCCGGTCCCCGTCTTCTGACAGAAGATCATTGCTGTCACTGGATCCGGCCGCCGCTTAATTGTTCTTCCACTCTTGCTCACGCTGCGTGGACGACTCGGACGTGTCTTCGCTCCACCGCGTTCTGCTGAACTCTTTCACCGAGTGTTCTCGGCTCAACCTTCAGCTCCGCTTCACGGCTTCGAACTGCATCCCAAAGACACTGTTTTTCCTGCCGCTTCATTGCCTTTGCTTCCACGTCGTTGTAGAGCGAGAACTTCAGAAATCGCAGCCTTCCCGCCGAGGCATTTGCTATCATACGGAGCCATTTTCGAGTAAGGGGAGAGATCCGATCCCGAAGCCGGACCTCCTGAGATTTTGCGACAGTGTTGAGGGCTGTGAACTCCTTCAACGAGAGCTTTTGATGCTCCTTGAATGCCGCGTATGCCTGCTTCTTGAGATCAGCGACGTCCGCTGTATCGACCGTTTCGCGAAGAGCCACGTAAAGCTCCTGATACGCCTGATGACGCAGACTTCTCAAATGAAAGTCCTCGTACTGGCGGTTCCAGATGATCCTGCAAACCGAAGCGACGTACTGCATCTCCTCATGATCGGGATTAACTTCCTGACCGACCATGTACTCGAAGGTTCGCCCCTGCCCGTAAGAGCGAATACGGCGAACCGAACGAGTCACCCGCCGTCCATAAAGCTCGTCAAGTTTGACTCCAAGCCAACTTTCAAACTCCTGGTCGGAAAAGGGGCGTGCCGAATGCTCTTCTTTGCGAGTTCCCGCCGTCGCCATTCGTACCTGTCCTGTTTGAAACGCCGCCCATTCGTTCCGCTCCGCGTCCGCGGCAGCGATCAGATCACGTGCTTCCCGCACAGCCGCTCCACCGAGTGAATGACCGACGAAAAGGCGGCCGAGTTCCGAAGCTATGCTCCTCGCCTCGAACGGGAGACATGATGCATCGATCTCGCAGTCGAAATCGAAAACAACGACGGAACGCTGCCCGCCGTTCATCGTTAGCCCCACGATACCGTTCTCGTCATATTGCTCGAGGTTCTCGAAGGTGAGAAAATCCCGATCCATATCTTCGGACGACTTATCTCCGTCTTCGAGATAGAAAGCGGCATAGTCATCGTTGATCATCCTGGTGATCTTTTGCCGGCCGATGCGGTGCAGGACAGCAGCCATTTCATCGTTATAGTTCGGTGTACGAGGCGGGAGAGGCCGGCGGTTCTTTGCCGCATCCTGAACCCGGCGCTGATCGGCAACGGTCAGTCTCCGCTCTACGTTGCGTGACTCCTCTACCGATATCTCACAGTCTGCGATCGTGCTCGTTACGGCCGTCATCTCCATACCCAAAAGCCCCATCTCCTTTAGGACTTCCGCCGTTCCCCGCCGACGGATCTCGCCGTAGTAATATGCTGCTATCTGCCCAAATTCGAACTGACCGGCATCGGGGCTTGCGATCGCTTTCACGCAGCGAACAAACTCACGCGCATCGCATTCGTCCCCAAGCACCCGCATCGCGTATTCAAGCGACATGATCTTTACACGGTCAAGCGGTTCGGGCTCGAGCTCATCCGCTATTCTGACGACCACATCGCCAAGTATCGCGAACTCTTCAAGTTCTTGGCGCCTAAGCGGATTTCGCCCGAGATGTGCACACCAATCCTGCATCGGCGACCCGGTATCGATCGGCGAGAACGCCAGTATAGGACTCTGCGGTGCGAAGTTTCGAAGTTGTTCGATATTAAGTTGTACAGCCATTTATCCCTCTCTTTTGACCGGCTCTTTCGAACCGGAGAAACGCGTAATTATGGGCAGCGCATCCCGTGCCCAGGTTAAGAAAATCACTCATTTCAGGCTCGAAAATCCCTCTCAAGCTGCTGATGAGACAAGTGGGATAGGAAGGAAGCGTCTCGGCTATGAGAGATCGGAAAGCTCTGCAAGACGGCCTTGCAAATAGGCAAATGTGCGTGGTGCCCGCTTGTCCAACTCGGCACGACCGGTTCCGAGTCCACTTGCGGGAATGACGATCGCATAAGTTGCATCCGTGACCGCAGTGGCGATCTTCGCGAAAGCAAGATCGATCGCGGCCTTGTTTTGCTCGAACTCGTTATCGGTAAAGAACGCACCGTCTGCATAGCTAGGACTCTTCTTTGTCGGGATCCCGATGGCGTTCGGCTCATCCCGCATCGCCGCTGCCTGCCCGCCAAACCCTCGTTGCTCCAGGTTGTCGCCAAAGAGGAATATCGTGTCAGGATTCGCACGGACAAAATCGCGGGTGATGAAACGCATTCGCTCGACCTTGTATCGCATATGTCTTGCTTGAGAGGACGGACCGCCGCGAGAGCGCCGGATGAGATCATCCCATCGTTCTCGGTGCAACGGCCCGTTGGTGAAGAGCCTTTGTTGGTCTTTGAAGAGAGAGGTCAATAAGCCGCCGCCTGCTGTGCGATCTCCTGCACTCCTTCGGGGGCATATTCAGAAACCGCTCCGATGTCTCCGGCGTCATCGCGTCGTCCGCCCGGAAGGAACTGAAACTCCTGGAGGATGATATCCGCTCCGGCCTGCGGATCGCCGTTGCGGTCAAGCCAGGGATTGAACGAGAGCCGGCCCTGAACGGCCAACCCGGTACCCTTTTTGACGTATCGTGCGAGTGTCTCGGCCTGTTTTCCAAAAGCGATAACGCGGAACCAGTCCGTTTTCTGCTCCTTGCCTCCCGAAGTATTTCTGAAAGTGTTCGAGGCTATCGAAAAACTTGCCATAAGTGTTCCGTTGTCACTGATCTTTGTTTCGGGTGCTTTTCCGAGATTTCCTATGATAGAAATATTTGCTGCCATTGTTTTGTCTCTCCTTAAATTCGTTTGTCCGAAGTTCTTTGGGCGACGATTTGACGCCCAGACCATCCCTGCCTGTCACCGGTGTGAGCAAGCTTCGGGCTGTATTCTGCCAGCCGCCCTGTTTATTCGGGTCTTAATACAAAGACCTGTTTCCCTTGTGAAGTCGCGTAATCGATCGAATGCCTGGTGCCCGGGCTTTCGCCGTCCCAGACTGCTATTACTGCGTCTGCCACACCGACCATTACACAGTTCCGCATAAATCCCGCTCGTTTTCCGTATCTGTCCCAGTCCGCCACATATTCCGTGAACTCGATGCCTCTGGACTGAGCATAGGATCGTGCGAGGGTATCGACTCCGAGCGCTCCGCCCGACACAATGTGCGTCGGCTTCATTCCGCTCTTCTCCACTGCTTGAGCGACCACAGCCGGATCGTTGATGCCCCTGCTCCCGCAAATCAAAACTTTCATACATTTCTCCTTCCTCAATCGGACTTGATCCGAAACGACACCATGCAAAAGCTGTCGATTCGTTGAGTACCAACAGCCTTGTTTTCCGGTATTGATCGAGTATCAACGGGTTGATTTGACGTGGAATGGATGAGAGGTCGAAGCGATCCGTTCAAGCGATCCCGGTTATAGGCGCGCGGAACAATGAAGAAGAGAGTTGGATCGACTTAACGAGGGGATCTCTGAGCAGTCAAGTGATATTGTCGCAGCCCAACATAACGGCTCCGCAAACAACGGGCACGGGTAAATGGTTTAAGACGATGGATATCAACGTTCGGATTTGTACTGGGACAGATATTGTCCCACCAGATCTTATACGGACGAATTTTGTCCCTTTATTACTCGATAGGTACAGTTACTTTGTCCGAAACGAAAACTCAAGGATGGGTGGTATGGAGACCGAACAAGTGGTTCATTTTTGCACCAGGCTGGTTTATTTATGCACCAGAAGACTCAAAATTGAACCAATATCAATTTCCGATTCGATCAACTGAGGACAATTGTCCTAACGACCGCGGGCTAGCTTCGTGGATGGGCTGTGCGGTATGCGTCTTGCCTGTGCCAGTTTCACTAGGGGGACGTAGATCGAGACAATCGTAACGTGCAAGAAGAGCGAAATCTCTATAATCGCCAAGAGTTTCAGCATTTGACTAAGTTTATTTTTCTAATGCAAAATTTATTTACAACCAATTTGATCCCGGCCGCGTTTTCCTGCAGACGATTTCGCGAAAAGTCATAGCCGAAAATTGCATAGAGAAATAAAGCCCCGGCCCCGGGCATGAGGTTACCTTTGTCAAAGAGAGCTTTTTCCGATGACAGGCACTGCGGGATAGTCTGCGAAAGGAGAACAGATTATACGAGCCGAGAGGTCCTTTACGGTGGGAACAACCTCGAAAGGAGTAATTCGCTAAAACACTGAATGAACGATTCTCTTTTAGAAGAACTACCCCAACGGGGCGTGGCTGAGGAAGAGCAGACTTCCTCAGCCACGCCCGATATACATTCTTCCGAGAATTCGTTTCTTGCCGCTTTCCCGATCGTTCACCGAATTGTCGACCGTCGCCGATCGCGGCTGGATCCTACGAACATTTCAGATCTCGTGCAGGAGGTAGCTTTACGGCTATGGCGATGGCGCTCAAATCACAAGGAAAAGAGCGAGAAAATGACCGGCGAGGAGTGGAACTCTTTCGCAGCGCGAACGGCCTATAACGAAGTCAACCGGCATTACTCGAGCGAAAAGAATGCGGTGAACGTCCCGCTCGAGATGATCTCGGAGATCGAGGAGCCCAATGTTGAGGGACAAACCGAGATCGAAGTTCTTTCTCTCATTCATCAAGTGTGGCAAGGGATTTGCAGTTTGTCATTGCGACAGCGACGAGCGTTGCTGCTTCACTCACAAGAATTGCTCATATATTTACTGCAGAGCGGGATTACGGAAATGAATCTGGCAGAGGCTATGCAGTTCAATGAGGAACGTTGGTATGAGATTCGCGACCAGCTGCCGCTGACAGATGCTCAGATCGCAAGAGAAACGGAAGGCCACTCGATACGGCCGGCAACGGCAGGTTCGATCAAGAAGGCAAGATACGAGGCTCGGGGGAAGCTCGACGGACTGATCAGAAAATGAATCCATCTGAACATTTAACAGACCTCCAGATCGCGGCTTTCAGTGCCCGAACACTCCCCGAGTGCGAATCGCGCGAAGTCGGCCGACACTTGCTCGAATGTGCAAATTGCCGAGGGTTGCTTCCCATGCCGAATCCAAAGCAACTCTGGACGGCTGTGCTGAGCGAACAAGACTCCGTACGTTCAAAGTATGACCAGCCCGTTGCTTCGGTACAATCATACTTTCAAGAGTTCGTTGAACTTGTTGGTAAACCTAGCACCATGGTCTGGGGCACTGGTTCACTGCTCGTCATATTGGGCATAACCTTATTGATTCTCTTGACAGTTTCGCAAGAATCCAGTGTCGAAAGCGACATTGCTCGATCGATCGAAATTGAAGATCCAATATCAGGCCCCAACTACCAGAATGAAAACCCAGAACTCGTGCTGCCACATAACAGTGCAGGCGATGACCGTCTGAGTCAATCGCCCGGTCGAATATCCGCAGATCGAAATCTTTCGGAGCCGAGCAACCCTCAGTCGAGGCAATATCCAAACACTGGCGCCAATAGCGGTAAGACGGTGCCGCGGGGAGTTAATGCAAATATCTCCTCGACCAGAGGTGCGATGTCAAAATGCGGCGCCCAAAGAACATTCGAAATGCAGCTTGGATCTGAAGATGGTGACCTGGTTCTTAAGTGGGAAAGCGTTCCGAATGCGGCGAAATACCACCTCTATGTTTCCGATGACAATGAGATCTTAATAGATGAATTCGAAACTGAGACAGGTACGTCATATACATTGAAGAAAACGCTTGATCCGGATAAGGCTTATAAATGGAAGATCATTATTACGCTTGAGAACGGTCAGACCCTGAGCGTCGATGCACAGAAATTATCCGCCAGGGATTTTCAATCAAATCAGAAAGTACGCAAAAGCAAGGCAAAGTCAGAAACGCGTTGCTTGGCGAGCCAATAGGTAGAGCGGTGAGGTGAATGTTGAAGATAAGCGGAAAGACACAGATCTATGGTAAGAGGGCGACTTTCAAATACGCCATCAATGTGGTCTTGGCTCTCTGTTTGGTGTTGCCGGTTCTGTCGCAAAATAGCGATGTATTCCCGGTCCCGGATTCCTATAAAGTTGAAGGAATTCCTCCAATCAGGAAATCCGAGGTGGACCATTTGTTCTTCGATGCTTCGCAGGTAAGGAGCAACCTTATTTGGGATGTTGACCGAAAGAATCGCTCAATACTGATTACCGATGAAAAGAACTATATCTATCGACTCGATTCGCCGATGGCAAAACCGCAAAACGTGATTAACGGACGTTCGCCGAATATGGTCCGTGTAAGTCCGAAAGGCAGAGTATTCGTCTTTATTGACGATAAGGAAGATGCAGACAACTTTGAACTCCATATCCGGGATGAAATGGGAAACATACGCAAGCTTTCTTCATTTTCAGGCAAGGATGAGTCCGTGGAGTCGTTTGTTTGGGATGAAGCCGGCACGAGGATTATTTATGCGCAGATCAATTATGAGAAGAAAGCAACCCGATTATGCAGTCACGACCTGTCAAAAAGTACGTGCTTTGACGTTGATCTGAGAGGTATCTGGAATGTTATTGATTCGGATAGAAACAAGGTGCTTCTCAAACATTGGAAGTCGGCCAGTAACCAGAGCCTGTATATTTTTGACCTGAAGTCTAAAAAACTGAGCACCGTCGAGGATAAAGGAAACTCGACAAAAGGATTTTTCGGATTGGGACGGGTTTTCTGGCTTTCCGAAGGGTCAGCTGAATGCGGTCCGGAGGTCTGTCTTTCGTCGATGGATCTCAAAACCGGAAACAAGAGCCGGATAAACTTGCCCGAGGGAATTGCAAATCTTCAGGACGTAAAGATCTCACCGGACAAGCGATCTTTTTTGATTCAGGAGATGCGGGATGGGATCGACAACATGCGAGTCGGAAGGCTCCAGAAGAACACGATCATCGAGACAGTTCCACCCTTCATTCGCGGCTCCTACGTTGTCTGGAATACTAAATGGCTTTCGAACAAGGAGATCGCATACACAACAGAGAACATTTCGAAGCCCGCCTCAATAGAGGTCTTCGATATATCGTCCAAACGAACTACGGCGTGGACGAAGGAGCGGATACCACCCCAATTTGAGAATAAAGTAAACCCGCCCGAAGTGATCAAATGGAAGTCCTTCGATGGCCGCGATATCTCTGGCTATATGATTAAACCAGCAAGAATTGAGGGAAAATCGCCGGTTCTCATCTTCATTCACGGCGGCCCGCAAGTGATCGATCGGCCGGTCTTCAATTCGCAGGCCCTGAGATTCGCGGCACATCTAGGGCTTACGATCATACACACGAATATTCGCGGATCAAGAGGCTTTGGTAATGAGTTCATGGATGCCGACAACGGGGCAAAGCGAGTTGACGCCGTTAAGGACATTTCCGCCTTGTTGGACTGGATCGAAAGGCAGCTGGAACTTGACCAGAACCGGATAATCGTCCGCGGGGAGAGTTACGGTGGTTTTGTCGCTCTTGCCGCCGCGTTGCTCGAACCAAAGCGGGTAAAGGCCGTCATAGCCGAGTATCCGCTGGTTTCAATAAGGGGCCTTCTCTCCCAAACATGGATCGAGGAGTTCGCCATCAACGAGTACGGCGATCCGAAAGACGAAAAACTTATGAAACAGCTTGACGAGCTTTCACCATTAAACAACGTCGATCGCTGGGGTGGTGCGCCGTTGTTTATGACCAGAGGAAAGCTCGACGCACGGAATCCCGAGAGGGATGTTCTCGACCTGAAATCCCAATTGCAGAACAGGGAAAACGAGGTCTGGTTCATATATGCCAAGGAAGCAGGCCATGGCGTAGCAGGCCGTTACGTGACTGCGGCAATGTATGAATTTCTAAAAAGACAACTAAATAAACGAGGAGAAAATAAATGAAGAGAATAAAGTCACTTGCCTTAACGCTGGTGCTTTCGATAAGTCTGACCGGAAGCATCTTTGCGACGGGACCGGTCGTAACGGGTACTGCTGGAATTGCCCCTGGATTGCTCTCGTTCGTAGTCGAACAGGTGCTTTCATTGTTCGAGAGTGGAGACTGTCCTTTGCGAATATGCCAGAACTGTCGCCCGAACAACGAAGCTGACGGCGACGGAAATGGCAATTGCCGCCCGCGAGACGACTAAATGAACCACAGCTTTTCGAAATTTTGGTTTTTGAGCTTCGCAATAGCAAGCCGGCCGATATTAACCGGCTTGCTTCTTTTACTTCTCGCGTCGCTTGGAATTCGCGCGCAATCAAGTGCACTGGCGCCAATACGAAACTCGTTCAACAACGGGCATTTCGAAGCAGTTCTGAGGCTAGCCCCAGAAGCGATCTTGAGAACTCGTAAAGCCGGAACACCGGCCACCGCTTCCGAACTAGGAGTACTGAAGGCTCAGGCATTGATGCGAATGGAGAGATATGAAGAAGCTTCAGCGGTTCTCGATGCAGCGCTGATAGATGCCGAGCAAGCAAGACAGCCTCGGAGAATCGCCGCAGTATATCTGGCCAAGTCCTCGCACTCCCGTGCCCTGCGGGATTTTCCATCTGCGTTGCGGTCTGCCCGTAACGCTCTAGCGGCTGCTCCTTCAGATCCACAGATCAGATTTGAATATCATCTCGCCATCGGCCGGGTAATGTACTCGTCCGGATTCGACGTAGCGGCGATCAACTGGCTTGAAAAAGGCGAGAGACTGGCCCGCAGCCTGCCTATGTCACCCGCGCACCTTGATGTTCTGGGACACCTTAGTTTGGCATGGGCGTCGAAGTTCAATTATGCAAGAGCGATAGAGTACGGAGAAAAACTCGTCAAGATAAGCGAGAAAACCGAATTCAAATACCGACATCGGCTCGCACTCTATGAGTTCGGGGGGCTTCTAAGCTCGGTGGGCCAAGGGCGAAAAGCCAAACAGATGCGCGAAACGGGACTGAAACTCGCTTTAACAGAAAAAGACGCCTATCAGGCATGTCTACTTCTCTCTCCGCTGATCCTCACGTCCCTTTACGAGGGAGATGTAAACAGCGCTAAGAAGCATCTTTTGACCCTAAATCGGGTTGATCAGGATAGAAGATTCTTCTTCGAAGCCATTCTGGGAAATGCGGTGGTCGCGGGACTTCAAGGAGAAACGGAGCTGTCAGCGAACTACTTCAAGGAACTCGAAACGTTGAAGGCTCATTCCGATTATCTCATCCCACACTGGAAGGCCATTCTCGCAGAAAATAGTAAAGACTGGGCCGGATTGATCGAACAAATGAAGGTACTGCAAAAGTCCACTGAAGAAAGTAATTTTCGTGAAGATTTACCGGGAATTTATTTTAGTTTGGCAAGAGGATATTGGGGGTTAGGAGAACAGGAGTTGGCAATCGAGCACGCAAGACGTGCAGCCGCGATCTTCGAAAGTGATCGATCGACAGGGGACACCATGTTGTCGTTGTCGCTGTTGGAGACGTATCATTCCGTTTTTCGACTTTTGGCGGAAATAGAAGATAGAAGGGGCAATACAACTACCGCTTTAGAACTTGTCGATTACTCAAAAGCTCGTGTGCTCCGCGACCGCATCGAGAATTCGGCTCTCCGACGTAAAGCAGATCTAGATAGCGAGGTCCGCAAACATGTCGAGGAACTTTCAACTCAACTAATCGACGGCGGAAACGTGCGAGATGAACTGGCCGCCATTGAAAAATCTGTAACGCTCTCCTTACCCCAAACCGCAACTGAACGAAAACTCGATCTGAATTCCTTCGATAATAAAATCCTGCTCCGTGACACCGCGATCGTTTCATACTTTTTCACAATCGGTGGTCAGCTACGAGCCTATGTT
>SXGQ01523391.1_pt1 | contig 18857 bp, 15 predicted proteins | sample 3178371 | NCBI WGS metagenome assembly SXGQ01 (sample SAMN11356859, study PRJNA531348) | freshwater metagenome | isolation source: freshwater sample F1-20 | place: China: Fuxian Lake, Yuxi | collected 2017-12-25 | reverse complement strand
TAATATTAGTTGGCAACCGTCATCAGGGGCGGGAATCACTAGTCTTAACGGAATAAGCGCTGGTCTGCAATACTTTACTACTGGTATAAGTGGCTCAGGCTTTAACATATCGTCCTCTGGCTCAACTCACACCTTTAATATCCCGATAGCTGGCTCTGGCGCAACTGGCCTTATATCAACACTTGCACAAACAATTGCAGGTCAGAAAACATTTACAAGTGCAATTATTGGTGATCTTACTGGTACTGCTACAACTGCAGGCTTTGCATCAACAGCAAATTATGCACATCAAGCAGGATATGCAATCACTTCAGGATTCGCTACAACTGCTAGTTACTCATATCAATCTGGTTATGGAATAACTTCTGGATTTGCAACTACGGCTAGTTATGCATATCAATCAGGCTACGGAATAACTTCAGGTTTAGCTACTACTGCAACATATGCTCATCAATCTGGGTATGCAATTACTTCGGGATTTGCTTCTACATCAAGTTATTCCTACCAATCGGGATACGCTATAACTTCTGATTTAGCTAGTACTTCAACATTAGCGCTTACAGTTTCTTCAAATAGTACAAGTGTAAATGCTGATTACAACATTCCATTCTTTAGTGGAACAGCTTTATCAACTAATAACAGTTTATATTACAACCCATCGACAGGTAGATTTAACGCACCTATTCATACTGGTACTTGGGCTGGAAACACCATAACTTCTTTCTATGGTGGAACTGGGTTTTCAACTTATTCGACTGGCGATTTACTTGTTGGAGCTGGTGCAACATTATCTAAACTATCTGTTGGTACTAATAATTTTGTTTTAGTTGCAGATAGTGCTGCCCCAGGCGGTATTAAGTGGGCTAATGTATCTGGTTTTGCAATTACCAATATAAACGGCTTAACTTCATCTAGACAAGATTTAGCGTTTGGTTATTCTGGAACTGTTCCTGCCTTTTCATCTTCAGGTTCAACGCATACATTAAATATACCATTAGCGGGAACAGGTTCTACAGGTTTAGTATCTACACAAGCACAAAGTTTTGCTGGAATCAAAACTTTTACAAATGCTGTTTCAATAACAGATAGTACAGGTTCAGGTTCTTACACTACTGGCGCTTTAGTTGTTGCTGGAGGAGTAGGAGTAGGCGGAACACTTAATGTCCAAGGCGACCTTAATGTTCAAGGCACATTCACTACAATCAATTCAACAACAATTACTGTTGCTGATAAAAATATTGAGTTAGGCGTTGTAGCGATTCCAACAGATTTGACAGCTCAGGGCGGCGGTATTACATTACGTGGTGCTACTGATAAGTCTATAAACTGGTATTCTGGAGTGGGCTGGTCTTCATCTGAAAGTTTTAATTTAGCATCAGGCAATACTTTCAAAATAAATGGCACTGATGTTCTTTCTAATAATACATTAGGAACAGGAGTTATATTTTCTTCAATACAAACTGCAGGAATTATTACTTCAGGTACTTGGTCAGCCACTGCAGTTACAGCATTATATGGTGGAACTGGATTAGTTCCTTCATTTACTGTCGGAGATATTCTTTACGCTAACACTACAAACACTTGGGGAAGACTTACTGCAGATTCAAATTCTGGATATGTATTAGTTTCTGCAGGCTCTGGTGCTACTCCAACATATGTAGCGCAATCTACTTTGTCTGTAGGATTTGCTTCCACTTCAAGTTATTCTTATCAGTCTGGTTATGCAATTACAAGTGGTTTAGCGACAACTGCTACGTACTCACATCAAGCCGGGTATGCTATAACTTCAGGATTAGCCACTACTGCTACGTACGCTCATCAATCTGGGTATGGTATAACTGCTGGATTAGCTACTACTGCAACATACGCACATCAATCTGGGTATGCAATAACTTCTGGATTTGCAACTACTGCTACAAATATAAATGTTGTTTCAGCTTCTTCAAATACTAACCATCAAGTATTGTTTACTCCAACATCAGGAACTGCATCTGGAGCAGCTGTTTCAACAGAAAATACCTTCGTGTATAATCCATCCACAGATATTCTTTCTGTATCTGGATTAGCAGTTACAGCATCAACAGGTTCAACAAATTCATTTACTGGAGCTTTGACAGTAGCAGGCGGAATGGGAATTGGAGGTACTGTATACACTGCTACAGACCTGAACGTTGGCAATTCTACAACTGGCAGACTTTATTTTAGTCAAGCAACATTGGGATCGGCTGGTACCACTGTCATTCCTTCTATGGCATTTATTGGAGCAACAAACTCTCCAATAACATTGTCTGTGCTTGCTGATAATTCACTTTCTTTTGACGGTAGTTCTGGGCAATTATTCTCAATAAATAATAACCTTTCTTCTGGTTGGATATTTGCAGTAAATGATATATCTGGACTTCCATTATTACGTGCTAACGCTGATGGCACAGTTGCAATGGGAGAGTTTGCTGGAAATATTGGCATTGGAATAAGTAATCCATCTTATAAACTGCACGTAGTAGGAGATACAAATTTATCATCTACTTACGTTTACAGAATAAATGGTACTTCTGTTTTATCAGCAAGTTCTTTAGGAACAGGTGTTACTAACTCTTCACTGACAGCAGTAGGAACTATCACTACTGGCACTTGGTCAGCTACTGCCATCACAGCATTTTATGGTGGAACTGGATACCAATCATATACAGTTGGAGAACTATTGGTCGGCGCAGGTTCAACTTTATATAAATTACCAGCAGGAACTAACAATTTTGTTCTTACTGCTGATAGTACTGCTCCAGCTGGTGTAAAGTGGTCTGTTGCTGCATCTACTGGTGTAACAACAATAAATGCCCTTACAGAATCAATACAATACTTTGCCACAGGAACTTCTGGATCTGGATTCAATATATCTTCTTCAGGTTCCACCCATACGTTTAATATTCCAATTGCTAGTACAGGTTCAACAGGTTTAGTTTCTACTTTAGCTCAATCATTTGCTGGAATTAAGACTTTTACTAATGACACTGTAATTTCTTCAAGCACAGTTTCTACTTCGACATCTACTGGTGCTTTAACTGTTACTGGCGGAGTTGGTATAGGTGGAAGTTTATATACTGGAACATCAACTGCAGATAGTATTTCTGGTGTAGTATTAAACAATGGCGTAATTACTTCTGGCGCTTGGTCAGCAACAGCAATAACAGCCTTTTATGGCGGAACTGGTAATACATCATACACACTTGGTGATTTGCTTGTAGGTGCAGGAAGTACATTTATCAAGCTTCCAGTAGGCATCAATAGTTATGTTCTTGGTGCTGATTCTTCAAAGCCTTCAGGAGTTGGTTGGACTTCAGTTACTCCATTAACTATCTCTGATACAGCACCAGCAAGTCCTAAAAATGCAGATCTTTGGTTTAATTCTATTGATGGTGGATTGCTTGTTTACTACAATGATGTTGATACTGCTCAATGGGTGGAAATTGCTCTTGGAAGTGGTATTGATTTAACTCAACCAGTTCATATAACAAATACTACTGCTTCTACCTCAACTACTACTGGCGCATTAATTGTAGATGGAGGAGCAGGTTTTGCAAGTACTATTTACGCTCCTGTAATAAGTATCAATGAGATATATGATCAAATTTCATCAACACTTACTACATCAACAACTACAGTAGATCAAGTCGCATTAACATTAAGCACTACTGTTTATAGAACACTGAAATTAAATGTCCAAATGACATCAAGCACAAGTTACCATAGTCAAGAAATATTGATGGTACACGACGGAACTCTGGTTTATATGACTGAATATGCAATTGTAAATAATGGCTCAATTCTTTCTACATTTGATGCAGATATATCAGGTGGAAACATTAGATTATTAGTATCACCAACTAATGCAGTAACAACATATAAAATAGCTTGTTCTGCAATAAGGATTTAATAAATGGCAGCGACGAAACGAAATTTTATTTTATCAAGTGGAATAGGACTTAGTGCTGACAATATTTACACAATAAGCAGTACCAATTCAACTTCAATTGGTTCAGGAGCAGTTATTGTAGCTGGTGGAGTTGGTATTGGAAGTTCTGTTTCTATTGGTGGAAGATTGCAGATGTTTAATAGTTCAAACTATACTGCATTTGTTTCATCTGCTACTGGTAATACTGTTTACACTCTACCAGCAACAAGTCCAGCTACGGGAACTTCAGTATTACAATCTACTTCAGCTGGTGTATTGAGTTGGGTTCCTATGACTGCTACTGCTGGTGCTTCATCTGGCAATACTGCTCAAAATATTGTTGTAAATAGTGCTGGAAATGCAAGTGCTTTTCACCCAATTTTATTTACACCTTCTTCATTATCTGCTGGTTCTGCTGTTTCTAGTGATGGGACTATATCTTTCAATCCATCAACAGAAATATTAAATGTTTCAGGATTAGCAATTACAGCAACCACAGCATCAACTTCAACATCAAATGGTGCTTTACAAGTTGCTGGTGGTGTAGGAATTTCAGGAAGACTATCTTTTAATCAAGCTTCATTTGGAACAACTGGGATAGCAACTAATCCTACAATGGCAATGATAGGAACTACTGGCGATCCTATTTATATGTCTGTACTTGAAGATAATTCATTATCATTCGAAGGATCACAAGGTCAGTTATTCTCTATTACGCCAAATCTTTCTACTGGATATATTTATTCAGTTAATGACATTACTGGAATACCATTACTAAGAGCAAATGCTAACGCAAATGTTACTGCCAATGAATATGCTGGAAATTTTGGTATTGGACTAACAAATCCTGGATATAAATTACACGTTTTAGGATCTGTTGGATTTACTAGTGTTACAGCATCTACATCTACTACAACTGGAACATTGGTTGTTTCTGGTGGTGTGGGAATAGGTGGATCGATATTTGGTGGATCAACTATTTCTGCTGCTGATAATATTGAAATTAAATCAGGAAAAGAATTAAGATTAAATAATTCAGGAAACACTTTCTATACTGGGCTTAAAGCTGGATCAAACGCATCTAATACTACATACACCTTTCCTGCAGCTTTTCCAGGATCAGGCACATCAGTATTACAATCTGATACATCTGGAACTTTAACTTGGATTCCAATGACAGCTAATAGTTCATCTGGAAACACTGCACAAAATATTGTAGTAAATACTGCTGGAAATGCAAATGTGTTTCACCCTGTTTTACTTACACCATCTTCATTATCTGCTGGTTCTGCTGTTTCAAGTGATTCAACCATAACATTTAATCCGTCAACAGAAATATTAAATGTTTCAGGATTAGCAATTACTTCTGGCACTGCTTCTACAAATACAACTACTGGAGCATTAGTAGTAAGAGGTGGGCTTGGAGTTACTGGTCAATTATCATTTGCCACAGCTTCATTTGGATTTACAGGAATTACTACAAATCCAACTATGTCATTTATTGGAGCGACATCTTCTTCTCCAATTACATTAACTGTTCTTACTGACAACTCACTTAACTTTGAAGGCTCACAAGGATCAGTATTTTCTATAGATAGTAATTTATCTACTGGAGAAATTTTCTCTGTTAGTGATATATCTGGCCTTCCAATCATTAGTGCATCTGCTGGACAAACAGTAATCATAAATGAATTTGGTGGATTTACAAGAATAGGCAATGGTTCAATATCTTCTACAGGCGCTTCAAATTCTGCAGCAAATGGTTCGTTAGTTGTTTATGGAGGAGTTGGAATAACTGGGGAGTTGTCTGTAGGTGGTAAGCTTCAAATATTTAATGGAACAAAGTATGCAGCATTTGTTTCCTCATCAATAGGAAACACAATATATACATTGCCTCCAACTAGTCCAGCCACAGGAACTTCTTACTTAACATCTAATAGTTCTGGAGTAATGAGTTGGACTGCACCTAACAAAGCAAATTATGTTTTGAGTTTTGGTGCTGGATTTACCCCAACTGCTGACAGTGCAGATTCTGTTAGTTTAAACGTCCCATATTTACCTGATGGAACTTTGAAATATTATTATATAAAAAGAATTGAGTATAGGAATGAAACATTATCAGGAGGAACTGGATTGTCTTTCTACTTGCAAAGACATACAACAGGTAATGCTTCTTGGAATACAACTAATACAATAACTGCTGGGTCTGGAGCATCTTTTTATATTGGACCAAGTGTATACGCTTCATCATTTACAACTATAACTTCTTCTGCGGGTGTAGCTGGATCTGTAATTTCTGGAGATTATTTAAGATTGTTCTTTACAGGAGTTGGTTCTGCAGCAAACTTAAGTATAGCAATGACAATAGAGGAGCAATAATTAAGTATTATTTCTAGCTACAAATACAGCCCTTCTTCTTGTTCCTGATCCGCCAGCATAAGTTATTTCAATGTAAACGTGATCTACATTAGCACTTGAGCCATTTTCTCCAGTAATACCAACAAATTCAATAGTAGGGCCAATCATAACACCAAAATTGTCATTGTTAATTTCAGATGCAGTCCAAGTTGTTCCCCACAAATCACTTACACCTCCATATGTAGCGTAAGTATCAGTGTCAGTAGAGGGCCAAACTGTTCCGACACTTTTATTATTTCCAACAGTATCAGTTCCATTTTTGGTCAAGTAAATAGCATTATCAGTTATTATTACAGTGCCATCTCCTGTAAAAGAATTGTATCGATCTATATAAATTTTTATTCCTTCAACTGTTGCATCATTTGGAATATTAGAATCTAAATTTTTACAAACAAGATAGTTAGTTTCATCTGCCGGAGATATTGATGTAGGTACCTCAGCTAACACATTTGATACATCTGTAAATAACAAAGAGGTATATATATCATTTTGCGTGGAACCATTGCTAGTATTTTGCCATTTAAAAGTGGATCCTGATAATGTATATTCACCAGAGCGAGATAGTGTTGTAAAGGTCGAGAACTGTTTAGATATAGTAGTAGACATAGTATTATTTTATATAAAGACTTATAAAGAAAAAATGGGAACAAAATATAATCCAAGTGTTGTTCGTAATGGACTGTTAGTGTATGTTGACGCTGCTAATCCGAGATCATATCCTGGCATTGGCAATACTTGGTATGACTTATCAGGCAAAAATAATCATATGACCCTTGTCAATGGGGTGGGATTTAGTACAGCAAGTGGCGGGGTCTTACAAACAGATGGCACAAACGATTACATAGAATTAACACCTTTTGACCAAAGGTTTTCAAATCATACAATAATGTGCGCTTCTAGATATTCTGGAGCAATTCGTGGAAGAATTATAACTTCTCGAAATAATAACTGGTTATTGGGACACTGGTTTGGGTATGTCAGACAATACTATGCAGAGGGAACGTTAAGACTTTATGAATTTAGTGGCAATACTGATTGGTATATACAAACCACAGTAGAAAATTATTCTTCTGATTTGTGGTCAATGTATACGAATGGTGAAATTGACATCAATAATAGCAACGCTGGATCACAGGGGCCTCAAGGATTTTCTTTTGGTGCTTGGCAAGCTGGAGCTAATGGAGAATATTCAACATCTGAAATTAGTTTTTTTATGTATTACAACAGACTTCTTTCAGAAAATGAAATAAAGCAAAATTATAATGCTCTTAAAAAAAGGTTTAGCTTGTAATGGGAACAATCTCTGGAGCCAATCTTTCAAGTGATGGATTAGTTTATTCATTAGACGCAGCCAATTTTAGATCATATTCTGGCACTGGATTAACTTCGAATGCGCTTGTTGGAGGTATTGGAGCAACTCTTGTAAATGGAGTTGGATTTACAAGTACTAATAGTGGAAGTTTTATTTTTGATGGAACTAATGATTATATAAATACCTCCTTCATAGATTTATCAAATACAAATAAAGCTTCAGTTTCATTGTGGGCAAAAATTTTAAATTACAGAGAAGTAGTTGGCACTTCGAATCTTTTATGTGAATTTAGTTCTAATTTTAACAACACAAATGGTGGTTTTGTGTTTGGTTTTGCTGATGATTCTGCTGGAATTTTTGAAAGCACTTTTCCAATTTCTTTAGCTGTCAAAGGCAATGGTAGTTATAATATTTCAGCTTTTTCAAAAACACTTGTAAATGATTTGGCTTGGCATCATTGGGTTTGTATTTTTGATAAAAGCCAAAATGGTGTAGAAACATTTTTATATATAGATGGCATACTTCGAACTCCTACTTTTACACCTATCCTTGGAAATAATACTGACAATTTTGAAAACACCACATTAAACATTGCTGGAAGATTTGCAAGTTATAACAGTAATATATCAGTTTCTAATTTCAATCTTTATAATCGTGTTTTGACAGCCCAGGAAATAAAACAAAACTATAACGCTACAAAGAAGAGGTATGGACTGTAATGGGACTTGGACATTCTCCTTCTATTGTAATGGATGGGTTGGTATTTTCTGTAGATGCTGGAAATTCAAGATGCTATTCAGGTAGTGGAATAACTATCAATGGACTTATTGGAGGTATTGGCGGAACTTTGAGAGCAGGAGTGGCTTTTTCCTCTCCTAATAATGGATCATTTTCTTTTAATAACAGCACAGATCATATTAATTTTGGCAATCCATCAGCACTACAAGGTTTACAATTAAATATGACTTTATGTTGTTGGTTTAATCAAAGAAATAACAGACAATATGCGACAATATATTCTGATTATTCTGAAACAATTAACAGCAAATTAGTTTCTATGATGAGAGTAGATAGTGGATCTTTAAGATATTTCACCACTGTTTCAAGCGGTGGTCATCAAAATATCAATCCAGTTACAATCACAAATAATGTTTGGAATTATGCTGCTGTTTCTGTAAGTGGATCTATAGCATCTCCAACAGCATTATTTTTTGTCAATGGATCTTTTTATTCTTATAATTTACAAACAATGAGTAATACACCTTTTACTGGAAACAATCATTGCATAGGCGGAAATTTTCATATTGCTGAATATTTTGATGGAAATATAGGACAAGTTCACATCTACAACAGAGCCTTAACTGCCCAAGAAATTCGTCAAAACTTCAACGCCACTAAAAAGAGATATGGATTATAATGGGAATTGCATATAACACATCAATAGTATCTGATGGTCTTGTTTTTGCCCTTGATGCTGCTAATCCAAGATGTTATTCTGGAAGTGGGATTACAGTCAATAGTCTTGTGGGTGGTATTGGATGCACTTTGGTGAATGGTGTTGGGTTTGGGACAAGTAATTCTGGAAGTTTTATTTTTGATGGCACTAATGATTATATAGACACTCAAACTAGTTTTATACCAACTAGATATACTGTTTTTGCTTGGTTTATGCTTCATACACAATCAGCAAACAGATTTCAAATTATATACGAAAGTGGATATGCTCAAATATTTTTAAGCAGTCAAAGTATTTCATTTTGGTACAAGAATTCTAGTCCTTATTGGCTACCTTATGATATAAATTTATCATTCAATACTTGGTATCAGGTTTGTGTTGTAAACGATTCAAATTTAAAATCTGTTTATCTGAACGGAAATTTTGGCAGTTCGGTTTCTGACAGTTCAAATTATCAGCCTAATGACACAGTGCAAATTGGAAGTAATCAAGGCACAATAGAATTTTTAAATGGCAAAATAGGTCAATTCAGTACATACAACAGAGCCTTATCAGCAGCAGAAATCAAGCAAAATTACAATGCTACTAAAAAGAGGTATGGACTATAATGGGACTTAAACATCATCCAAGAGTAGTGACAAATGGATTAGTGGGATATTGGGATGCAGCTAATCCACGAAGTTTTACAGGATCAGGAAATACTTGGTACGATTTGACAGCTAATGGAAATAATCTAACCTTAACAAATTCCCCGACTTTTAATTCATTAGGTTATTTTTCAACAGGCGCAACAGGATATTTTACTGGTCCCGGAACTTCGTCAATTCCTACAGGTAACAATAATTACTCTATGTTCTTATTTGCAAGACTTTCTACTTGGGCTTTAAGAAGAGGATTTATTTCAGTTGGGGGATATGAAGCTGGAAATGGCAGTAATGCTTTTAGAAGTGGTGATGATTCTACATTAGGAAATTTGCTTCATTATTGGTGGTCAAACGATTTGTATGCTCTTAACAATAATGGAAACATACAAAATAATATATGGTTCTATATTGGCGTTTCATTTGATGGCACTACAAGAAAAATTTATGCTAATAATGTATTAGTTGCTTCTGATACTCCCACAGGACATAATGTAACTTCTTCCACAATACAATTAGCAAAAGTATATGGCTCCGAATATCTACAAGGCGATATAAGTCTTGCCAAAATTTACAATCGTGCTTTAACAGCCCAAGAAATCCTCCAAAATTACAATGCCACAAAAAAGAGGTATGGACTTTAATGAGCGTAAAAGCTGGACCAAGAATAGTACAAAATGGATTGATACTTGATGTTGATGCTGCTGTCCCAAGGTCTTATTCTGGCTCCGGATTAACTGCGAATGGTTTAGTTGGTGGTATTGGTGGAACTCTGGAAAATGGTGTTGGTTTTGGCACCACAAATAATGGTTTTTTTATTTTTGATGGAACTAATGACTATATAAATTTTGGTAATAGTTCTGCATTGCAGCAATCTTCAGGCACATTATCAGCTTGGACAAAAACAAGTTCCGCAGGTAGTGGATTTAGGGGCATAATAGCAAAAAGATTAGCATATGGGTTGTTTTATTTTGACAATGTGTTGGTAGCTTATGATTGGGGTGCAAATACTACAAGATCCACAGGTATAAATATTGCAGACAATACTTGGAAAAATGTAGTTATGACATATCAATCAGGCGTAAGTAATGGCACATTTATATATTTAAATGGAGTTTCAATTCTTACCACTACTATTACAATTTCAGATCAAACTTCAAATTTATTTGGTGGTGCAGAAGCAGTTGCCACTCAATACGCTGCCTGTCAAATTTCTTCATTCAATATGTACAATCGTGCCTTAACTGCCCAAGAAGTATTACAAAATTACAATGCCACAAAAGGAAGATATATCTAATGGGCATTGATATTGGTCCTATCGAAACTACTCAAACATTAGCAATTAATTTTGATGCAGCTAATACAAGAAGTTATCCTGGAAGTGGAACTACTATAATTGGGCTTGTTGGCGGAATTGGATTTACTTTGACTAACGGAGTAGGATTTGGCACATCAGGCACTAATTATTTTACCTTTGATGGCGTTGATGACAATATTCCGTTCTATATACCAAATGTTGGTACTACTATATCTGTTGAAATGTGGGCAAGAATAAAATCATTTTCTAACGGAATGCCTTTCGGATTTAATCTTTATGATGTTTGGGCAAATGGTGGAAGATTTGGTTTCAATACTGCTGTTTCTGATATATATGGATTATCATCAACTCAAGTAACAAATCTTGGTCTTCTTAATCAATGGAAACATTACGTTTTTGAAATGAGAAGTGATGTTTCGTATACAAATAATAAAATTTACATAAACGCAGAAAATCAATCTTTATCTCAAGTTGCTGGGTCAGAATCTTCAGGCAATAGAAATTTCAACAGTGGCAATGGAAGAATAAACTCTTGGCTTTTTAGTAGTTTTTTTCTTGCGATGGATCTTGCCCAATTTCAAGTTTACAATAGAGCATTGACAGCCACAGAAATATTCCAAAACTATCACGCTACAAAAGGGAGATATAAGTAATGGGGCTTGATCATTCTCCTTTAATTGTCACTGATGGATTAGTTTCCTTCATAGATGCTGGAAATACAAGATCTTATTCTGGCTCTGGAAGAACATTTAACGGATTGGTAGGTGGAATCGGAGCCACAATTTCAGGGACTTCAGGCTTCTCAACTACAAATGGTGGTTCAATTTCTTTAAATTATTCAAGTCAAGGATATGTTTTAGTTCCTCCTATTACTTGGAGGTCAGTTTGTTTATTTGTCAATTATAGTTCTTCTCAAGGTGGTTCTTATTACTTGATTGACGGTAGAACAGGCGTATCAAATTCTTATTTTTATTCAGATCCTGGTGGCCCTATTGGACCAGCGTGGTCCAAATTTTATATTAATGGTTCTCAAGTGACTATAGCTAATTCAAATGGATTAGCAAATACAACATTATTTCAGAGAAATAAATGGACACACGTATACTTAGAATTATCTGGTATAGGAACAGGGGATGTTCATATTTTTAGCAGATATTCAAACAATGAAACTTCTACTGGTAATATAGCCCAAGTACAAATATACAATCGTGTTTTATCTGAATCAGAAATAGTACAAAATTATAATGCTACTAAAAGGAGATATGGACTTTAATGGGCATTGATTATAATAATGTAATAGTCACTGATGGATTAAGTGTTTATCTAGATGCTGCAAATACAAGAAGCTATTCTGGTAATGGAAATACTTGGTACAACTTAATATCTGGTGCTATTGGCGGAACAATGGTTGGCGTTGGTTATTCTACATTGAATGGTGGATATTTCAACTTTGCAGGTGCGCAATATATGACATTTGCAAACACTCCAGCAGTAGGACAATCAAGTTTATCTTCAACAGTTGAAATTATATCTTACAGAACTACATATGACTTTGGTGTTATGTTTGGTGGTGGTGGAGAGGCTACAAATCAAAGCTATTGGTTTGGTCATCGTAGTGCCAGTGACAATTTTATGATGGCATATTTTGCTAATGATTCTGACACAATAACTCCAACTGTAAATGCTGCTTGGAATCAATATGTTGCTGTTTATGATAATGCTCTAGGTAGAAGGGCAACATATTATAATGGAAAAATATTAAAAAATGAAGCTTCTGGAGTAAGTAACACCACTAGTTCAAGTTATTTCTTGGGTGCATTTAGACAATCTGTGGGAACCCCTGCATATCAATATAATGGAAGAATAGCTTCATTAAAAATATACAACAGAGTTCTATCAGAATCAGAAATTCTTCAAAATTATAATGCTATGAAGGCAAGGTATAGATAATGGGAATTTCTGCCGGACCCAATGGTATACCTGATGGATTAGTTTTTGAATTAGATGCTGCTAACTTAAGAAGCTATTCTGGCACTGGTTTGACTGCTAATGGATTGGTATCTGGATTAGGTGGAACCCTTGTTAATGGCGTTGGATTTGGTAGTGCAAATAATGGAAGTTTTTTCTTTGATGGTACGAATGATTATGTAAGTCTTTCAAATCCAAACTTGTTAGCTTTTGGAACTAATCCTTTTTCAATAGATTTTTGGTTATATTCTACTTATGTCCATTCTGGTGGTGCCCTTTATCGCACAATATTGAGCAGTTATGATAATTACAATGGTATTTACCAAACGTATTTTTTTTTAGGTTTATTTAATAATGGTAGCACTTTTAATAATCTTGTAAGTTTTTTAAATTCAGCATCAGGAAATTTAATGGGTTCACTTGGAGCAAATATAAATGTTAATGAATGGACTAATGTAACTTTTACAAGAAGCGAAAATAACTTAATTTGTTATAAAAATGGAGTTTTAGCATCTACTCAAGCTTCTGCAAACGACTTTTCAGGAACTCGTAATGCAAGAATAGGTGGAGGAGTAGAACAAGTAAATACTTTTCAAGGTTCTATATCCTTGATGAAACTCTACAACAGAGCATTATCAGAAACAGAAGTAATGCAAAACTTTAATGCTATGCGTGAACGGTATAACATTTAATATGGGACTTGCACATTCTCCAAGCATTATATCTGATGGATTAGTATTTTATCTTGACGCTGCTAATAGAAGAAGTTATTCTGGCAGTGGATTAACATTAAATGCATTGGTGGGTGGTATTGGTGGAACTCTTGTTAATGGAGTTGGATTTACATCTTCTAATAATGGAACTTTTATTTTTGATGGAACTAATGATCAAATAAATGTTCCTAATGGATTTACAACTTATTTCAAGAACAATAATTATTGGTCTGTCGATTTGTGGGTCAAGCTTTCAAACTTAAATAGCCCTTTCCCAGTATTAGTTTCTGCTGGACCTTCGATAGGTTATTATGATTTTTTTTTAGAGGTTGGCATAAATCAAATCTATTTTGCAGCTGGTAGAGGTTCTTCAGGTCAATTTCTTATTAATGAGAATGTTTCAAATACTCTTGGATATAATTTGACAACAAATTATTTTAACATAGTGTTTATAAAAGATAGTGTGTCAACAGGATTAGTTTTTGTCAACTCTATAAACATTCCAATGTCAGGCGGAACAGCACTATCCGGTATGCCAAATATTGATGAAGATTTAAGGATAGGAACATTCAAGCAATCAGGTTTTGAACTTGCTGGAAATATTGGTCAAGTTAAGATTTTTAACAGAGCATTATCAGCCACAGAAATTCTCCAAAATTATAACGCTACAAGAAAGAGATTTGGATTGTAATGGCAGTAGGATATAACCCAAGCATAGTATCAGATGGATTAGTGTTTTATATTGATCCTGCCAATACAAGATGTTACTCAGGATCTGGTAATACAGCAAATGGATTGATAGGTGGAATTAATGGAACTCTAGTTAATGGAGTTGGATTTACATCATCTAATAATGGATCTTTTGTATTTGATGGAACAAATGATTATATTTCTGTACCACACAGTTCAAGTATTTCAGCATCTACAACTAACTCATTTACATTGTCTACTTGGTTTTTAAGTACAGTAAATGGAACTTCATCAACATTAGAAATTGTTAATAAAAGAAATAACACTGGTGGCCCTACTTATGTTTCTTATGGATTGAGTTGGAGAAGAGTGTCTACAACAGATACTATTTTTGCTCGTGTAGGCTTTACTGATACTAGCGTTTCAGACCTCAATTCCACCGCACTGAATCAAAATGTTTGGTATTCTGCCACTGAAACATTTGATGGCACTAATCATAAACTTTATATAAATGGTGCCTTAAATCAATCGGGATCAATATCTGGCAAAACAATATTAGATGATGGATTCCCGTTGACAATAAATAGCTATACAGGCTCTTCTGAATTTTTAGCTGGGAAAACATCCATTGTATTGTATTACAACAGAGCCCTTTCACAACAAGAAATATTACAAAATTTCAATGCTACAAGATTTAGATATGGAGTTTAAGAAATATTTTATAACAAAGATGCAGAATAAAATAAAAAGCATTCTCCTTTCAAAAATAATTAAATGGCGATAAATTTTCCCTCAGGCCCAAGTACAAATCAGGTTTACACAGAAAGCGGTAAAACCTGGCGCTATGATGGCACTGCTTGGCGTACACAAAATGTTACAGCAATTGTATCAGGCGGAACAGGCCTAACAAGTATAACTGCTGGTAATGCTTTATTAAGTTCAAATAGTGGTGCTTCAGGTTTAGTATACAGAACACTCATTGCTGGCTCAGGAATTTCATTTTCCTTTGGCACCAATGACATTACTCTTTCATCAACACCTGCTGGATCAATTACAGGAACGGGAACATCAGCATTCATTCCATTATTTGATGCAGGGGGAACTGAACTCACAGATTCAGTAATGCAGCAGTTTGGAACTACTATTATTGTTGGAGGAAGTATTAAGGCTCAAACAAAAAGCTTTAAAATTTCACACCCATTGTATCCTGAAAAAATGTATCTGGAACACGGATCTTTAGAAGGACCAGAACACGGAATATATCAAAGAGGAAGAGCATCAGGATATGGAAATGTTGTCGTAAAACTTCCTGATTATTTTCAAGCACTGTCAGAAAACGAAATTACTGTCCATATTACTTCAAGAGTAGATGATTCACTTTATGTTGCTAAAAGTAACAGTTCTGAATTCAAAGTTCAAAGGGTAAGAAGGAACCTATTACGTAAACAATATATTGAATTCGATTATTTTGTAGTCGGTGAGAGAACAGATATTAAATTGATTGTAGAGCAACCTAAATAGCACGGAGTAAATAAAATGGGAGATCAAAATCCTCAAGACTTTGCAGAAAAAGTCTTACAATCCTTAAAGAAGTCATCAAGAGCAGTAGATCTGAGTGATAAGCCGGAAGAAAAACCAGTTGTAGAAAAATCAGCTCCAGTTGTAGAAAAATCAGCTCCAGTTGTTAAAAAATCAGATCCAGTTGTTTCTGCTCAGTCTAATGATGTCCAAGCTTTTTATTCTCAACCAGAAGGCGGTGGACAGGGACCTGGTACTGGTGGTAATAAAGATATTGTAATCATACCAGGATATGGTGGTGCTGCTGCTACATCTACATCTCAAGTAAACTTTTACTGGAATGGTCCTGCAGTTGCTGATTCTACTGGCGTTGATACAAATGTTAGAGCAACAATTTACAATTATGCAACATCTACAACAAACCCGGTTCTTGTAATTGGTGGATACAATGGTTCTTCCCAATTCAAACCACACCCTCTTTATGGTGGTGGAACTGGTGTAACTGCTAAAATTTGGTTAGACCCATTTCTTGGAAGAATTGACGCAGACTCTATTGGTTTGAACGCAACTGGTGTTGGCATAAGTACTGATAAAGGTATCTTAACTTATGATTCTACCCAAAATAAAGTTAGAGTTGGTGTAGGATCTGGTATTGCAAAGACAGTGGCATATACAGATGATGTTCAAGCAGCATCTGGAGCAGCTACAACTGCACAAAACATTCATATGCAACTTGGTGTCGCCGCTGCAAGTCACTCAGTTGCATTCTCTTTACAATCAACTGGCGCCGGTGTGGCTTTGTCCTCAGACGCAGAGCTTACTTACAATCCAAATACTAATACACTTGTATACTCTAACGCTACAGTTTCTGGAACAATTAACTCAACCACAATTCCTACTAGCAAAACTCTTGTAGTTACAACAGACAAATTAAATGTTCTCGCAGCTACTTCATCTTCTGAATTAGCGGGTGTTATATCTGATGAAACTGGAACTGGAGCATTAGTATTTGCAAACACACCAACATTAGTCACTCCAGTATTAGGAACCCCTGGTTCTGGTACTCTTACAAACTGTACTGGTCTTCCAATTTCTACTGGTGTATCTGGTTTAGGAGCTGGAGTTGCTACATTCTTAGCAACTCCGTCATCTGCTAACTTGATTACCGCAGTTACTGATGAGACTGGAAGCGGAGCTTTAGTATTTGCTACTTCTCCAACTCTTGTAACCCCAGCTTTAGGAGTAGCAACAGCTACAAGTATCAATAAAGTTGCTTTTACTGCTCCTGCAACAGCAGCAACACTTACTCTTGCAAATAACTCTACTTTAGCAACTTCTGGCGGACATAGTTTAACTTTTAATACAACAGCAACAACTAGTGTAACATTACCAACAGCTGGTACTTTAACTACTACAGGTAATAAACTTAGTGTATTTGCAGCAACTACATCTGCTGAATTGCTTGGTGTAATTTCTGATGAAACTGGAAGCGGCGCTTTAGTATTTGCTACTTCTCCAACTCTTGTTACTCCGGCCTTAGGAACTCCATCTTCAGGTACTCTTACAAGCTGTACTGGTCTTCCAATTTCTACTGGTGTATCTGGTTTAGGAGCTGGAGTTGCTACATTCTTAGCAACTCCATCATCAGCTAACTTGATTACCGCAGTTACTGATGAAACAGGTAGCGGAGCTTTAGTGTTTGCTACATCTCCATCATTGGTTACTCCAAATCTTGGTGTAGCCTCAGCTACATCTCTTGCAGCAAACAGTGTTCGTGTAGGAAATGCTGCGAGAACAATTGATACTTCTACTGGTAATCTAATCTTAGATTCTACTGGTGGCCAAGTTGACATTAATGACAATGTTGTTATTTCCGGAAACTTGACAATTCAAGGAACTACTATAACAGTTGATTCCACTGTTTCAACAATTGTAGACCCTGTTATAGTTGTTGGTTCTGGCGTTGGTGGAACACACTCTACCCTTGACAACAATATGGATAGAGGTATTGAGTTTAGATGGTCTAACGCAGGAACTGCAACAACTGGATTCTTTGGATTTGATGACAGTGTTGGCAAATTTACTTTCATACCAAACGCTACTATTGATTCAGCAAATGTTTATAGCGGTTCTGTTGGTACTATCGTTGCAAATTTTGAAGGTTCTTTCACAGGTACTATTACAGGTACTGCAACTACAGCAGCAAACTTAAACACTGTAACAACTGCATCTTCCAACGATCACTACATTTTATTCTCATATAGAGATGGTGGTTCAGGTGTTGCAGTGTCTACGGATTCTTCACTGAGATATGTACCATCTACAGATAACCTTAGTGCAACAAGTTTCAATAAAGTAACAGTTACCGCTCCTGCATCAGCAGCAACACTTACACTTGCAAATAACTCTACTTTAGCAACTTCAGGCGGACATAGTTTAACTTTTACTACAACAGCAACAACTAGTGTAACATTACCAACAGCTGGTACTTTAACAACAACCGGTAACAAACTAAGTGTATTTGCTGCTACTACATCTTCTGAATTACTTGGAGTTATATCAGACGAAACTGGTAGTGGAGCTTTAGTATTTGCTACTTCTCCAACTCTTGTAACTCCAGCTTTAGGAACTCCATCTTCTGGTACTCTTACAAGTTGTACTGGTCTTCCAATTTCTACTGGTGTTTCTGGTTTAGCAGCCGGAGTTGCTACATTCTTAGCAACTCCATCATCAGCTAACTTGATTACCGCAGTTACTGACGAAACTGGTAGTGGAGCTTTAGTATTTGCTACTTCTCCAACTCTTGTAACTCCAGCTTTAGGAACTCCATCTTCTGGTACTCTTACAAGTTGTACTGGTCTTCCTATCTCTACT
>SXGQ01663167.1_pt1 | contig 18858 bp, 10 predicted proteins | sample 3178371 | NCBI WGS metagenome assembly SXGQ01 (sample SAMN11356859, study PRJNA531348) | freshwater metagenome | isolation source: freshwater sample F1-20 | place: China: Fuxian Lake, Yuxi | collected 2017-12-25 | reverse complement strand
GCGTCAACGGTATCTCCGCCGGTCCGATCAAAACGCTTGCGGCGAGTGGCATCAAGGATTTCGGGAAAATTCTGAATTACGTGCAGCAGAACGCGCCGCTGCGCAGAAATGTGACGATTGATGATGTCGGCAACGCCGCCGCCTTCTTGCTGTCAGATCTTGCCGGGGGTATCACCGGTGAGATCACCTATGTCGACGGCGGGTTCTCGCAAGTCGTGCCGGGGATGGAGGGGGCCGACGCCTAAGTTTTCTTAGCAAAATGCATTCAAATCCGAGAATAAAGCGGCACGGCGTCGGAAAACGCTGTAGAATCCGGGCCGCGCTGCAACAAACAGCGCGTGGTTGCACCGCAGCCCCTGACGAGCAGCATTACCTGAAGCCCTCCCGCCCCTTGGTGCAGATCGATTAAGCACCAATGCAGCGTACCGAAAGCCCGCTCATACCGGCACTTGGTACCCCGCATACCGGCGCAAAGCTTTTGTGCCGTATCTCTTCTGGCAAGTTTTTCTCCGAAACCCGACGGGTTTCGCGTTGAACTGTTGTTGTCGCTGGTATCACCGGTCCGCGTTGCTTTTGCAATGTCACTGCCCGCTTTGCGCGCAGCGGCGATCTTTTGGAAGAAACTCATGACGTTTGAATCACTCGGGCTGCATCCGCAGATCCTGAAAGCTTTAACTGATGCTGGCTACACCCAACCCACACCCGTGCAGCAGGAGGCGGTTCCTGCCGCAATCGCCGGACGCGATTTAATGGTGTCCTCACAAACAGGTTCAGGCAAAACCGCCGCCTTCATGCTGCCGGCACTGAACAAGTTTGCGAACGAACCCGTCGAGGCTCGCGCTGGCAAAACACCTAACCAACATGCCCAAGCAGCGCGCTCGCGCGGCGAGCGACCACGCTTCATGCCGGCGCAACCGAAGATGCTGGTGCTGACGCCAACCCGGGAGCTTGCGCTTCAAGTCACGACTGCCACTGACAAATACGGTACGCACATGCGGCGCATCAAAGCAGCATCCATTCTCGGCGGGATGCCCTACCCGAAGCAGATGCAACTGCTCGCACGCAACCCTGAAATTTTGGTGGCGACACCGGGTCGCCTGATTGATCACATGGAATCGGGCAAGATTGATTTCTCCAAATTGGAGATGCTGGTACTTGATGAGGCCGATCGTATGCTCGATATGGGCTTTATCGAAGATATTGAATTGATCGTCAGCCGCACGCCGGCAACGCGCCAGACACTGCTGTTCTCGGCCACGCTCGATGGCATGGTTGGTAATATCGCGCGTCGCATTACCACTGATCCATTGCGCATACAGATCGCGGGCGCATCGTCGCGTCATGAAAACATCGAGCAACGCGTGCATTTTGTGGATGATTTGCTGCACAAGAATCGTTTGCTCGATCACCTGCTGCGTGACACCGCGATCGAGCAAGCGGTGGTGTTCACCGCAACCAAGCGCGACGCAGATCAAATTGCTGATCGTTTGAGTATTGCCGGCTTCGCCGCTGCAGCGCTGCATGGTGACATGCACCAAGGCGCACGCAACCGAACACTGAATGCACTGCGCAGCGGTCAGCTACGCGTGCTGGTAGCAACCGATGTAGCCGCGCGCGGTATTGACGTGCCGGGCATTACCCATGTGTTTAATTACGACTTGCCCAAGTTCGCCGAGGACTATGTGCATCGTATTGGCCGCACCGGTCGCGCAGGTCGCAATGGCATGGCGATCTCGTTGGTGAATCATGCAGAAGGCGTGCACGTGAAACGCATCGAGCGCTTGACCAAGCAAACCATACCGGTGGATGTGATCGCAGGCTTCGAGCCGAAGAAAACTGCTTCCACGCGCTCACGTCCGGGTTGGAAGCCCGGCGATGGCCGCGGCAAACCGGCCAAGCCGGGTAAACCGGGTCAGCGCACCTTTGCCAAGCCGGGCGCACCCGGCAAAGATGGTGGCTATCGCGGTCAGCGTGACAGCCGCAGCGCTGAAGGTCGTCGGGGCTAAGGCGCCAGACTTCCAGAGAAAGCTCCTGCGGGAGCTTTTTTTATGCAATGAGATAATCCACCGTATAGCCTTATTGAAAGCTTCCATCCATGAGCAGCCCGGATGCACTGCCAATTCGTTTGACTTCTTTCTCGCACGGCGGTGGCTGCGGCTGCAAGATCGCGCCCGGATTGCTGTCGGATATTCTGAAACAGTCACGCGGCTTTCCTGTGCCGCCACAACTGCTGGTAGGAATAGAAACTGCTGATGATGCAGCGGTCTATCGGCTGAATGATGAGCAGGCACTGATTGCCACCACTGACTTCTTCATGCCGATCGTCGACGACCCTTTCGACTTTGGTCGTATTGCAGCGACCAATGCGATTTCGGATGTGTACGCCATGGGTGGCACACCGATCATGGCGCTCGCATTGGTGGGCATGCCGATTGATAAGCTGCCGGTAGAAACCATTGGCCGCATTCTCGCAGGTGGTGAAACTGTTTGCGCCGCTGCCGGTATTCCGATTGCTGGTGGTCACACCATCGATTCCGTCGAGCCCATCTACGGCTTGGTGGTGATGGGCTTGGTGCATCCCAACAAGCTGAAACGAAACGCTGATGCGCAAGCCGGCGATAAGCTCATTCTTGGTAAAGCACTTGGTGTTGGCGTGTTATCTGCTGCATTGAAAAAAGGCGCGCTCGATGCGGCAGGCTATGCCACGATGATTGCCAGCACCACGCAACTCAATACACCTGGCAAGGCCTTGGCGAATATCGATGGCGTGCATGCGCTCACTGATGTCACCGGCTTCGGATTACTCGGCCACGCGCGCGAAATGGCGCTGGGTGCAAAACTACGTGCCCGCATCAAGATGAGGGCTGTGCCTGTGCTACCTCATGCTGAGCAGCTTGCGACTGAGGGCCATATTACCGGTGCATCAGCGCGTAACTGGGCCGGCTACCATCAAGACATCACACTCGCACCGAACATCAGCCCACTACAACAAGCGCTGCTCACCGACCCGCAAACCTCGGGTGGCTTGCTGGTCGCCTGCGCTGATGAGGTGGTTGCCGATGTGATCAGCCTGTTTCATAGCCAGGGCTTCGCGCATGCATCGGTGATTGGCGAATTGGTGAACGGACCGCCAGGTGTCGAGGTTGTCAGCGAATGACTATCGTTCGTGAAACACCCCTCGCGCTGGACTGTCGCGGGCTGCGTAAAAGCTATGGCACGCGTACCGTACTCCACAACCTCGATCTGCAATTGCAGGCAGGTGAGTATGTAGCGATCATGGGCGAATCGGGTGTTGGAAAGTCAACTTTTCTGAACCTGGTGGCCGGTCTGGATCATGCCGATCAAGGTGAGCTACTGATTGATGGTGTTGCTGCACACACGCTAAGCGATGATGCCGCCACGCTACTGCGCCGACAAAAGCTTGGCTTTATTTTTCAGGCCTTTCATCTACTGCCGCATCTCACCTTGCTGCAAAATGTCTCTCTGCCCTTAATGCTCAACCAGTTACCAACCCAGCGTGCGATCGATATGCTGCATGCCGTAGGGTTGGCGGGGCGTGAGCATGATTTTCCGCGTCAACTCTCTGGTGGTGAAATGCAGCGAGTCGCGATTGCGCGTGCACTCGCTCACCGTCCACGCCTGCTACTTGCCGACGAACCCACCGGTAACCTCGACCCCGATACCGCTGCGGATATCCTGCATCTACTCAAGGATGAGATTCGTAGTAGCGGCGCAGCAGCAATCATCGTAACGCACTCACCGCTTGCGGCGGCCAGTGCCGACCGGGTGCTGGTACTGACGCGTGACGGCCTTCGTCAGCAAAACACTCCCCCGCGTCACGCCTGATGAGTGTATTGCGCAGCCTGCTGATCGGTGAGTGGCGTGCGCATCCGGTGCGCGCCCTGGTCGCGATACTTGCGATTGCGCTTGGGGTAGCGCTTGGCTTTGGTATTCATCTCATTAACAGTGCTGCATTCAATGAATTTTCTGCTGCAGCGCGTAGTTTGTCGGGCAGCGCGGATCTCCAGGCACGTGCCATCGCAGGCAGCATGGATGAGCAACTCTACCCAACGCTGGCGAATTTAGCTGAGATTGAATCTGCCTCACCGGTGTTGGAGCTGGATCTACCCGTCCCCGGCCATCGCGGCGCGCTCAAGCTACTCGGTATTGATCGTTTCGCTGCTGCTGCGATTACACCCGACCTGCTCGGTGTGCCCGACAATGATCGTCCATTCGATATGTTGATGCATGATGCTGTGTTTTTATCGCCGGCCGCGATGCAATGGTTGGAGGTAAAACGCGGTGACACGATAAAGGTTCTGAGTGGTACACGTGAGGTGAAGCTGCGTGTTGCAGGTAGCTTATTGCAGGCACGCGCAGGTCAGAAGCTGGCAGTGATGGATATTGCAGGCGCACAGTGGCAACTTGATCGCGTTGGTCAGCTATCCCGTATCGATCTGAAATTAGTTGCAGGTGTCGACCGCGCCGAGTTTCGTCAGAAACTTCAAGCACAGTTTGCGAGTTCTTTGGTGATTACTGAAACCGATGATCAGGACAAACGCAGCGCCACCCTATCACGTGCCTACCGCGTCAATTTGAATGTGCTGGCGCTCGTCGCATTGTTCACCGGTGCATTTTTGGTGTTCTCAACGCAGGCATTGTCGGTACTTCGGCGGCGTCCACAACTCTCGCTACTACGCACCTTGGGTGTGACGCGCGATCAACTCGTCAAGCAAATTCTGGTCGAAGGTACGACGCTGGGCGTGCTCGGATCATTGCTCGGGCTCGGGCTCGGCTTTGCCCTGGCAAGCGCTGCGCTCAGTTTATTGGGTGGTGATCTGGGTGGTGGCTACTTTCCAGGTGTGCAGCCGAACGTGCATTTCAGTCTGGCGGCGGCAGTCGTCTTCTTTATCGCAGGTGCGGGCGTTGCCCTGCTGGGCAGCATCGCCCCTGCCATGGAAGCAGCGCGTGCACAACCCGCAGCGGCATTAAAAGCAGGCAGCGAAGACTTGGCACTCGCGCCGCTCTCTGCGCCATGGCCGGCGCTAGTCGCACTGCTACTCGGTGCTGTCTGCACACAATTACCACCACTGAGTGGGCTACCGATCTTTGGCTATCTCGCTATCGTGCTGCTACTGGTCGGTAGCATTGCGCTGATGCCCCGAAGCGCCGCGTGGCTGTTCAGTCGCCTTGCTGCTCGTTGGCGCGGTGTGGGCGGTTCACTCGCGCTGACCCGACTGGCGAATGCGCCGAATCAGGCGGCGATTGCCCTCGGTGGTGTGCTCGCCAGTTTTTCATTGATGGTGGCGATGGCGATCATGGTCTCGAGCTTTCGCGTCTCGGTCGATGACTGGTTGCAGCAGCTGCTGTCCGCAGATATTTATGTTCGGGTTGCGGGTGGTCATGAATCAGCACGCCTTACTCATTATGAGCAAGAAGTCATAGCAAGGCTACCCGTCGTCGGGCGTGCAGAGCGCACTCGCTGGTTATACGTCTCACTCGATCCGGCACGGCCGAATGTGGCTTTGATTGCGCGATCCATTAATACGGATGACCCTGAGCGCGTGCTGCCGATGGTAGGTGATGTACTGAAGGGTGATTTACTGAAACGTGAGACCAGACCTGTATGGGCATCGGAGGCGATGGTTGATCTGTACGGGTGGCGCGTCGGACAACGTGTTTCATTGCCATTTGCCGGCAAACTGCATGCATTTACGGTTGCCGGTATCTGGCGCGACTATGCACGCCAAACTGGTTCGCTGCAAATAAAGCTCTCAGATTATCAGCAGCTGAGTGGTGACTTGGAAGTGAGTGATATGTCGCTATGGCTGGCTAACGATACTGATATGGCTGCACTTCGTCAGCAGCTGGAAGCCTTGCCTTTCAGCGCAGCGCTTGAATTTGCAGAGCCAAACGAAATACGCGCTATCAGCTTACGCATCTTTGACCGTAGCTTTGCGATTACCTATCTGCTGGAGGGTGTAGCGATTGTGATTGGCTTGTTTGGCGTAGCAGCGACCTTCTCATCGCAAGTCTTATCGCGGGCTAAAGAATTCGGCATGCTGCGTCATCTCGGTGTCACGCGTCGCCAGATTCTGCTTCAGCTGGGTATCGAGGGCGCGCTGCTGGCGGCGCTCGCAATCATCGCTGGCTTTGTGGTGGGTACCTGTATCAGTCTGATTCTGGTGTTCATTGTCAACCCGCAGTCGTTTCACTGGACCATGCAGCTGCACCTACCCTGGGGCTTGCTCGGCAGTGTGGCACTGGCGATGCTTGTATCTGCTGCGCTGACTGCCCTGCTCTCGGGCAAGATGGCGGTGGCAGGAAGTGCAGTACGCGCGGTGCGCGAGGACTGGTGATGCGTAAACTAATTGAAACATACCGCCGCGCGGTGATGGCCTTAGCGGGTGTTTCACAAAGCTCAAACAGCGCATCAACCGTAGCTTCAGTTACGAAGCCTCCGGTGAAAGCATCGACGAGAATATCAACCAGGTCATGGTTAAAATCCATGCATCGTTTACTCATGAGTTTGCGCGTGAGTTTGCTTGTGAGTTTTCTGGTCAGTAGCTTATCGATGATCTTGACATCGTCATCCGCCAACGCCGAGACGCCACGCTTCGCCCAAGTCAATCCACGTACCGTACTCAGTTTTCCGCGCGACTTCGGCGCTCACCCGGATTTTCGTACCGAGTGGTGGTACGTGACTGGCTGGATTCAAAGTACTGACGGTAAACCAATCGGCTTTCAGGTGACCTTCTTCCGTTCAGCTACCGAGCATGAAGAGACGAATCCTAGTCAATTCGCACCCAAGCAACTGATCGTTGCGCATGCTGCGATATCGGATCCTGCCATCGGCAAACTACAGCATGATCAGCGCGTTGCGCGCGCGGGTTTCGGTCTGGCTCAGACTTCCGAATCGACGACCGATATCAAGCTCGGCAAATGGTCAATGCGGCGAGAAGCTAATGGCATGTATCGCGTCACACTGCCAGCGCGCGATTTCAGCTTTGATCTGACGCTCGCGCCAACGCAGCCTGTTCTTCTGCAGGGGGTCAATGGCTACTCACGCAAAGGACCCAAGCCCGAGCAGGCCAGCCATTATTACAGCGAGCCGCATTTACAGGTGAGCGGATCCATCACCCGCAATGGCAAACCAATCACGGTTTCCGGTAGCGCGTGGCTCGATCATGAGTGGTCAAGCACGGTACTTGACGCCAAGGCCGTCGGTTGGGATTGGGTCGGAGCCAACCTCGACGATGGCCGCGCCTTGATGGCATTTCGCATTCGCGCGAGCGACGGCAGCAGTGTGTGGCAGCATGCCAGCTTGCGCGATAAAGACGGTCGGCTCAAACAGGTCAATGGCGATGCGATTCGCTTTACGCCTGTGCGATCCTGGCGATCACCGCGTACCCAAGCCAGCTATCCGGTAGAAGTCACGCTGGCTATAGACCAGCAGCGCTGGCTGATACGGCCGCTACAAGATGATCAAGAACTCGATTCTCGACTATCCACCGGTGCCGTGTACTGGGAGGGCGCTGTCACGCTGGAACGTGACGGGCGTCGCGAAGGCCGCGGCTATCTGGAGATGACGGGTTACGTTAAACCATTGAAGCTATGAATACACCGACTGATCGACCCAAATCCAGCAAAGGCCTGAAAACACTGGCCGGGCTGGTGCCGTTTCTTATGCCCTATCGCACTCGTATTATTCTTGCGATAGTGGCCTTGATCGTCGCAGCATCGACCACGCTCACCTTGCCCTATGGGTTTCGCAATCTGATTGACCTCGGCTTTACCACCGCAGGCAGCGCGCAAGCCGAAAACGTCAATATCTATTTCATCGCGCTGTTCTTATTGGCTTGTTTACTGGCGCTCGCCACCGCCGCGCGTTTTTACATGGTTTCCTGGCTAGGTGAGCGCGTGACCTCGGATATCCGTAGCGCGGTCTACGCTCATGTGCTTCGTCAGAGCCCGGTGTTTTTCGAGACGACCCAAACGGGTGAAGTGCTATCACGCCTGACGACAGACACCACGCTGATCCAGACGGTGGTGGGCACCAGTATCTCGATGGCGTTGCGGAATATTTTGCTGCTGATGGGTGGTGTGCTGATGATGTTCATCACCAGCGCCAAACTCTCCGCCATCATTATCGTGATGCTGGTTCTGGTGATTCTGCCGGTAATGGTGTTTGGTCGTCGCGTACGCAAATTATCGCGCGCGTCTCAAGATCGTATTGCCGACGCCTCTGGCTTGGCAGGTGAAATGCTGAATGCGATTGGTGTGGTGCAAGCCTTTGCCCAAGAAACCCGTGAAGCGAAACGCTTCGGTGGCGCGGTCGAGACAGCATTTCGTACTGCGATTGCCCGCATCCGCGCACGCTCGTTATTGACGGCAATCGCTATTCTTCTCATCTTCGGCGCCATCGTATTTGTGCTGTGGCTAGGTGCCCACGCGGTTATCGAGGGCAGCATGAGCGCGGGTGAATTGGGTCAGTTCATCTTGTACGCGGTGATTGTCGCCGGTGCGATTGCAGCATTATCAGAAGTGATTGGTGATGCCCAACGCGCTGCGGGTGCGAGCGAGCGTTTACTTGAGCTTCTGGCAGAAGAATCACCCATACGCTCACCGGCGCATCCAACTGCAGTACCTTTACGTGCCGCCAATGGCGCTGCGTTGCGTATTGATCATCTGTCTTTCCGCTATCCGTCGCGGCCGGATACGCTAGCCTTGTCAGAAGTATCAATGGCAGTGAACGCCGGCGACACGATTGCGGTTGTTGGCCCCTCGGGCGCAGGCAAGACCAGCTTGTTTCAGTTGCTACTGCGCTTTTACGATCCGGAGCAAGGCTGTATTCGCCTCGATGGCGTCGATATCCGTGAGCTGAGCTTGCAAGACCTGCGCCGCATGATTGGTATCGTGCCGCAAGACACCGTAGTGTTTTCTGCGAATGCCATGGAAAATATTCGTTACGGCCGGCCCGAAGCCACTGATGATGAGGTAATTGCCGCCGCAAAATTAGCGGCGGCGCATGAATTCATCGAGCGGCTACCTGAAGGGTATCAGTCCTTCCTTGGCGAGCGTGGCGTGCGGCTGTCCGGTGGTCAACGACAGCGTATTGCGATCGCGCGCGCATTGCTCAAGAACCCGCCATTACTGCTGCTAGACGAGGCGACCAGCGCGCTGGATGCCGAGTCAGAGCGACTGGTGCAGCACGCGCTTGACGCCGCTATGCAGGGAAGAACCACGCTAGTCATTGCGCACCGCCTGGCAACCGTACAACGAGCAACGCGCATCATCGTGTTGGATCACGGCCGTATCGTGGAGACAGGCACGCACGCCGAGCTGGTGGATGCCGGCGGTCTGTATGCGAGCCTGGCGGCGATGCAGTTCAACGCCGGTTAAGTTGGTCACGCACGGTAAAATACATGTCTCGCACCTATCGCCTCAGGCCGCTTGCGGCGTTGGCAGCCTTCGCCGTACGTCTTGTACTGTCTTCGGTGCTGCCGCCTTGCCATCGATCTAACGTGACAGGTTCGTGATACTTTTCTAGCGACCATGCATCAATACCTCGACTTCATGCGCCATGTGCTCAACCATGGCACCGAAAAAACCGACCGCACCGGTACCGGTACGCGCTCGGTATTCGGCTATCAAATGCGCTTCGACCTTCAGGAAGGCTTCCCGATGGTCACGACGAAAAAGCTGCACCTGAAGTCGATCATTCATGAATTAATCTGGTTTCTGCAGGGCTCGACGAATATCGGCTACCTGAAAGATAACGGCGTCACGATTTGGGATGAGTGGGCCGATGAACACGGTGATCTGGGGCCGATTTATGGCTATCAGTGGCGCTCATGGCCAGCACCAAATGGCGAGCATATTGATCAAATCGCTCAGTTAATCCAGCAAATCAAGACGAACCCGGATTCGCGTCGATTAATCGTCTCGGCGTGGAATGTGTCCGATATTCCGCGCATGAAGCTGCCCCCATGTCATGCCTTCTTTCAGTTCTATGTGGCCGAAGGCAAGCTGTCCGGCCAGTTATACCAGCGTAGTGCAGATATTTTTTTGGGTGTGCCATTCAATATCGCATCGTACGCGCTGCTCACACACATGGTGGCAGAACAAACCGGCCTGGATGTCGGCGACTTTATCTGGACCGGTGGTGACTGCCACATCTATTCCAATCACTTTGAACAAGTGCGTGAGCAACTGACGCGCTCGCCGATGCCTTTACCCACGCTGCATCTCAAGCGCAAGCCTGACAATATTTTCGACTACCGCTTTGAGGATATCGAGGTCGTAGGCTACCAGTCGTACCCAGCGATCAAGGCACCGGTGGCCGTATAAGACCACCGGTGTAGTTCATCACAGCACGAAGTCTGCTGCAGTCAGCCCAAGGCTGGTACCGACCAGTATGATTTCCATATCAGCGGCCCGATTACCATCGACATCCACCTGTACGATGGTATTGCCACCGCTTTCAAACCAGCTCAGCGAATTAGGCACCGCGCTACCAGACCGACCGGCAAACGCAAAAGCCTGATCATTCGCGCGCCGGGTATTCGCATCAATCGCTGACACATCGATCTTGTCGAACCCCCGGCTGAAGTCTTCAATAATGTCGGGCGTCGATGACGCGCTTTCTGCCAGACTTCGGAAGATGAAAATATCGTTGCCACTGCCGCCATTCAAGCGGTCTGATCCGCTGCCACCATACAGCCTGTCGTTACCCGTGCCGCCGAACAACCGGTCGGCACCGGTACCACCCTCCAGCCAGTCAGTACCGCCTGATCCGTACAAAAAGTCATTGCCGTTGCTACCGAACAGGAAGTCATCAGATGCCACGCCATACAGAAAATCATGTCCGCGACCGCCCTCACCAAAACCGGAGAAGACAGCAATCGTCTGCCCGCTTTCATTGCTAACACCCGCAATCAGATCGGATGTCGACTGGTAGCCCTGCAAAGGATTAGCGTCATCGGAGGCGTCCTGCGTATTCGCCACAAACCTCGGTGCCGAACGCGATAGCACTACATTTTCTCGGCCCAGTGTCAGAATCGATCTGCCGCCATAGGTCCAGTCACCGGCGTCGTTATAGTCGACGAAAGCAGTATCACTACCACCACTCGCCGTAAGGTAATGATCATAGGTGCGCGCAAACACCGTGTCTGATGACGATGCAAGTAATCCACTGAACTGTGCATTCTGATTCAACAGGCTCAGCACATCACCAGGTATCGCAGCCGCCGAGGGCGATAGCTGCGCCTTACCGAACCAGGGCGACGATAAATCGGGTAGCTGGAATGGAGTCAGCGAACCTTGCGCATGCGGGCCGCTTGCGAGAGCGGCGATGCCGCTCAGCGATGCTTGTGTACTTCCGCTATCGGTCAAGCCGGAGAGCGGCGCACCATTCGCTGCAAAGAAATCAATCGATAAACCTTGCTCGACCAAATTAATCGCGATCGGTGATGCAACAGACGACCCCAGGCCCCAGCTATTATCTTGATAGGTACCCGACAGTAGCAGCGTGCCGCTGGCGCTATATGTTTGCCAAATACCGATCCCACTGCTATTCGGTTCATACAAAACCAGCGATCCATTTGGCTGTAATGCCATGCCAGTTAGCGGCGTGCCATTTGCGCTCTCGGTCAGGCCGGTCAAATGATCCAGACCAATCACGCTGAGTTTGGCATTCAAGCCAACCACCTCAAGACTTGCTTTTGCCAGATCAGTCGCCAATACACTGTTACCTGAAAAATTAAATAACTCGATACGGCCCACGCCGGTCGTCACTTGGTCAGGTAATGCGCCATTATTTGTATTGATGGTGATAGTTGTGGCACCCGTATTTACCGCGATCTCATTGATGAAAAGCTTTTTATCCAGCTTCATCGGCGGTGCTTGTACGGTGATACTGACCTGCGTCGCGGCACTGGACTCGCTACCATCGGCGCTGCGGTAGGTGAAGCTATCTGCTCCAATGAAGCCTGCCGTAGGCGTGTAGGTAAAACTACCATCCTCGTTGAGTGTCAAGGTACCGTTCGACGGCCCACTTTGAAGAACCGCACTCAGCGTATCGCTGTCGTAGTCACTGTCATTTTTAAGTACGCCGGATGATGCTGCTACCGTCAAGGGCTGACCGTAGATGAATGTGTAGCTATCGCTGATCGTTGTGGGCGTATGATTAGCACCTACAACATCAAAACTTAATAGTGCATCGCTACTCGCGCCTGCAGGATCTTTAATCGAGTAGCTGAAGTTATCGCTGGCCAGGGCGCCTTTAATGAGCGCGTTACTGGCCGCAGTAGTTGCTGCGTAGCTAAGTCGGCCATCAGCGTTGATGGTCAATACACCATAGGTACCGTTCAGGGTAGTACTACCGCTAGCGGGTATGTCAACGAACGTGCCCATGAATCCGAATCTACCAACCCTGAGTAGTGCGGTCTCGCCGTTATCGGGGTCGCTGTCATTCGCAAGTAATGTCGCCGTATCTAGCTGCGAGCTACTCCCTGCCAAAACAGGACCGAAATGATCAGCATTGGCCAGTGGCGCATCATTAATACCAGCGATAGTCAAGAGTGCATTGCCGAATGAGGTACCACCAGCATTATCAGACACCCGATATACCAGGTTGAGCGGCACCGACTCGCCACTGGCCAGCGCTTGATTATCAGGCCCTGGCAATACCCGATAGCTGCCATCCGTATTGATCTGCACTATGCCAGCAACTGTCGGTAAACTGATTGAGGCATTTCCACCGAAGTCCTGATCATTGACACCGACAAGTCGCACCGTATCGCCAACATCAGGGTCGGTTACTTGGGCCAGCAGGTTGGCTGCTGTTTGCGAAAGCTCACCCACACGGATATTCATCTGGAAGTTAGTCGCATTCGGTGCGTCATTCGTACCGACCAATTCCACCGGCAATACAATTATCGATCTCAAGCCATCGCCGTCAGTAACTACCACCTTATAGTCAATATAAATTCGCTCCCCTGCCGCTAAAAAATCAAGGTTCATCGGCGAGGTCGACAATATTGGGGTTACCGTAATCAAGGTACCCGCGCCTGTAGCGGTTGTAGTTGGCATCAATGACAACGCATGTGCAAACGCTTCAATTACCGCCGCGGGAATCTGGGTGGTCGGACTGCGAGGTATCAGTTCGACGATGGTCGCCAAGGACAATCTGCTTGAGTCAGGGTCATAAAACTCAAGTGTATCGATCGCTGCAGTTAGCGACTGCGCGGTTGCGTCTTCCGCCTCGAAAAACACGAGTGGCTGTGTCGGCTGTGATAGCGGTACCGGCGCATCTGCTACCGCCGCGATGTTCAGTGTCACCGTCGCAGGCAAGCTGTAGCCATCGTTGCTTCGCACGGAGTAATCAAAACTCGTACTACCCGAAAAATTTTGCACCGGTAGAAATACCAGCTGTCCAGCCACCAACTGCGCTGCGCTAACCACCGTATTCGCGCTGATTGCAACGCCATTCAGCATTATTGTGCCATCGCTGGGCAGGCGCGTAATTCGAATCTCGGTGAACGGCTGACCGTCTGCCTGTGTATCATTTTCCGGACCTGCACCATCAGAGCCAAATAGTGATTCCGGGGTGATCACCAGCCGCTGATCCTCAGTACCTGCCAGCACATCGTCAGCGGCGACCGGAACGCTTGAGGACGCTCGTAGCTGCAGCGTTACCAGCGTCTCATCAGTGTCCTGCGCTACGCCGTTCAACACGCGATAGCTGAAGCTTACTTGATGCACTGTCCCTGGTGTGCTATTCAGCATCTCAGGTGTCGCTTGATAAGTGAAGCTACCATCAGAATTGAAATCAAGCACGCCTTGCGAAGGGCCTCTCACCAATTGCGCTCCGATACCAGCGCCTGATGCCCCAAGATCATTCACCAGCACACCCTGCATCTGGCCGATGTTAAAAATGGGTGCTAACGGAAGTGTATAGACGTCTGTAACACCAACGGGCGCAGAAACAGTTGGAGGTAGTACATCGATGACGACCTGCTGCGAGTAAGGGATTTGACTCACTTCGCTTGTGCTGCTTAACTCGTAAATCGCACCATAGCTAAAGCTGACTTTGCCTGTATAGCCATTCAGAGGCGTGAATATAAGTGTTTCATTAACATTCTTTGCAACAGTACCGATCACAACCGCTGTAGTCGGATGATAGATCGTCACCGGCGTATCGGCCGATAAGGGTTGTCCGTTAATCGAGGTCACGGTAGTCGGCGTTCTTGTACCATCCGGGGATAAGCCGCCATCATTCCCCAGCACATTCAAAGATATTGGCTGACCGGAAACGGCAACGCCATAATCATCCGGCGCGGGCACCGCACTGCCTGCACCAGAGACCGTGACTTGAACCGAGGCAGTGGAGTACGCCATACCGTCGTACACCATGAAATTAAATGTCTCAATTCGCGCCTGGCCTTCGGCAAGATCAAGCGTGGCACGATAGATAAAGCTGCCGGTAGCAGTAATTGACACATCATTCAGCGAGCTATTGCCCAGCACTGCGCCTGTACTCGGATCAGTTGCAATAACGCCGGTCAGCGTCCACCTCAGGGTATCGCCCTCAGCATCAAAAACACCGCTTAGCAGGTTCAACTGAGCCAACCCGCCTTCTATAATGCCGACGGCATAGCTTGGAATCGTTGATATCGTATTGGTTGTGGTTGCCACGTAGCTCTCCTCGTCAAGTGCGCTCACTGCCGGGGAATAAATACCCCGACTCACTACCGAGAAGTTGCACCGCTTCGACTTCCTGATCAATGACACAGATGTATCAGTGATTGGTTGGTCTGCAACGAATATGGTCCGGATGCTTTAACATAGCAAGCATCAAACTCGTCACCGACTGACTATGCCCGTCACGCTATCGCTCATCGTCGCTACCGATCGTAACAACGGTATTGGCATCAATAACGCATTGCCATGGCGGCTACCTGAAGATCTGGCGTTCTTCAAGCGGATCACCTCCGGCCACACCATCATCATGGGCCGCAAGACCTTCGATTCAATTGGTCGGCCGCTGCCCAACCGCCGCAACATCGTGGTTACCCGTAACCCTTCGTGGTCACACCCTGGCACAGAGGCCGCTACCTCGATTGATCAGGCAATCGCCAGCGCCAGCGATGGGAATATGGATGGCGATGTGTTCATCATTGGCGGCGCTCAAATTTATATCGATGCAATTACGCGAGCTGAGCGGCTGATCGTGACTGAAATTGATGCGGAATTTGCGTGTGACGCGTTCTTTCCGACGATCGACCCGGCGCAGTGGCAAGCCGAGTCGCGCGAGACGCATCACTCGGAAAGTAATGGCTGGGATTACTCTTTTGTTATGTACCGACGCCGCTGAGCCGAGCGGGTGATCGGAACCACCCAACGGTGTTCCGGAGCGCCCTATCCTTTTTACTTCGCGACTCAGGCACCAATACAATAGCCCCACCCTCAGAACCCACCCGACTAGCCGTAGTCAAAGCCGCTGCCAGGGCACCTGCTTTTTACCGCCGCTGGCGCATATCTGAGACAATCCCGCTTTCGTTTTTTTGACCCCTCGCCGGCTGCGCCCGCGAGCTGCCCTGCCTCCGGGAGAACCGCATGAAGTTTCGCTTTCCCATCGTCATCATTGACGAAGATTTTCGCTCTGAAAATACATCGGGCCTCGGTATCCGCGCGCTCGCCAATGCGCTCGAGAGCGAGGGCATGGAAGTGGTTGGCGTGACCAGTTATGTCGACCTCTCGCAGTTCGCTCAGCAGCAGTCACGTGCGTCGGCATTCATTCTGTCGATTGATGATGAAGAATTCGGCGGTGGCTCACGCGAGGAAACCGAGGTGGCGCTGAAATCGCTGCGCGCCTTTGTCGAGGAAATTCGTTACAAGAACGCTGACATTCCGATTTATCTGTACGGTGAAACGCGCACCTCGCGCCACATTCCCAACGATATCCTGCGCGAGCTGCACGGTTTCATTCACATGTTTGAAGATACGCCAGAATTTGTGGCGCGCCACATCATTCGTGAAGCGCGCTCTTATCTCGATGGCTTGGCACCACCCTTCTTCCGCGCGATGGTGCACTACGCGCAAGACGGCTCGTATTCCTGGCACTGCCCCGGCCACTCCGGCGGAGTAGCATTTTTGAAGTCGCCGATCGGACAAATGTTTCACCAATTCTTTGGCGAGAACATGCTGCGTGCCGATGTCTGCAATGCGGTTGAAGAACTTGGGCAGCTACTCGACCACACCGGCCCGGTCGCCGCATCAGAACGTAATGCAGCGCGCATCTTCAATGCAGATCATTGCTTCTTCGTGACCAACGGTACCTCCACCTCCAACAAAATGGTGTGGCACTCAACCGTGGCGCCGGGCGATATTGTGGTGGTGGATCGGAATTGTCACAAATCAGTACTGCACTCGATCATTATGACCGGTGCAATTCCGGTATTCCTGATGCCAACGCGTAATCATCTTGGCATTATTGGTCCGATTCCGCGTGAAGAATTCACGATGGAAAACATCATGAAAAAAGTGGAAGCCAATCCATTTGCGCGTGAAGCGAAAAATAAAAAGCCACGCATCCTGACGATTACACAATCGACCTATGACGGTGTGATCTATAACGTCGAGGTCATCAAGCAAATGCTGGATGGCGAGATTGACTCTCTGCATTTTGATGAAGCGTGGTTACCCCATGCCAGCTTTCATGATTTTTATAAAGACATGCATGCGATTGGTAAAGACCGGCCACGCGCGCAAAAGTCGTTGATATTCTCCACGCAATCTACGCACAAGCTGCTGGCGGGGTTGTCGCAAGCGTCGCAAATTCTGGTACAAGAATCCGAGACTGTGCAGCTGGATCGCAATAGCTTCAATGAAGCTTATTTGATGCATATCTCCACCTCACCGCAGTACGCGATCATCGCCTCATGTGATATTGCCGCTGCGATGATGGAACCGCCGGGCGGTACTGCGCTGGTTGAAGAAAGTATTTTAGAAGCGCTCGACTTCCGTCGCGCCATGAAGAAAGTTGATGAAGAGTGGGGTAAAGACTGGTGGTTCCAGGTCTGGGGCCCGGAACATTTTTCCGAGGAAGGCATCGGCTCACAAGACGACTGGATGATCGACGATCAGCATGACTGGCATGGCTTTGGCAAGATCGAGCCGGGCTTCAATATGCTGGACCCGATCAAGGCCACCATCGTCACACCGGGTTTGTCGATTGACGGTCAGTTTGGTGCCACCGGTATTCCCGCTTCTATCGTCACCAAATATCTGGCCGAGCACGGCGTGATCGTCGAGAAGGCGGGGCTGTATTCCTTCTTCATCATGTTCACCATCGGCATTACCAAGGGCCGCTGGAACACGCTACTGACTGCATTACAGCAGTTCAAAGATGATTACGACAAGAACCAGCCGATGTGGCGGATACTGCCTGAATTCGCCGCGGCAAATCCGCGCTACGAACGCGTTGGTCTGCGTGACTTGTGCCAGCAGATCCATGACATGTACAAGCAGCATGACATCGCGCGTTTGACGACAGAGATGTATCTGTCCGACATGCAGCCCGCGATGAAACCCTCCGATGCGTTTGCCAAAATGGCGCACCGTGAAATCGATCGCGTACCGATTGATGATCTTGAGGGACGCGTCACCGCGATGCTGGTCACGCCCTACCCACCCGGCATTCCGCTACTGATTCCGGGTGAGCGCTTCAATAAAACAATCGTAGATTATCTGAAGTTTGTGCGTGAGTTTAACGAAAAGCTACCCGGCTTCGAGAGTGATGTGCATGGACTTGTCAAAACCGAAGTCAATGGGGTGAAGGGCTATTACGTTGATTGCGTGCACCAATAAAATGTCGCTGGCTAGGCGGGAGCGACGAAGACAGTACAGAGGCGGTCTCGTTAGGTCGATGGCAAGGGGGCAGTGACGACTTCACCATGGGTGCCAAAGCCGCTACAAAATGTCGCTGGCTAGGCGGGAGCGACGAAGACAGTACAGAGGCGGTATCGTTAGGTCGATGGCAAGGCGGCAATGCCGCAGACAGTACATGACGTACGGCAAGGCATTGCCAACGCAGCAAGCGGCCTCACGAGACTGCCTCTAAACGCGCTCGATGAGGGTGGCGATACCCTGCCCCACCCCTATACACATCGTGCACAAAGCATAGCGCCCACCCGACCGATGTAACTGATAGGTGGCGGTCGTTATTAAACGTGCGCCACTCATGCCGAGCGGATGGCCTAGGGCAATCGCACCACCATTCGGGTTCACGCGCGGATCATCATCTGCAATGCCGAGCTGCCGAAGTACGGCCAGACCTTGCGCGGCAAAGGCTTCATTCAGCTCAATCACGTCAATTTGATCAAGCGTGATGCCGGTCTGCTTGAGTAGCTTCTGCACCGCTGGAACCGGCCCGACGCCCATGATGCGCGGCGCCACACCGGCTGTCGCCATACCGATAATGCGGGCTTTGGGTGTCAAGCCATGGCGCTTCGCGCTGTCTTCGTCGGCCAACAACACGGCACAAGCACCATCGTTCACACCAGACGCATTACCGGCCGTGACCGTGCCATCAGGTCGAACGATACCTTTGAGTTTGGCCAACGCTTCCATACTGGTCGCACGTGGATGCTCATCATGCAATACGGTGATTGCATCGCCTTTTTTCTGGGGGATGACCACGGGTGTGATCTCATCCGCTAGCGTTCCATTAGCCTGTGCGTTCGAGGCCTTGGATTGGCTGCGCAGCGCAAAGGCGTCTTGATCTTCGCGGCCAATCTGAAAATCTGTCGCGACGTTCTCTGCTGTCTCAGGCATGGAATCGACGCCGTACAGCGC
>SXGQ01092704.1_pt1 | contig 18858 bp, 28 predicted proteins | sample 3178371 | NCBI WGS metagenome assembly SXGQ01 (sample SAMN11356859, study PRJNA531348) | freshwater metagenome | isolation source: freshwater sample F1-20 | place: China: Fuxian Lake, Yuxi | collected 2017-12-25 | reverse complement strand
GGAAATATTCAATAGGTTTTCAAATAAAGATATTGTTTCAGTTAAAGGTGAGATTACAATTGATGGAGAGGACTACATTATTGTTAGAAAGATCGAAAGAAAAATGTCTAAAAAAAATGAATGGAATATTAAAACAGAATTAGACTTTTTTAAAAAATTATCTGATGGTAGTTTACTAAACTTTACTGGTGAACAAAGAAGGGAAACAGAGTCTTTTATTAAAAACTCTATTGGAACTAAAGAAGATTTTTTAATGACTATTTTGACAACGGGGTCAAACCTTGAAGAGCTATTGGATTCAAAACCAACGGCAAGAGGTCAAGTTATTTCTCGTTTTATGGGATTAGAATTTTTAAAGAAAAAAGAGGAGGCGTCCAAAGAAATTTTTAATGATTTCTCAAAACAAAAATTATCAAATGTGTATTCTTCCGAAAAGTTAAAAGATGATAATGAAAATTTATCTTTAAACATTAAAGAACTTATTAGTAAAAATTCTATTTTAGAGATTGATATTAAAGAAATTGATGATAAGATTTCTAATGGAAAAACTTATCGTGATAATATGTTACAAAAAAAACATGAAGACATTGATAAAGAAATTAGTTTAATGAATTTAGACAATACAAAAAATAATATACTTTTATTAGAAAACGAAAAAAATACTTTTAAACAAAAAATAAGTGAATTAAAGGTTGTTGAACCAAAAGAATATTATTTTGAAGAAGATCATGATAAAATAAAAGAGGATTATAATAATGTTTATAAAGAAGTTGTTTTAGTTGATTTAGAAATATCATCAATTTATAATTTAAAATCTTCAGTAGAAGGTGGAATTAAATGTGAGCATTGTGGAATAGAATTAATGAATGCAAAAATAACAAACAAAAGAATTGAACAACTTGACGGATATTTAAAACAAAAAGAAGAAAAAGAGAAGTTAATGACGGAATTATTGATCAAAGAAAAAAGTTTCATACAACTTAAAAAAGATTTTGATGAATATGAAAAAAATAAACTTATTAAAGAAAAATATGAGTTAAGTATTGAAAGTTCTGATCTTAAAATAGAGACTTTAAAAAATAAAATTATAATTTGGGAAAAAATTCAAGATAAGATTTCTGAAAATAAAAAAATTGATGAAATGTTAATAAAGGCTGACTTAAGATTGGATGAGTTAAATTATTTAAAAAAACAAAAAAATGATAATATTTTAAATAATAATTATCAGATTGAAAATTCAGATGAAAAAATTAAAAACAACAAAAAATTAATTTTAAAAATTAAAGAAGACGAAGAAAAAGAAAAGATTTATAAAATATATTTGGAGGCTTATGGTAAAAATGGGTTGTCTAAAATAATAATGAAAAAAATGATGCCTTTAATAAATTCTGAACTTCAAAGATTAATGGAAGACTCTTGTTATTTTAAATTAGAAATTGTAATCAATGATAAAAATGAAGTTGAGTTTATGATGGTTGATAATAGTTCAGGTGTTGAAAAATTAATGATTTCAGGGTCAGGATATGAAAAAACAATCGCATCTTTGGCGTTACGTTCTGTACTTACTAAGATCTGTACTTTACCAAAACCAAATTTAGTAGTAATGGACGAGGTGTTTGGAAAAATATCTAACGATAACTTAGAAATGGTATCTGAATTCTTCATTAAGATTAAAGATTATTTTGAGAAAGTTTTTGTTATTTCACACAATCCTTTGATTAATAACTGGTCGGATAATATTGTGAAGATTAGAAAAGAAAATAATATCTCAAAAGTTTTGTAAAAAAGAAACATATCTCAATAATATTCGTATATTTGTAAAAAAATTAAAAAAACACATATGAATTACTTACTTTTTGTATACCACAATGAAGATATGAATCCACAAGATGAGACAACCGCAAAAATTGGGGCTGAGTTATCAAAAATTATGTCATCAAATCAGATTAAATATATGTTTGGGGACAGACACTCAATCTACCACTTTGCTAGCGATTTTTCAATAGAAGAGATTGATGATTTTTTATGTTTAGTTTCTGATGAATTTGAAAACTTTAATTATTTTTTAACTCAAAAAACTAAAAATGTAGCATCTAACTTTGATAAAGACAACGTATTACATTTACTTACGTTAAGGAATACTAATAATAAAAAACAAACTCCACTTAGACCTTTTGAGTTTAAATTGGATTATGATAATGAGGAGTTTAATCGTATTTCAGAAACCATTATGGGGTTTTTACCTAAAAAAAGATGTAATTTAACACTGGATGAACTTTTAGATAAGATAAACTATCATGGGATCAATTCATTGACTGACGAAGAAAAAAACAAATTAGACGAATATTCAAAAACAATTAATTAAACACATGAAAGACAAAAATTTAGGTATTCCTATTAACCAAGAAGATATTCAATATTATCTAAAAGATATTCGTAGAATTAAAGTAATGACGCCTGACAGAGAAAAAGAACTGGCGTTTAAGATGAAGACTGATGATACTCCTAAACTTGAAAGGGAAAAAATTGAATCTGAGTTATTAGTTGGTAATTTACGTTTTGTGATTACGGTGGCTAAACAATATCAGAATCAAGGTTTGGATCTATCCGATCTTATTGCTGAAGGTAATTTAGGTTTAATGAAAGCGATTAAAAACTTTGATTGGAATAAAGATCTACGTTTTATATCATACGCAGTTTGGTGGGTCAAACAATCTATTATCCAATCGTTGAATGACAATGCGAGAACAATCAGACTTCCAGTTAATGTTGTACAGGAATTACATAAGGCAAAAAAAGAAATTGCTATTACAGGTAAAGAATTGGGAACAAAGTTAAATTCATTACCATCTATTATTAATTTGGATATGACAATAAATGATGAAGGTGACACATTGGTTGACATGATTGCTAATCCTAATGCACTTGCTCCTGATGCAGGGTTCAACACTAAAGATATGTTAAAGAACAAATTGATTTCTTTATTGAATGTGTTGGACTACAGAGAAAAAGTTATCATTGAGGATTACTTTGGATTAAGTGGGACACCAAGGACACTTGAAGACATTGGCGTAGACTTTGGTTTAACTAAAGAACGAGTTAGACAGATTAAAGAAAGAGCCCTTAGAAGGTTAAGAAATGAAAGTTCTGAATTATTTGATTACTTATAAAAAAAATAAAAAAACATGGGAAGTGTATTAGATTATATTGAATGTCCAAATTGTAAACACGAAGCGTCTGACGACTTCTACTACAAAACAGGTGAAGAATATGTTAACTGTGGTAACTGTGGTTATCATCGTTCAGCAACTATTGTTAATAGAGATAAGAAATTATCTGAATTAACAGAAGAAGACTGGAAAGTTGAAGAACTTAAAAACCCTTATGGTGCTTATAGATTAAAAGTATATCATAGTGTTGGTACTCAATGTGGGTCATTAGAAAATGAAGAACAATATAATGAGTTTAAGTCACAACTTGAAGGGGATGTTGAAATTGAGTCCTGTTCGGTATCTAGATTTGTTGATGGTGAGATAAAAGTTGAAATGTTAATTGATAATGGACCTAAGGTTGATTCTGTAGGGTTGTAAGGATAAAAGATATATATTTGTAATACAAACGAAAAGGGTTGAACATAGATTACCCTTACAACTAGGCGGAATGAGGCAAGATGGCCTAAAGGTTAAAATCCTCAATATTGTGATGGTTATAAGATAAAACCACACTCCCCCATTGGTACCAATGGGGGTTTTATTTTTTCTTTATCTTTTATATTTATAAGTTATAGTTAATTTATTATGAAAGAAAAATTTTTACCTTGGTTTTTATTATTTTGTGCTCTTGGTCTATCAGGAACTGCTGCTTATTATAGTGTAGTTGGGTTATCGGTGGTATTTGTTGGTGTTGCGTTACCTGTTATTATTATGGGATCATTTCTTGAGATATCTAAGATTGCAATTGCAACATACTTACATGACAAGTGGAAAGAAACATACGGAGTCTTAAAATTATACCTTACAATTGCTCTTGTGACATTATCTTTGATTACTTCACTTGGAATCTATGGTTTATTAAGCACAGGATTTCAGGGAAATATTGCAAAACTTGAGATTAATCAAAAAAAAATTGCAAATGTTGAAGTAAAGAAAACAAGATTTATTGAAATAAAAAACGAACAACAGAAAGAGAAAGATTTGTTAGATAAGGACATCTCAAAGTTACGTGATGGTTTATCTAATAATACGACAACACAATCTGTAGATAAAAAAACAGGGCAACTTATTACAAGGGCAAATAATGGTAACCGTAAATCATTTGAGGATCAATTAAAATTTACCACAGAAAATAGAGATAAAGTATCAACTCGTATTGATGCAATTAATGATAGTATTACAAGATTGGATATTGAGATACTTAATATGGAATCTGCGGAGTTGGAAGGTAGTGAATTAGGATCTATTAAATACATTAGTGAGATTTCAGGTTGGGATGTTAAACAAGTTGCAAATCTTTTCATTTTACTTTTAATTTTTGTATTTGATCCATTAGCGATTACATTAGTTATTGCAACTAACCAAGCATTTAAAAAACACAGAAAAGAAGAAACCTTATATGATGAAATTGAAATTCCTGAAAGTTATTTAACACATCTACCCCAAGTCACTCCCCAAGTTGAACCAATAGTAATTGAAAAAATTGTTGAGGTTATTAAGGAAGTAGAAAAGATTGTTGAGGTACCTGTTGAGGTTATTAAGGAAGTAGAAAAGATTGTTGAGGTAATAAAAATTGTTGAAGCTCCAATAGTACAAAGAGAATCTTTAATTATTGGTGAAGAAAAAAGTTGGGAACCTGAGATAATTAAAACTAATGTTACCGTTGGCGAGTCAACAACTACAACAACAACTTATGATGGGGTTAAAAGGTTGATTTATAAAAAGAACGATGATTGATGAAAACATTATAAAATTAGGAGACTTCAATTATGAAGGTGAAGAAGGGGGTAAAAGTCAAATTATTTTGTCTCACACATCAAGATTTGCTAACGATTATATTAATAGTTTAAAATATAGATACGGAAAAAAATATAATAAAATTCCTAACTATATAGTTACTCGTGATGGTAAGATAATAGAACTATTGGATCCAAAAAAATACTCTAAATATATAAAGGATGAGAATATTTCTAAGAAGTCAATAACGGTTTCTTTAGAAAATTTAGGTTGGTTAGAAAAAGAACCATTAAAAAATAGATACATTAACTGGATTGGTAATATTTATAATGGAAAGACTTTTGAACGTAAGTGGAGAGATTACTTTTTATGGCAACCATATACTGAAGTTCAAATTGATACTACTATACTAATATGTAAAAAACTAATGGAAGATTTTAACATTAGTAAAAAATGTATAGGGCACAACACCAAAGTAAATGGTGTGAATCAATTTGATGGTATTGTTACAAGAAGCAATTACACCACAGATGTTACGGATCTAAGTCCGGCATTTGATTTTGATTATTTTAAAAAAAATATAGAAGATGAATAGACACGATGAAATAAAAAATTTAATAGAAGCATCTAAAAAATTATTAAATAAAAATTTAATTAGTGAGGATATTAATCATATCAGAAAAAATCACGGATTAATATTGGAACAAGATGAACAAGGACCAACCGAAGATCAGACTAAAGACTATGAGGACTCAGAATATGGGACGGTAGATAAAGAAGATAATTTTGTAAAAACTGACAAGTCAAAGGGGTATAGAATATCTGGTGGCATTATTGTTATTCATGGAAAAGATAAATCAGACCTACAATTAACTACTGATGATAAGAAGGCGTTCCAAGAAACTATGGATGATTTTGTTTCGGAGGTATCTGAAATTGTAGACTTCAATAAATTAAACCTATACTCAAACAATGTTGAGTGGTCAGGTAAGATTACTGAATTGGATGTTGAGTTTTTCTATTCAATTGGAGAAACAAATGGAATATACATTAACGGTACGATGACTAAGATTGATGATGATTATTTAGAATTTTTAAATAAATTGAAAAAATATTATGAGAAATTCAAATCTAAATGGTCTAGAGTTATTGCAGCAAGAAAAAAAACACCTGAATCATGAAAAAGTTCTTAAATGATAATTTCAAGTATATTTTAATTGTTGTTGGAGTGGTGGTATTATACGTATTACTATTGGATCTAATGAAATCATCAAATGGTATGACTAAAGAAGATATAAAGAAAATAGAACAAATAAATAAAGACATTAATTTGTTAATTGAAAGTCAAAAAAAATTAGATGAATCAATTAATGAGTATAAAAAAAAGATTGAAAAAATTGATTCAACAATATCCAACATTAAAGTTAAGAAGGAAGTAGTAAATAATTACTACGAACAAAAAGGTAAAGAGATTAAAGATGCTGATGTTACACAAGTTGATAGTTTATTAAGATTAAGATATAAATTTTAAATATGAAAAATATATTATATGTATTATTTCTTTTGGTGTCATTGACATCATTTGGTCAAATTAAAAAAGTTGATACAACTAAAATATGTTTACCTTATAGTGTTGGTAAACAAATTATGTTGGATTTAAATAGATTAGATTCCACAACGGCAATACTTAAATTAACTGAAACTGAAGTTATTGAATTAAATAAAAAAATAGATGCTCAACAAGGAATTATTGTGAATTTAGAAGATAAAATTAAGATGAGTGATACAATAATTCAAAAAACAAATGATAAATTTGATATCGTTGATAAAATAAATAAAAATTTAGTTACCGATAACAAAAAATTAAGAAGAAAGAATGTAATTATAGAAATAGTCTCAAGCATTTTAATTGGATCATTAACGTATGGAGTAATAACACAATAATGGCATTATCACAAACAGATAAAAAAGAAATTGAAACTTTAATTAGAAAAGAAATGAAAGATTTTTTGGGGTCTAATACCGCCAATCAATTCGAAGATAAATTAATTGATAAAATTTCTAAAGACGTGAAAAGAGGTAAACTAGAAGGAGATATTAAAGATATTGTTGTGAAATCATTCAGAGAATTTTTTACAATGATGTTCCATCAAAGAAGTTTTTGGGAATCTAAATTTAGAAATTCATAATGGAAAATATGACTTCAAAAATTAAAGATATAATATCTAGCGAAACTTCGGGTAATCCTGAGGCCAGAGCAAATGCTTTAAAAGGTCTCAGAGATGTTAAAGAAAATAATGAGGAGGAAAAAATAAATAATCCCAAAGATTATTTAAAAGACCCTAATAAATTAAAATTGGTTTTTGAATTAACAAAACAAAAAAAAACTAATAAGAATACAATAAGAAGAGAGATAAAGAAATTATTAAAAAATCCTGAAGAAATTAACAACTTCTTAAATTCAATACTATTGTTTGTAAGATCAAAAAAAGTTAATGATAAGGAAGAAACAAAAGAAATGACAGGGTCAGGTAGTGCGGGTGGTTATTCCGCTCCGTTATTTGGTCGTGAAATGAAAGAAAGTGTTTGTAAAATTTGTGGTATGAAAAACTGCAAATGTCAGGACAAAAAACATTTTAACAGATCAAGTAGAAGAGAAACAAAAGAAGCCACAGGATCGGCATCATCAGGGCAATACTCAGGACCCTCGATATGGGCAAAGTCAACTAACAAAAAAGATTGGGGACCAAGCCGTAAAACTCAGATTCCTGGTGGTAAATTTGTTCAAGTTAAGAAAAAATGTAAAAAGTTTCCTTACTGTAATCAAGGGGATATTAAAGCGCTTAGAATCTTTGAAAACGAGACTCTTTCAAAAATAATAAACAATCTATCAGATAGATACCAAATCCATGAAGATTTTATAAAAGAAATAATCTTCAATGAGATGTCAAAAAGGAATTTAATGTGATATTTATTAAATAAAAATAACTATGAATTACTATTTGAAAAATAAAATCAAAAAACTTATTAATGAAACTTTGGAGGACAAAGCGAATGACGTAATGAAAAAATTAAAATTTAACAAACTTGGCAGTTCTTTTGATTATGTTGAGGAAGGAGAAATGTGTGAATCATGTGGTGGTGAAATGAGAGAAGGTGAATGTAGGGAATGTGGTAATATGTATGAAGGAGAAATGTGTGAATCATGTGGTGGTGAAATGAGAGAAGGTGAATGTAGGGAATGTGGTGGTGAAATGAGAGAACAAGATGAGTATGAATTAAGAAATATACATAACCGAACAAAAGATGATGAAATAGATGATGAAATTGTTCATTATTGGAAAGATTCTGGAAGACATACTTTAAAAGGAAAACGTGATGGTGACAAATTTAATGCACATTCATACGAAACTGATTCAACAGATGATAAAGCAAAAAAATGGTATCAAGATAATTTTGATAAAATTAAAAATATTTCCAGCCATTATAAAACTAATGATGATGGGTTTTTTCTACCTGGATTTGGTAAAATAACAACTTATACTCCCGATGAAGGTGAGTTAGATGAAAAATTTTACGGAAATCAACGCAGATTAGATAAAAATAAAAATGGAAGATTAGATTCCCAAGATTTTAAAATGTTAAGAAAAAAAGAAGATGTAAATGAAAATGTGTTCTATCAATTAACAACTGCGGTAAATGGTAAAAGACAAAAACTTTTATTCACTGAAGGTCAGTTTGAAGAAATGATTGAGAATATTGTTTTAAAAGAAGAAGGTAAATTTAATAAAGGTAAGACACCGGCTGGATATGATGAATATGAAAGATCTATTAAAACGTCAAAAAAAAATGAAGAATCTTATATGAAAGATTTAACCAAAAAAATGAAAGATTATTTGAAAGACGGATCTAAAGGTAAATACGAAATGTCACCAAAAAACTTTCCAAAAGGAAATGGTGAATTAGAAGAAATGTCTAAAAAGGCTTATGTTGCTTCAGGTGCAATTGAAGATTATATTGATAACTTTACTGCGGCTGGTTTAGAAAACTTAGATTACGATGAAATCCATCCTGATGAAGATTGGGTAACTGACAACGTTGTTGGGTCTTCAAGAACGGGTAATAATCCTAAATGGGCAAACGCAGTTGAGACACCAAATAACGAGAAGAGAAATAAGATTAGAAAAGATAATTTATTGGCTAAAATTAAACGTAAAGCGTATAATAAATCCCCTCAACCAATTGTTACTGATAAGTCAGGTGAAAATGTGGGGGATAAAATTATGACTAAGTTAGAATCTATTGACGAAAAGAAAAAACAAAAAATCAATGAGGATTATACACGTATTATGGATTTAATGTCTTATAAGAAAAACACTCAATAATTTACAATTACATAATTAGGTATTATGATTGTCCATAGGCATTAATCTATGGACAATTTTTTTAACTACATATCAAAACAATTAAACCAAGAGGATATTGAGATTTGGTTTACTATTAACAATATAATTCCTGAGAAGATGGAATTATATTATGATTTTTCTATATCTATACATAAATTAATTTTAGAGACTTATCTTGGTGATGACGATGGTTCTAATGAAACTAAAGTATTGATGACAGAAGAGGATAAGAATAAACACTTTGATTGGTGTTGGGATAAAACAATAGATAACTTTAATTTGGAAAACATAACTTTCAACAAAAGGGGAGAACATTATGATCACTTCCAATCATTTTTTTCTGAAATATATTATAATCAAGTTGATAAAAAAATTAAAGATTCTATTAATGTTTTTTTTAGAGATGTGTTTGATTTAGAAAAACCATTTACCCAATCTGATTTAGATATGATACTTAATATTTACAGGAGTTTGGATAAAAATTTAGTACTATAGTATTTACTAAGGTAAGTTAGTTAGGTATAATTAAATTACATAAACAATAAAATAAATTTAAAAAATGGAAACGTTAGAACAAATTAAAACACTAGTTGAACTATTAAGTGCTGACACGACTAAGTTTTTTGCAGGTAATAAAAGTGCAGGAACAAGATCAAGAAAAACATCTCAAGAATTAAAGGCATTATTGCAAAAATTAAGAGGTGAAATCTTAAATTCTAAGAAAAATGACTAATATTGATTTATATCTTTTTATGTTCATTTTTTCAACTCTCTCAGTTTTTAGAGTTGTTGTAAAATTTATATTTTCCCTATTACAAACTTTACCTGAAAGATTGGTGATTAGTAATAGGGAAATATTATTCCAAGGTATTTCATTGTCTTATGTTATAACTTACATAATACAAAATTTTTTATGAGTTTTTTTACAGAATTTAATACTTTATCACCATACTTACAATCCGTAAGAAAGTTGAAAACATATCTTTCTTTTGACATACATTTTCCTAATACATGGAAAATACCAAAAAAGTTTGTTAATGAAGAAACGTTATTAGAAAATGAATCTACTGAAACAGGTAAAAGATTCTTTTCATTTGTTAGTACCTTTAATGAAGAAGAGGCTGAAAATATTTTTAATAATCTCAGAAACATTATTAAATATAATAAAGAAAGAGAGGAAAAAGATAAACTATTCCAAACCAAGGTTAATGAGTTAAAATCTATTTTTGAAAAACAAAATTTAGATAATCTACAAGCATTAAAATTTGAAATTTCCGACGATAAAAAAATTGAATTAGAAGATGGAGAAGAAAATACAAACTCAGTTAGAAACTCAAATTGAGTGGTTAAATAATGAATTGGAAAAAGATAAGATTGAAGTTGAAAGAAATAAAAGTAAATTTATCAATCAAATCAAACAATTAAAGAAAGAAGACATTGTAAAAGTCAATGTTGAGAAAATGACATTATGGAAGAGAATAAAGAAAGTATTGTTGGGATAATGGAAAAATTGGCAATGATTACAGATGCCGCCCAATCTTTATTTCCAGATGGTAAAACGGCAATAGTCTTTGAATTACCTGAAGTTGATTTTAAAGAAGTTCAAAAAAACTTTAGAGAAATTGATAAAAATTACACTAAATTCAAAATTGATATTTCAGGTGTTGAGGCAATTTTTATATTAGAAAATTCATATGAAGAAGAAAAACCTATTGTTGTTAAAAAAGAAGGTTTTGTTAAAAGATTATTAAAAAATTATTTAAAATAACTATCTTTTATATGTTGTGTAAGTCCTATACAACTTTGATTTAGGGATCCCCCCCTTTTCTAAAATATCATAAATGTATTTCTTTTGTGATTTACTTGAGTCAGGAACCAATATGCAATCCATTCTATTTTTATCCTGTAGAAATTTACCTAATACATCAAGGAACCTACCAGATTCATTAACAGACTTCAAAGAGAAACAATTAAACTTATCGTCATTTTGAACCACAATCTTATTGTTAATTTTAGATACAAGTTTCAACCCATCTTTAGGTAGATAGTTTTTAACAAACTTATCAAATGAAATTTTAGATGAGGTTTGTATATCGTAAATTAATTCCTCCATTAATAATTCAGCAACAGAAAGTATTGTATAATCACTATTGTCCAAGTCTACTTTTATTTGACGACCTAGTTCATCTTTAATAAAGTAGGAATTAAAATTTTTAGAATACTTTTCAAGTAAACCAATTTCAAATGAACAGGATTTACCGTTTTCAAATAAGGTGTTGAACCTAATGTCTTTATTACCTACTATTTTACCATCGTAGAACTTTTTAGCGTTCTTATAAGTCTTAAATGACTTTATTATTTTTTTTCTTTCTTTATTTTTGAATAGTACGATTAAATAGTTCATAATATTGATCACTCTTTAATTAAGTATATTAATTTTTTTTTATAAATGAATACTGAAAACTATTATGGGGTTTTAGGTGTTGAAGAAAGTGCAACACAAGAAGAAATCAAAAAGGCATATAGAAACCTAACAAAAAAAAATCATCCTGACAAAGGTGGGGATGAAGAAAAGTTTAAAAAAATTACTGAGGCGTATGATACGATTGGAGACGCAAATAAACGAAGTCAATACGATAATCAACGGAGTAACCCATTTGGTAGTAATTTTGCCGATATGTTTCATTCATTCAATCAACAACGACAAAGACAAGATACTCACACTAGTGTGATTACGGTGAACATAGGGGTTTTGGATTCATATTTAAGTAGGAACAAACAAATTAAATATAAGAGAAAAACTAGTTGTAATGTTTGTAGTGGATCAGGAGGGGAGAAGAAGGTATGTACTACCTGCAATGGTGCTGGTAGTATTATAAAAAAAATGGGTACGGGTATGTTCATACAAGTTGTTAATATGATTTGTGATACTTGTTCAGGTACCGGTAAAATAACTATAAACGCTTGTTATTCGTGTAATGGATCGGAGACTAAAGATGAAATAAAAACATTGAATGTTAAAATACCTCATGGTTTAGAGGATGGCCAGTTTATAAGAATGTCAAATGTTGGTGATTTTATAAAGGGTAGATTTGGGGATTTGGTAATAAGAGTTAATTTGATAGAAGAAAATGGTTTCTTTAAGAACGGACCACATTTAATATATAACTCTTATTTAAACTATGAAGATCTTATAAAGGAGGATATAAACATACCTCATCCTGATGGTGAGTTAAATATTAAATTACCTAAATTATTTGATTCATCAAAACCTTTGAGGGTTAAAGGTAAAGGATTTAAGGTAGATCAAATTGGAGATCTATTAATTAATCGGATTGTTAGGTTTGAAAGACCTTAAAATAAGGACATAATATCTTTATATAAAGATATTGCTCCATATATTGATAGTGCAAACATAATACCACCAGTGATAAAAACAAATTTTTGCGTTTTACCTGTTGTTTGCTTACACTTTTTGCATCCCGTTACTTTAGTTGATTCTGTTTTGTTGTTGTATATTTCTTCTTCCATAATTTTTTCTTATAATAATTATACATTAAAACAATTTATAAGTGAATAATTTTTGAATTGACATTTCATCATATAATTCGTATATTTTTAATAAAAAAACTATGTTATCATATATTGGAGGAAAAAGTAAGATAGGAAAGTGGATAGTCCCTTTTTATGATAAAAATATGGAAACGTATGTGGAGACGTTTGGGGGTATGTTTTGGTGTTTTTTTAACATGGACCTAAAAGAGTATCCTAACCTAAATAAAGTTGTTTACAACGACTTTAATCCACTAAATTATAATTTATTTAAGTGCATTCAAAACCCAACGGAGTTATTGAATGCAATAAACTCAATTGATTGTCAAAAATTTGGGGAAGAAGTAACACCACCATTATATAAAGAACAATTTATCAGGTTCCAGACTGAAATATTTAATGAAGGTTTCAGAGTAGAACATGGCGATTACGAAGTTGCCGCAAAATACGTTTACATTTTAACTCAAGTATTCAGTGGGTCAAAACCTGAGACAAGTTCTTTTATTGACCTTAAAGGTAAGTACAAATCAAAATATCTAACATTTAGAGACAAATTATCAAAACCGGATTGGATAAACCATTTCTTAAAGATAACTCACGTTGAGAATATGGATTTTGCTGAGGTTATTGAAAAGTATGATTCACCTAACACTTATTTTTATGTGGATCCTCCATATTGGAAGACTGAAAACTATTATTCTAATCACGATTTTGATAGTGAAGACCACGAGAGACTTTCAAAGTCATTAATAAATATGGAAGGTAAATTCAGTTTATCTTACTATGATTTTGAATTATTACACAAATGGTTTCCTGAAGATCAGTACAAATGGAAGAAAAAAGAGTTTGCTAAAGCGGCTGCCGCAAAAAAAGGAACAAAACAAAACATGGGTGAGGAATTATTAATAATGAATTACTAATCATTTTTTTATACTATTCTAATATTTATATTAAAAACTTATTATGGAATTAATTAAGGTATTAACATCTGTCATAAAAGAAAACACAAACGGTAAACGTATTGTAAGTGAGGCGATGTCAGAAAAAGTCATTAAATTTTTAATAGATAAATTCAAACCTACGACTAGAGATACTGAAGAACAAATTATTGCGGTTATTAATGCATTTGAGAAATATAAAAATGGGTTACCTCAAGATCAAAGAGATATTACCAAATTAACTTATAGTATTGTCAAGAACATTGTTTTATCAAAAGAGATTAAAAAACAAGAAAAAAGTATATTCAAAAAATATATTGAAGCCAATAAAGGATCCGAAAAAAATGCGGTTAAATTGGCATTACGTAAGTTTTACGAATTGTTTCCAATATTACCTGTTAATCAAAGAGACGTTCTTAAAATGCCTTATTTGAAATTGGTTGAGTTTTTACAGAGTAAGTTTAATACTATGTTAACATCAGCAGCACTTAAGAAATTTAAAGATGACAAGGTTAATGCTACACCTGAACAATTAATTTATTATGTTTCAACATATTTGGATCTATATCATAGGTTACCTGCAAATTTACCACCATTGTTGTTTATGAGTTTTGATCAACTTGAACATACATTAGATGGTATGGGAGATTTAACTGATGACATTAAAGATACAAAAGAAGATTATTCTGACATTGAAACAATATATGATGATGATAACTTATTAATCTTCAAACCAAGTGGTAAGGAACAATGTATTAAATTGGCTAACGGAAGAAGTTGGTGTATATCTAAATCAGGTGGTGGTAATATGTATTATAACTATCGTTTGGGTAATAATTTAACAATTTATTATGTTATTGATAAAGATAAACCATTTGGTGACCTTAACTACTCAGTTGTTATCTTAGTTGAACCTTATGGTGGAAAAAGAATTGCTGATGGTCAAAATATGTCTGGAGGTTATTCAGGTCATAGAAGAGAGGATTGGAGTACAATTGTAGGTAAAGTTCCAAAATTAAAAGATAAAGAATATTTGTTTGTTGCAGACCCATTGAGTGCAGCTGAACAAAAAGTACTGAATGACTATAAAAATACTACTATCAATAAAGATGCGATTAAAGAACTTGGTAGTGAACAAGCAGCTGAAATGTGGCTTGAACTTTCAAGTCCTGATTTAACATATAGAACTAATGGTGATGAAATTTATCGTAACTTTACCGAAAATCTTAAAAACAAATACTTAGGGTTAGGAATGGACTTGACTGGTGAAATGATTAATAATTCTGAACCTAGTGTTTTGAAATATTATGCGGCAAGAAAACTTCAAGGGTTGATGACAAAAAGTTTAAGTCAATTGAATGATGCCGATATTGCATTTATCAATAGTCCCATAATGAGAGATAATAAGAAAAAATTAAAAGAAAAATTCTCAAGTCAATTGGCCAAAGTTAGTAGTAGTGGTTATGTTGGTCTTGAATATCCAAAAGATGATAACTCTAAGTATGTTGCATTATTTGGGTTTGATGATTTCTTTGAACATATTCCAACTAATACGACTATGATCCAAATGGAAAATACAAGTAAAACTACAATTGCCTTGGATTTACCAGAAAGTATTGGTAAATTAACCGAATTAAAAACATTGATTATTGATAATATGGTTAAGTCAATTCCTGAAAGTATTGGAAATTGTACCAAATTGAAATTCATAAACTTACCTAATAACCCACAATTGGAAAGTATTCCTGAAGCGTTTGGTGAATTGTATTGTTTGAACTTCTTCTCAACTGAACATTCAAATCCTGGTATGAGAATACCCAAAAAATTAGAAGAATACATGACAGAAGATGAAGGGTTTTGGTTTATTAATTTCCCTCCTGAATTGAAGAAACATTGTGGAACTATAAGATCTTAATGATGAACGTAGACATAGAAATTTATATTAGTCAACTAATAACCTTTTTTGAAAAAAATCCGGGTGATTTTATGGATCTTGTTGGCGATGTACAAAAAGAAGAGTTCTTTCAGAAATTAAAAGAAAAATCTATTAATAACCATAGTAATGGTGAAGATTTTATTTTAACCAAGCAACAGATTGTTGATGTTGTTGTAGAACTTAAATCTCCTGAATTAAACCAAAAGTTAAGTTATACAAACAAAGTCAAAGGATTTATTCAAAAAACTAAGTTTGGTGATATCATACTTAATTAATTTTTTTGTAAAAGGCTTGTGGAATTAAAAAATTTTACTATCTTTGTAATGTACTAAAAAAAACTAATTATATGATCTATACTCCAGAATTAATCAAGTCAGCGGCACCATCTATCTTCGCAACATCTCCATCTTCAAAATTGACAAACAAATATGAGTTTGTCCCTACAGACAAGATCATGGAGTTCTTTGATAGAGAAGGGTGGGAAATTTCATCAGTAAAACAAAATGGTAAAGGGATTCACTCCCTACACGAAGTAAAGTTCCGTAATGGACAACTTCCATCGGTTGGTGATACTTTGGTTGAGGCGATCATCAAAAACTCCCACAATGGAATGTCGGCATTCTCAATGAGTGCAGGACTACACAGATTAGTATGTAGTAATGGTTTGACTGTTCCTACATCAGTATCGGATCAATTCCGAATCCGACACAAAGATTTCCAACTTGACGACGTTAAAATGTTAACTGAGAGTTTTGCTAAGAAACTACCAATGATTCAACACTCTGTTGGACGAATGATGGAACGTGAACTTACTATGGACGAGAAAGTAGAGTTTGTTCAAAAAGCATCTAAACTTAGATGGGCAACAGGTTCAGTACCATTAACACTTGATTTGGTTGACTTGTTGACACCTAATCGTAGTGAAGACGAAGGAGATGACCTTTGGAAAGTCTTCAACGTAGTACAAGAGAAATTTGTACGAGGTGGGGTTGAGTACAAATCACAAAGTGGTCGTAAGACAGGGTTGAGAGGTTTGAAAAACATTATGGTGGTAAACGCAATAAATACAAAACTTTGGGAGACTGCTGAGTCAATGATCTAAAAGAAACGTGGGGTGAACAACCCCACTTTTTTAATTTATAGTCAATATGTTTAAACGTGAGAATGATTTTTTGGATATCTTAAAAGAAAGACATGATAAATTATATGGTATCATTAAAGTTAATAGTACCATAGGACTAACACCTAAGACATTAATAGAAAAGAAATTTGAAATTGAATACTTGGATAGTGTTGAGTTTGAATTTGAACTTAATCATTTAGAATCAATTCTTAAACATAAATCTGGGTTTTACTTATATTTATCTAAAATGGAGGTCACAGATATATCGTATCAGATGAAAATCTATTATGATATTGACCAATTAAACGAAGTATCATTCTTCATTAAAAACTTATCAAAAATTAAATAAAAATGGAAATTACAAGTGTTGAATTACAAGAAAAAATTAACTCAGGAAAAAAAGTTATCGTAGAATTTTGGGCTGAATGGTGTGGTCCTTGTAAAATGATGAAACCAATATTTGAGAGAGTATCAAATAATAATGAATCCAATGTTGAAATGTTCACAATGAATGTGGATATGAATAAAGAAATTGCCGCATCATTAGGAATTAGAAGTATCCCAACAATTAAAGTTTTCCAAAATAGTAACATCATTGATACTAGAGTTGGTATGATGAATGAAGGTCAAATAAACGGGATCCTAACAGAATTGATCAATGAATAAGTTAGCTATAATATTTTCAATGAAATCATGCGGTCATTGTAAAACACTTAAGGAAATGTTGGATAAAGAAAACATATCTTATGTTGATAGAGATATTGACGAACATAGAGATGAATACGATATGTTTGTTTCAATTACTAAGAATGAATATGTTCCGGCATTTATGTTAATAGAATCACCTGGACAAAAAAATTCTAAAACTGAACTTTATGCTCCTGAAAGAGATTATAATGAACTTGATGAAGGTGTAAAAATAATTAAAGAGTTTTACAAAAGATAATAAAATCCCCCATTCCTAATAAGAGTGGGGTTTTTGTTAGAATATAATTACATCCTCTAATCTGTCCTGAACCAAGTATGGTTTTTCTCCCTCACTATCCAATATATCTTGGGTAAGGTCATAATACTCCATCCTATTAGAGAAGTTCTCTAAATCAAAGTCAAATACGTCTAAAATCAGTGATCTAATTGTTTGTAGGTTATAAATTGATGTAGTCACAACTTTAATATCAACCTCATCATCTACTTTAGGTAAGAAATGAATACACATACTTTCTGACCCGATTGTTGATGAAATTTGGTTAAGTATATAATGTGAGTAGTAAACCATAGATCTACCTGTACGTAAACTATAACCATAGGGAAACTCAGAACTAATTGAAATTTCATCAAATGATTTATTCTCCTCAACAAATACATTTTTATTTACATCAACCCAACCTGTTTCAATTGGTAATATATCAACACCGTATTTGATTATATTAATTATATTAAAATGTTCTAAACCTAATGATTTAAGAATCTCTTTATAGGTCTCATTGAATTCATTTTTTAATTCGTAAATGTTAAGTTCTGTTTCGCTTGTGGTCTGACCATTTAAAACCATGAATACATCACAATCTGTTATTTGTATTATTGATCTTTCTTTTGGGTCAATTTTAGACACAATGAAATCGGCAAATAAATTTACTATGCCTCGTCTTGAATTTTTATTGATTAATCTCATATCTTTTTTTGTAATGAATATGAGTTTTAAATGAATATATAAATAGTTAGATATAATCATTAAACATTTCGTTTATATATTTTCGGGTTGTAGACCAATCTGGATAATCAGAAGTTCTAAAATCTATGCAGTCAAAATCACCATCGTAGATTAGTTGTTTCATTAAAGTGGTATAACTACCAAAATAATCTAAAAATGAATCTGAATATGATTGACCTTTATTGTTTTCTAAAAATAAACTAATGTTTCCAACAAAATCTCTAATTTTAATATAATTTAAAT
>SXGQ01059643.1_pt1 | contig 18866 bp, 15 predicted proteins | sample 3178371 | NCBI WGS metagenome assembly SXGQ01 (sample SAMN11356859, study PRJNA531348) | freshwater metagenome | isolation source: freshwater sample F1-20 | place: China: Fuxian Lake, Yuxi | collected 2017-12-25 | reverse complement strand
GTCATCGCCCTCGCGTTCGATGCGCGTGGCGATGTTGGTGGCATCGCTGGAGGCTACATCGGGCTCGGTCATGGCGAAGGCCGAACGGATTTGGCCTTCAAGCAGGGGCTTGAGCCAGCACGCCTTGTTCTCCTCTGAGCCGTAGCGGGCGATGGTTTCCATGTTGCCGGTGTCGGGCGCCGAGCAGTTGAATACCTCGCTCGACCAAAGCACGTGTCCCATGATCTCGGCCAGCGGCGCATACTCTTGGTTGGTTAGGCCGGCGCCGTGGTAGCCTGAAGTGGCGGCGCTGTCGACCGGCAGAAACAGGTTCCAAAGCCCTGCCGAGCGGGCCTTGACCTTCAGTCTTTCGATCGTTTGCAGCGGCGTCCAGCGCTTGCCGGCTTCGCTGTTGGCCACGATCTCGGCGTGGTAAGCCCCTTCCGCAGGGTAGATGTGCTCATCCATGAAGGCTTGCAGCCGGGCTTGCAGTTCTTTGGTTTTGGTTGAGTAGTCAAAGTCCATGGAGTCTCCTGAGGTGTCGGGGGTAAAAGTCTGTTGAGCGGTTTCAGGCGCGCTGGGCAAATTGCCAGGCCATCTGCGCCAGCGGTTTCGCGCCCGCTGCTGAGCTGACGGCTTGCGCACTGGTCGCCGTACCGGCCTCAACCCGCTTGGCAATGCCCTGCAGGATGGCGGCCAGGCGAAACAGGTTGTAGGCCAAGTAAAAGTTCCAGTCGGCCTTGAGCGCATCTGGGCTGGTGAGGCCAGTGCGCTCGCAGTACCGGCCAATGTAGGCATCCTCAGTGGGGATGCCCAGGCTCGTGAGATCGAGCCCACCGATGCCGCGAAACGAGCCCGGCGGGATATGCCATGCCATGCAGTGGTAGCTGAAATCAGCCAGCGGATGGCCGAGGGTGGACAACTCCCAATCCAGCACGGCAATGATGCGCGGCTCGGTGGGGTGGAACATCAGGTTGTCGAGCCGGTAGTCGCCGTGCACGATGCTCACCATGTGTTCGGCCCGGGCCATGGCCGGAATATGCTGCGGCAACCAGGTCATCAGCGCATCCATTTCTGGAATTGGCTGGGTGACAGAGGCCGCATACTGCCTGCTCCAGCGGCCGATCTGGCGCTCAAAATAGTTACCTGCCTTGCCATAGCCGGACAGCCCGTGTTTCGCAAATTTGACCTTGTGCAGCGCCGCGATCACGCGGTTCATCTCGGTGTAGACGGCTTGCCGCTCGGACGGGCTCATACCGGGTAGCGATTGGTCCCACAAGATACGGCCGGTCATAGATTCCATGATGTAGAAGGCCCGGCCGATGACCGATTCATCTTCGCACAGACAATACATATGCGGCACCGGAACATCGGTGCCCTGCAGCCCGCTCATGACAACAAATTCGCGCTCGATGGCGTGGGCCGAGGGCAATAGCTTGGCCACCGGACCTGGTTTGGCCCGCATCACCCAGGTGCCGGACGGCCCGCTGAGTTTGTAGGTCGGGTTGGACTGACCGCCTTTGAAGGCTTCGACTGTCAACGGGCCTTCGAAGCCAGGCAGTTTGGCTTTCAGCCAAGCGTACAAGGCCTCGACGTCAAATGCCTGCTGGGCTGGTACCGGCCGGGTGCCTACAAAGTGGTCAAAGTCGTTCATGGTCAAGTCGCTTTGGCTGGGTGTGCGTTGCCGGGCTTGCTCAGCGGTCGGCTTCGATGATGCGCATCAGGGCCTCGCGCTTGCGAATCACCAAGCCACCCGGTTCGATGCGAATAGCCTCTTCCCGTTCCATGGACTTGAGTTCCTGATTCACCCGTTGCCGCGATGCGCCCAGCAGTTGCGCCAATTCTTCCTGTGCGAGTTGCAGGCCAATGCGCATCTCGCGCCCGTCGCTGAGTGACGGCACGCCGTAGCTGCGTACCAGGTGCAGCAGCTGCTTGGCCAGGCGGGCGCGCAGCGGCAGGGTGTTGAGGTCTTCCACCAGGCCGTAGAGCTGGCGGATTCGCCGCGCATGCAGGCGCAGCAGGGCTTCGTAGAGCTCGGCATGCTGGGCCAGAATTTTCTTGAAATCTGCCTTGGCGACGCACAAAATTGTGCAGTCGCCGTGGGCATAGGCATCGTGCGTGCGCCGGTCCCCGTCGAAGATGGAGACATCGCCAAACCAGATGCCAGGCTCGACATAGGTCAGGGTGATTTGCTTGCCAGAGATTGATGTTGAGCTGACCCGTATCGCACCGCGGGCACAGGCTATCCATTCCTCGGGCGGCTCGCCGCGGGCGGCAATCAGCACGCCGTCTTTGAAACGCTTGACATAGGCACATCGCAGAATATCGTGACGCAGGGACGGGGACAGACTGGAAAACCAGCGACCAGAATTGATCGAATCGCGTTCTTCAATGGTAAGAATAGGATCGTCCATGGGCTGTCTTGTGGGTGACTGAAAACCGCTTGATTGTCACCCCCGGGACCGCCGCCCGGCTTGGCCCTGACCCCAGGACCCGGGGCGTGATTGGGTGCGGTGTTGGTTCAGGCGCCGAACTTCGGCCGCGCTTTGGCCAAAAAGGCGGCAATGCCAATGCCTGCGTTGGCATGCTGCAGATTGGCTACAAAATGCCGGCTTTCTTGGGCAAGCTGCTGCTCCAAGCTGAACTCAGTGGCCTGACGACTCAGGGTTTTGATGCTGGCCAGGGCGTTGGGTGCGCGGGCGTTGAGCCGTTGCGCGAGTGCCAGCGCCGCGTCGAGGGCGCTGCCGGGCGCTGCCACCTGGTTGACAACACCGAGCTGGTGCAGGCGCGGCGCGCCGATGCGTCCACCCAACATCAGCAACTCGGTGGCGAGTTGGCGGGGCAGTGCCTGCGCCAGGCTCCAACTGCCGCCGCCGTCCGGTGAGAGGCCAATCGTGCTGTAGGCCATCACGAACACCGCGTCTTCGGCTGCCACCAGCAGGTCGCAGGCCAGCGCCAGCGAGAAGCCCGCGCCAGCTGCTGCACCTTCGACCGCGGCGATGACCGGTTTGGGGCAGTTGACAATGGCTTTGATCCATTGGTGCAGCGCCTCAATACTCTGGGCCTGTACCTCGGGCGCTTGCGCGCGGTTGGCCTGCAGGCGCTGCAAATTGCCCCCGGCGCTGAACACCGTGCCGGTGCCGGTAATGACAACCGAGCCAATGTCGGCCGACCGGCTGGCCAGGGCTATGGCCTCCATACCACTGGCATACACCTGGGGGCCGAGCGCATTGCGGTTGGCTGCATCGTCCAGGCGCAGCACCAGGGTTTGGTCGACCATGCTGCTGTAAAGTTGGGCTGCCATGGGCCTTGCCTATTCTTCTTCGTGCAGCAGGCTAAGCCCGATGGCGCCGCGCCGGCGCAGCCAGGGGCTGGGCCGGTAGCGCGGATCGCCGTAGACGGTTTGCATGTTGAAGAGCACCTCGAGCAGGTTGCTGGGCCCCACCAGGTTGCCCAGGGCCAAGGGCCCCAAGGGATAGCCCAGACCAAGTGTGACCGCGATTTCAAGGTCGGCTGGCGAGCAAATGCCTTGTTGGCAGATGTCGCAGGCGATGTTGACGATGTTTGCCACCACCCGCTGCGTGACAAAGCCGCCGCTGTCACGCACCAGGCTGACCGCCTTGCCATCGCGGGCCATCAAAGCATGGGCGGCTTGGCGCATGTCGGTGCGCGTAGCGGGGTTGCTGGCGAGCACACGGCGGCGCGTGCTGGCATCGTCAAACAGCAGATCGATGCCCATGGTGCGGGTTGGATCAAGCCGCTCGACCACCGCCACGGTGCTGACGTCAAAGCCCAGCGGCCCGACCAGGATCAAGGCCTGCGCAGAGGCTGAGGCGCCGGTTTCTATGTGGGCACCCAGATTTTTCAGCAGTTGCAACAAGTCGGCTCGACGCGCTGCTCGGGGCGACACCCAGACGGGCGGCAGATCTGCCTGCACGGGTGCACTAGCCTCGGGGCTGACCTGAGCCACACCTTGAACATAGGTGTAGAAACCCTCGCCGACCTTTTTGCCCAGCAGGCCGCCGGCCAGACGTTGCGCGGTGATGACGCTGGGCCGGTAGCGCGGCTCTTGGTAGTACTGTTGGTACACCGACTCCATCACGGGGTGAGACACGTCCAGGGCAGTCAGGTCCATCAGCTCAAAGGGCCCGAGCTTGAAGCCCACTTGGTCCTTGAGAATGCGGTCTACGGTGGCAAAGTCGGCTACGCCTTCGCCCACCAGTCGCAGCGCTTCGGTGCCGTAACCGCGCCCGGCATGGTTGACGATAAAGCCCGGCGTGTCTTGCGCTTGCACTGGCGTATGGCCCATTTGCCGGGCGTAGCGCACCAGGGCCTCGCACACGCCAGGCTCGGTCTTCAGGCCGGCGATGACCTCGACCACCTTCATCAGGGGCACCGGGTTAAAGAAGTGAAAGCCCGCCAGCCGCTGTGGGCGTTTGAGCCGCGCACCCATGGCGGTGATGGACAGGGATGAGGTGTTGCTGGCCAGTACCGCCCCGGGCGTAATCAGGGCTTCGAGCTCGGCGAACAGTTCGGCCTTGGCATCCAGGCGTTCGACAATAGCCTCAATCAGTAAATCGCATTTGGCCAAGCCGGCCAGCGAGTTGCTGCATTGCAAACGCGAGCGGTAAAGTGTTTTTTGGGCCGTGTCGAAGCGGCCTTTCTCATGCAATTTATCCCACTGCGAAAACACGCTTTGCAGCGCTGCAGCGCTGGCATCGGCATGGGTGTCAAACAACAGCACCTGGCTGCCCGCTTGTGCGGCGATTTGGGCAATGCCCCGGCCCATGGCGCCAGCGCCAACAATGCCAATCAGGGGAAAAACAGGGGCCATGTGCAGAGCGAGTCAAAACCCTAGCGGCGCACCTGCAGCGCCCCGGGATTGACGATATTGCTTGGCCTGCCCTTGATGAAATTGACCACGTTGTCAAACGCAGCGCTGTAATAAAGCTCGTAGCTGTTTTGCTCGACATAGCCGATGTGGGGCGTGCAAATACAGTTCTCCAGCCGCAGCAGGGCATGGCCTTGCAGAATCGGCTCTGATTCATACACATCAATGGCTGCCATGCCCGGCCGGCCACGGTTGAGCCCGACCATCAGCGCATCGGGCTCAATCAACTCGGCGCGCGAGGTGTTGATCAGCATGGCGGTGGTTTTCATGCGGGCGAGATCGTCCAGCCGCACCAGGCCACGGGTTTCGTCCGAGAGCCTGAGGTGGAGCGAGAGCACGTCGCTTTGCTCAAACAGTTCGTCGCGATTGGCGGCAGCCTCAAAACCCTCTACCACCGCGCGTTCCCGCGATGCCTCCCGGCCCCAGACCAATACCCGCATGCCAAAAGCTTCGCCATAGCCGGCTACCAGTTGGCCAACCTTGCCGTAGCCCCAGATGCCAAGGGTTTTACCCTTGAGCAGGGTACCTAGGCCAAAATTGGGCGGCATGTTGGCGCTTTTCAAGCCAGACTGTTGCCAGGCCCCGTGCTTGAGGTTGGCAATGTACTGGGGCAGGCGACGGGCTGTTGCCATGATCAGCGCCCAGGTGAGTTCGGCTGGCGCCTCGGGGGAGCCGGTGCCATCCGCAACCGCAATGCCACGCTCAGTGCAGGCGGCGACATCAACATGGGGCCCGATTTTTCCGGTCTGCACTACCAGCTTGAGCCTAGGCAATTTGTCAATCAGGTTTTTGGTCAGGTGGGTACGCTCGCGGTTGAGGACGATCACATCGGCATCTTTGAGCCGCACTGACAACTGCCCCAGGCCCTTGACCGTGTTGGTGTAAACCCTTGCCGTATAAGACTCCAAGCGCGCAGCGCAGGCCAATTTACGTACTGCATCCTGGTAGTCATCAAGAATCATGATGTTCATGGAACGGATTGTGCCTTGGTACGGCCGGCGGCTTGGGCGGCAGCGCCGCGGCCTGGCCTGGATCCCCAGTCGAGCTGGGGGTGACGAGAAACTGTCACCCCCGCGCGGGCGGGGATCCATGACTTAAATTAGCCTCCATCCCCCGTATTTATTAGTTCAGAAACGGCGTTGGTATTGAGCAGAATCATTCAAAGCTCATGGGTTCTGCGGGCGATTCGCAGCGTTCTATCACCAGATCGAAACCACCGGTGATGTGTTCTTCGCCAAGCCGCCATACCCGCTCCCATTTTTTTCCTGCAACTGTCATCGATTGCAGCCAGCCAAATCGCTGCGGGCATCCAGGCGCTGGGCCCAAAAGCCCGGGCCCTTGCCCGATCAGCGTTTTCGGGACATCGTGTCGTAGGGTGCCAGTGGCGCCCAGATCGACTGCGGAATGTCTACCAGGTCCTTGCGCGCCGCGTAACCCTGCGCCCACACGTGTGTGAACAGCACAGGTGCGTCAGACACCACCTGGCGCTGGAACTCGGCGTACAGCTTCTTGCGTTTCTCGATGTCCGGTTCCATTGTGGCCTGCGCGAGTAATTCGTCCACCTTCGGGTTCGCATAGTTCTGGGTGTTGGACCAGATCACGCCCGGCTTGATGTTGGAGGACAGGTAGGTGCGATGTACGCCGATCACCGGGTCGCCGTAGTTGAAGGCTCCGTCCACCGTCGCATCGAAATCGTAGGTCGAGACGCGGCGCGCCCAGGTGGGAAAGTCGGGTGAACTGCGCACCGACACCTCAATCCCGATCTTGGCCAGCTGCGGGCGCAAGTACTCGGCGATGGTCTGCGAGTTGTCGGGCGTGTTGGGCAGAAAGTCAATGGCCATCGCAAATCGCTTGCCATTGGCGCCCGCTTTCAGCCCCGCTGCGTCGAGTAACTTGGCCGCCTTGTCCAAGTTGAGTTTGTAGGGTTCGACCTTGTCGGTATAAAACGGTGAACCCTGCGCAATCGGCCCGGTGGCCAACAGTGTCTTGCCCTGGTGCAGTTGGCGCACGATGAATTCCTTGTCCATCGCTAACCCGATCGCCTGGCGCACGCGCACGTCGTCGAACGGTTTCTTCTTCAGGTTGAACGCCAGCCAGCCCAGCGGGCCGATGGCTTCACCGCCCTTGCGTGACACCACGACCTCAGGTGACTTTGCGAGTTGCGTCAGCTGGCTCAGGGTCAGCGAACCCGGCAGCAGGTCGATCTCGCCGCGCTCCAGCGCCAGCGCCTGCGCCGCAGTGTCGGGAATGATCCGGATGATCAGGCGGTCCATTTTGGGGCGGTCCTTGATGAAGAACCCGGCGTAACGCTCCAGCACGATAGCCTCGCGCGGATTGAATGCGACCACCTTGAACGGCCCGGACCCGACCGGATTGACGTTGCGCGGATGTGTCTGCAAGTTTTGGCCATCGTCAAAAATGTGTTTGGGAATGATCGGGCAGAAGGCCGGCGACAGCGCCAACAAAATGGCTGGATGCGGCTGCTTGAGCCGGATGATGGCGATCTGCGGCGTCGGTGTGTCGACCCGCTCGACCGGCTCGAACATTGACTGGAACGGATGGTTGGCCTTGATCGCCATGATAGAAAACGCAACGTCCTCCGAAGTGATGGGTTTGCCATCGTGGAACGTCGCACCCGGCACCAGCCTCAGCAGCAGCGACTTGCCGTCGTCCTGGAACACCCAGCTTTCGGCCAGGTAGGGCTGCGCATTCCAGTCCTTGTCGAACCGCAGCGGGCTGGCAAATATCTGGGTCGCCGGAATACCGGTGGCGATTCCGGACTGCACCGCCGAGTTCAGATGGCGCGGCACCGGCCCCATGCCGATCACGATCGTGCTGGGCGGCGTCTGCGCCGCTGCACCGATGGCACAGACCGCCAGCAAGGCGGCCAGCAGGCCACGCGCGCTGGTCAAAGCAAAAGAATTTTTTGACATGTCGAATTCCGGTTGGGATCAATGGGCACCACGCCCTGGCGAGGCATGGAGACGTTGCGATTTTGCGGTCGGTTTCGGGCGGGGTACATTCAGTTTGCGCCAGTAAATTGACGATAACAGCCATGCATTGCACAATCCCGCATGGCCATTGCCAGTGCAACACCGCAGAAAAGCCCCCCGATGCTGCCCGGCCCGATCGGGTTTGTGCTGATCCCGCAGTTCGCCGTAATCGCGCTGGCCTCGGCCATCGAGCCGCTGCGCATAGCCAACCGCTACTTGCAGACACCCTGCACCTGGAAGCTGCTGTCGCTGGACGGCCAGGCGGTGGCAGACGACAACGGCATTCTGATCCAGCCCCACGGCTGCCTTTACGACGAACAGGCGCTGGGCACCGTCATCCTGTGCGCTGATATCCAGCCCGACCGCTATTACTCGCACACCCTGCGCACCTGGCTGCAAGGCATGAACACCGGCGGCGCATCACTGGGAGCCCTCGACACTGGCTGCTTTCTGCTCGCGCGTGCCGGGCTGCTGGACGGCCACCGTGTCACCATGCACTGGGAAGTGGTCGATGCCTTCCGCGAACGGTTTCCAAAAATCATGGTGGCGCAAACCCTGTTCGAAGTCGGCGCGCGACGCCTGACCTGCGCGGGCGGCACCGCCGCCATCGACATGATGTTGCACGCCATCGCCGCCGACCATGGGCAGCATCTGGCCAACCGCGTCGCCGAACACTGCCTGCACGACCATATGCGCCCTGGCGACCTGGCGCAACGCATGTTGCCCTCGGCACGCAAGCGCATCCACCATCCGGCGCTGGCCAAGGCCATGGAGTTCCTCGACGGAACACTCGACCGGGCCGTGGGCATACCGGAGCTCGCCAGCTATGCCGGGTTGTCGACGCGCCAACTGCAGCGACTGTTCGCGCAAATCATCGGCGAAGGGCCGGGCCAGTACCACCGCCGGCTGCGGCTCGAACATGCGCGCAGCCTGTTGCGCTACACCGCCATCTCCGTGACAGAGACGGCCGTGGCAGCCGGCTTCGAGTCATTGGCGCATTTCTGCCGGGCCTACCGGCAGCAGTACGGACAGGCGCCTGGCGTAAACCGCCGCTATGACGCCCAAGGCAAACCCCTGTTGCGGGACCGGGTGCGCTGACAGTCTGCGGCCCATGGCGCAATCCGGCAATTCATTGGCACACATGGTCAATAACGATCTGCGCGGTCGCCGTACATTGCCAGATCCTGCCACGGCCCGTCGGTCGCGCGATGCCAACCAAGGATCCGTCCATGCCCTCGTCATTGAAGAGCCTGTTGACCGCGCTGGTCCTGGCCCTGGCCATGGCCTGTCATGCGCCGGCCAGCGCCCAGTGGAAACCAAGTAAGCCCATCCGCATCGTTGTTCCGTTCACGCCTGGCGGCGGCACCGACCTGCAGGCGCGGCGCATCGCAGTCGCATTGGCCGAGGCACTGGGTGTGCCGGTTATCGTAGACAACAAGCCGGGCGCAGGCACGCTGGTGGACACGCGTGAAGTGGCGAAGGCGGCGTCTGATGGCTCCACACTGCTGTACACGGTCGCCGCCATGACGCAGATGCCACACCTGTATGCGACACCGCCCTACGATCTTTTCAAGGACTTCACGCCCATCACGCCAGGCTCATTGGGCGGCACCGTGCTTGTGGCGCGTCAAGATGCGCCGTTTTCCACCGTGCGCGAGATGGTCGACTACGCCAAACGCAACCCAGGCAAACTCAATGTCGCATCCTATGGCATCGGTACAACGGGCCATCTGAACATCGAGTTCCTGAAACGGGTCGCCGGCATCGACCTCACCCACATCCCTTATCCTGGCCCGGCGCAGGCGAATCAGGACCTGTATGCCGGGCGCATCGACATGTTCTTCGACGGTCCCACCACCGCCAGCGCCAGTTCCAAGAGTGGGCGGACAAAATTGATCGCGGCCGCCACCGAAAAGCGCATCCCGTCCCTGCCGGACCTGCAGACCTTCCATGAGGCCGGGCTCGATTTCGGCATCGATGGCTGGATCGCCTTTTTCGGGCCGGGCGGCATGAAGCCGGAGATCGTGGCGACACTGCACAAGGAGATCGCGCGCATCGTCAATACGCCAGACTTCCGCAAGTTCATTTTCGAGAGCGGGCTGGATTACGGGGGCATGACACCCGCGGACTTCACCACCAAGGTGCGCTCTGACCATGACCGCTGGGGGCGTGTCATCCGCGAAGCCGCCATCAAGCTCGACTGACCGGTGGCAACCTACCATGCCAGTCATTCCCTCCCGCGCAGACGTCGTCATCATCGGTGGCGGCATCATCGGTTGCTCGATCGCCTACCACCTGACCAAACTTGGCATCCGGGACGTGGTGCTGCTGGAGCGCCGGCAACTCACCTTTGGCACCACCTGGCACGCAGCCGGGCTGGTTCCGCAGCTTCGTGCCACACGCACACTGACGGAACTCGCCAAGTACACGTCGGAGTTGCTCAAGACTCTGGAAGCCGAAACCGGCCAGGCCACCGGATTCAAGCAGAACGGTTCGGTGGCCGTGGCGCTGAACGCGGCGCGTTTTGAGGAATTCAAGCGCACCGGCGCCATAGGCCGCGCCTTTGGTGTGGAGGTGGAGTTCCTCACACCTTCGGACGTGCTCTCCAAATACCCGCTGCTGTCGGACAAGGGGGTGGTCGGCGGGCTGTGGACACCCAATGACGGGCAGACCAACCCGGTCGACACCACCATGGCGTATGCCAAAGGTGCACGGCAGGGTGGCGCCCGCATCTTCGAGAACACCGAAGTCACCGATATTGTGGTGGAGAACGGCCGAGCTGTCGGTGTGCGTGTGTCGCACGAGGGCGTGGACGGCGAAGTCCGTGCCCCCACGGTGGTGCTGGCGGCCGGCATGTGGAGCCACTGGATTGCGCGCAAGCACGGAGTCCGGCTGGCCCTGCAGGCGGCGGAACACTTCTACATCGTCACCGAGGCGATGGCGGGTGTGCCCACCAACCTGCCGGTGCTGCGCGTGCCGGACGAATGGGCGTATTACAAGGAAGACGCCGGCAAGCTGCTGTTGGGCGCATTCGAACCTGTCGCGAAACCCTGGGCCCTGCAGGGTATCCCCATGGACTTCTGCTTTGACGAGTTGCCCCAGGACTTGGACCATTTCGAACCGGTGCTCAGCAAGGCGATGGAGCGCGTGCCGATTCTGCAGACCACCGGCATCGCCACCTGGTTCAACGGACCTGAGAGCTTCACGCCGGATGATCGCTACCTGCTGGGTGAAACCGCCGAGGTACGCGACCTGTTTGTGGCCTGCGGCTTCAACTCCATCGGCATCCAGAGTTCAGGCGGGGCCGGCAAGGTGCTGGCCCAATGGATTCGCGACCGCCATGTGCCGATCGACCTGCCCGGCATGGAAGTGCGGCGCATGCACTCTTGCCAGGGCACCCGTGCCTACCTGGCCGACCGCACCACTGAGAGCCTGGGCTTGCTGTATGCCATGCACTGGCCATTTCGCCAGGTCGAGACCGCGCGGGGCGCACGGCGCAGCGCGTTTCACGAACGTTTGCTGGCAAATGGCGCATGCATGGGCGAACTCAGCGGCTGGGAGCGCCCCAACTGGTATAGCGCACCCGGATCAAGCCCGCAGTATGCGTACAGCTTCGGACACCAGAACTGGTTCCACAACACCGCCGAGGAATGCCGTGCTGCGCGGGATGCAGTGGCCCTGTTCGACCAGTCGTCGATGCCAAAATTCATGGTGTGGGGGCGCGACGCCTGCAAGGTGCTGAACCGGATCTGCACCGCCGATGTCGATGTAGTGCCCGGGCGCATCGTCTACACCCAATGGCTCAACACGCGGGGTGGCATCGAGGCCGACCTCACGTTGACCCGCGTCGCCCCGGACCGCTATTTGGTGGTAACGTCGGCAGCGTCCCAAATTCGCGACCTCACCTACCTGCAGGAGCACATCCCGCCAGATGCTTTTTGCACCGTGACCGACATCACCTCGGGCCTGCCGATGCTGGGCCTGATGGGGCCGAATTCACGCGCCTTGTTGGCGGCGGTCAGCGGCGCCGACCTTGGCAACGGCGCATTCCCATTCGGCACCTCGCAGGAGATCGAGATTGGTTACGCCGTGGTCCGTGCCAGCCGCATCACCTATGTGGGCGAACTGGGTTGGGAGCTCTACATTCCGGCCGAGTTCGCCTTGCATGTATTCGACCGCCTGATGCAGGCCGGAGCCGACCACGGCCTCAAGCTTGCCGGCTTCCACGCGCTCAACGCCTGCCGCACAGAGAAGGCTTATCGGCATTGGGGCCACGACGTCGGCATCGAGGACACTCCGGTCGAGGCCGGCCTGGCATTTACCTGCGCCTGGGACAAACCCGGGGGGTTTATCGGGCGCGAAGCGGCCCTTGCACAAAAGGAGCACGGCATACCGTGCAAACGACTGTTGCAGTTCAAGCTCGCCGACCCCAACGAATTGTTGGTACACGAAGAGCCGATCTTTGCCGACGGACGTGCCGTTGGCCTGGTGACGTCCGGCATGTACGGCCACCGCGTTGCTGCGTCCCTGGGCATGGGGTACGTCAAACTGCTGCAGCCGATCACGCCTGACCTGATCCAGCAGACCCGGTTCGAGATCGGCGTGGGCGACCGCCGCGTCCCGGCGCAGGCGCAACTGTCGGCCTGGTACGACCCGAAGAGCGAACGCCCCAAAACCTGAGGAACAGAGCCATGAACACGACCACATCCGCCCAAAACGCCAGCCGGCCCGGCACCCTGCGCATCTTCACCGCGCGGCGTATCCACACCATGGACGAGTCGCTGCCACTCGCCACAGCTGTGGGCGTGATCGACGACCGCATCGTTGCGGTGGGCGACATGGCGTCGATGATGCCGTGGCGCGCGGGACGCGACGTGGTCGTCGACGAGCGACTCAAGGACAAGATCCTCCTGCCCGGATTCATCGACAACCATGTGCACCCCTTCCTCGGCGGGCTGATGACACCAACCGAAATTATTGCGCCCGAGGCTTGGCGCATGGAGGGCGGGCGCATCGCACCCGCGGCCAACTCGCCAGAACGCTACCGCGAGTTGCTGACCGAACGCCTCGCAGCGCGCACCGACAAGACCGACTGGTTCATCAGTTTTGGTTACCAGCCTTCCGAACACGGCCGCTGGACGCGCGCCGAACTCGATGTGTTGTGCCCAGACCGCCCGGTGGTGTTGTGGCACCGCTCTTTCCATGAGAGCTACCTCAACAGCGTGGCCATCGACAAACTCGGCATCACCGAAGCCCTGGTGAGCGGACACCCGCAGATCGACTTTGCCTCCGGCCACTTCTTCGAGACTGGCAACAAGGTCATGATGGCGCGCCTGCTGCCCTACCTGTTGCGCCCCGACTGGTACCACCGCGGCCTGAACATCACGGCTGGCCTGATGCAACAGGGCGGCATCACGACAGCGGGCGACATGTTGTTCGGCTCGGCGGACCCGGAGTTCGAACTTGCCGCGTTGGCAGCCTGCATCGAACAGCTGCAGCGCCCGCTGCGCATCGTGAACATCCTGGAGGCACGCGGCTTCTCGAACCGTGCCGTCGGGCGCAAGGTGATGGGCCCGCCAGACGAGTGTCCGCCGTTCGCCGAAGGCCTCAAGGCGATAGAGGTGATGCGTAAACGGGGCAGCCGGCGCGTGGTCTTTTCCAAGGCCATCAAGCTGTATGCCGACGGTGCCATGTTCTCGCAGCTGATGCAGATGAACCCGCCGGGCTACATCGATGGGCACCGCGGCGAATGGCTGATGGCGCCCCCGGTGCTGGCCAAGGGCGTGGAGGTATTCTGGGATGCCGGGTACCAGATTCACGTGCATGTGAACGGCGACGCCGGTATGGACTCGGTGCTGGCCGCGCTGGCCAGTGCGCAAGAACGCAAGCCGCGTTTCGACCACCGGTTCATGATGCACCATGTCGGTTTTCACACCAACGCGCAGTCGCTGCGCATGGCCGCACTCGGCGCGCATGCGTCGGTCAACCCCTACTTCATTCATGCGCTGGCCGATGGTTACGCGAAACTCGGTCTCGGCCAGGAGCGCGCTGACCAGATCGTGCGCGCCGGCTCGCTGGTGCGCAACGGCCTGCGGGTGTCCTTGCACTCCGACTTCATGATGGCGCCTATGGAGCCATTGATGCTGGCCTGGTGCGCCGCAACCCGCACCACCAAATCCGGCCGGCAGGTGGCGCCGTCGGAACGCCTGACTTTGCAACAGGCCTTGCGCAGCATCACCATCGACGCTGCCTTCGGCCTGAACATGGACCATCAGATCGGGTCCATCGTTGCCGGCAAGAAGGCCGACTTCACGATTCTGGAAGACGACCCCTTCGAGTTGGGGGTAGAACGCCTCAAGGACGTCCGGGTGGCCGGCACGGTATTTGAAGGCGAGGTGCACCTGCTGCCAGTCCCGCTTGCGAGCACGCTGGCGGCCGGCGTGGATTCGGTGCCGGCCGGTGTGCCATTCCAGATGCCAACCAGGGCGCCATCCCGCCCGTTGCTTCGCACCCGCCGTTCTCGCTACCGCCCAGTCCCGAACACGTGTTGCGGACCCGACGGCGATCCCTGTGTCTTCCTGCGGCAGCTCTCCGGATGGATGCAGGAGCCAGGCTTCCTGCATTCAACCGAGCCGCCCAAGCGACACTGACAGCCGGGCCCGAAGTCGGTCATCACGCCCTGAGCATACGGACATGGCGGCCTCCAGTTGCGCATGCAGGCGCTGTGGATCGGCAGCCACCAGAGACCCGCCCCGCTGCAACGCAGCCTGGTCGATCAGAGCCGGGTCGTCGGGCAGGCCGAGCACCTGGCACAGGGCGCGGAACCCCGTCTTGCAATCATTTCGCACGCAATCGCCTAGGTGATCGTCTTGGTGAGGCCAAGCCGAGATGTCCGTTATTCCCGTGAAATCGGGAATCCATGCGTCAAATTGGCCTCTAGCCTCCGTACGCATTGGGGTTTGAGCTATTTATTTAGTAGCAAATTCATTCCGCGACCTACACCTGCAGGGTGATGGGCACTAACTGCGAACTGAATACTTGAACCACTTAGGCTGAAGATGTTGAATAATCCGCCAATGCACACCACGTTGGCCCCATACATGCTAGAGATCGCCGCGCTGTGCGAACGGCATGGCGTTGCTTACCTCGAATTGTTTGGTTCTGCAACGGGGTCGGACTTCAATCCCGACTCCAGTGACTTCGATTTTTTGGTGGAACTTGACCACCAAGTGGCTGGCTCGCGTGCCAAGCGTTGGATCGGTTTGGCCGAAGACCTGGAGAAGGCTCTAGGGCGTCACGTGGATTTGGTTAACCCGCGCTACATCCGTAATCCTTATTTCTTACAGGCTGTCAATCGCAGCCGCATCGTGGTTTATGACCGACAAAACGCCGAAGCTGTTGGTTGACGCCCTGGGCGCCATCGGTTCGGCCCAGGAATTTGTCGCCGGCATCACGTTGGATGTGTATCTTGCAGACAAAATGCGCCGGTCAGCGGTCGAGCGTCAGTTGGAAATTTTGGGTGAAGCATGCGCTCAGCTGGCCAAACTTGAGCCCGGCTTGTTGAAAGCTGTATCCAATTTCAAGCTGGCCATTGACCTACGTAATCGCATTATTCACGGCTATGACTCGGTGGACGATGAAATTGTTTACCTGACTGCCACAGAGGACTTGGAAGGCTTGAAAGTTGACTTGGCCCGTCTGCTTGCAGCTCGGGGCTAATTTTTAGCGCAGGGTGTTGGCCATCGTTTCGGATGGAACATGTGCTGATGACAATCCGAACGCTGGCTGTTCTTCGCCCAGGCAAAGCACCCGCAGAATCTGTATTACCAGACGGTGTCCTGAGGCTTCGGTGGTCAGGCTGGCTGGCCTGGATCCCCGCTTGCGCGAGGATGACACGGCGTCCCGTCATTCTCGGCCCATCGTCATCATTCCCGGCTGCGACCGGGAATCCATGCGTCAAATTGGCCGCTAGCCCCCGTCCTTATTGGGGGTTAAGCTATTTATTTAGTAGCAAATTACCAGTGCGATAGATGCCAGCCAGACCAATGACCAGCAGCCGGTCAGGGCCTGACGGACCGACGTCGGGTGCAAGCGGCAGCAGCTCAATGCGGCGGCCGACCTGTTGCAGCAGGCGGCGCTGGCCGGCCAGGTCGGTCAGCCAGCCTTTGGCGCGGACGACGCCGGAGGTGGGGTCGCTCAGGCCTTGCAGCAGGGCCTGGAGGTCCAGCGGCGCGCTCAGGTCCAGCAGCTCAGTGACAAACCGGTCTGATGCGGATGCCAGGGGCTTGCCGATCGGCTGCGCTGCCCAGCGCGCCAGTGCAGCGCCAGAGGCACCGGTGGTGCCGGTGGCGCCGTCCGGGTCGGCATCCAGGCCGGCGTGAAAGCCCAGCACCAGTTCCGGCGGCACGCGGGCCTGGTTGGCCGGCACCACCGGCGTGCCAGGCGTGGTCATAGTGGGCAGCCAGGCGTGCAGTTTAGCCAGCACTATGGGGCTGCAGAGTTCGGTTTTGTTCAGGATCAGCAGGTCGGCGTCCAGCAACTGCTGGCGCACCAGGTCACCCACGTAGGGGTCGGCGCTGCGCTGACGCACAGTTTCTGCGTCCAACATCAGCACAATGCCATCGATGCTCAGGCCCGGCAGCAGGCGTGCCGAGCGGGCTACGGCGGCCGGCAGGGCCACACCGCTGGTCTCGATCAATATCAGGTCGGGCTGCGGTTGGCGCTGCAGCACGTCTTGCAAGGCGCCGATCAGGTCTGAGCCAAAGCTGCAGCAGACGCAGCCGCCGGCCAGTGCCAGTATGCTGCCCTCGGCGCCCTCGATCAGATCGGCATCGATGGTGAGTTCACCAAAATCATTCACCATTACCGCGATGCGCCGGCCGCCGGCGTTGCGCAGCAGGTGGTTCACCAGCGTGGTCTTGCCGGCGCCCAGGTACCCGCCGACGATCAGGGTCGGTGTCACGCCATTTGCGGCGCCTGGAACACCCGGCCGCCCTGCACGGTGCCCCACACACGCACGTCTTTTAGCCGCTCGGGCGGCACCTCGGTGGGATCGTCGTCGAGCACACAGAAGTCAGCTCGCTTGCCTGACTCGATGGAGCCAATTTCGTGGTCGAGCTTGAGGGTGTAGGCGGCGCTCAGGGTGATGGCTTGCAGCGCGTCGGCCACCGAGATCCGCTCGTGCGCTCCCAGCACCCTGCCTGAGGCGGTGAGGCGGTTGACGGCGCACCAGGCGGTAAACAGCGGGCCCAGCGGCGTGACTGGGGCATCGCTGTGAATGGTGAAGGGCACGCCGCTGCGTTGCGCGGTGGCGCAAGCATTCATGCGCTCGGCCCGCTCCGGCCCGACCGTGGTGCTGTAGTGCTGGTCGCCCCAGTAGAAATGGTGGTTGGCAAACAGGTTGACGCACATGTCCAGCGCCTTCATGCGCCGGAACTGCGCCGCATCGGCCAACTGGCAATGCTGCAGGTTGAAGCGGTGGTCACGCGTGGGGGCAGCTTTCAGGGCTGCGGCCAGGCAGTCCAGCGCCAGCTCGGTGGCCTCGTCGCCGTTGGTGTGGGTGTGGACCTGTACGCCGTTTTGCAACGCCAGGGTGTAGCACTCGCGGATGGTCTCCGGTGCGGTGTACCACAGGCCATTGGGGGCGCCGTTGAAGTAACCCGGCCAGCGCATGCGGGCTGAAAAACCTTGTATGGAGCCATCGGCCACCACCTTGATGCGGCCCAGGCGCACCCGCTCGGTGCTGCGGCTGCTCAGGGCCACGGAGCGCTCCACCGCCTGCGCCGGTGTCATGCCGATCAGGCGCAGCAATGGCACCAGCCGCAGCGGGTAGTCGTCCTCCGCGGTGATGCTCAGCAGGCTGACCAGTTCAGGCTCCAGCAGGGTGGCGGCCAGGTCGGTGGACGTGGTGACACCGGCGCGCACCGCCAGCTTGCCGAAGGCCCGAATGCCGAATTCATCGCCCGACAGGAACGAGCGGTCAAGTCCCACAATGGCAGAGGCAGCTGTCATCGCATCCGGCCCTTTGAGTTCGCCGGTGGGCAGGCCATCGGCGCCTAGCGGCATGCCGGGATGCTCGACGCCAGCCCGTAGCAAACCGGCTTTTTCGAGTGCAAAACTGTTGACGTTCAGGATGTGGCCGCTGGCGTGCAGAACGCCCACGGCACGGGTGCTGCTGACGCGATCGAGGTCATGCCGGCTGACCCGTTGGGTGCCAAAGTAGATGGGGTCAAAGCCCCAGCCCAGCAGTGGGCCGTCTGGCTGCCGGGCGCTGGCACCGCTTAGTTGGCCAATCACTGCCTCTAGCGTCCGGCCGCCCGGCCAGTTGCGGCCATCCGGGTCACGCAGATCAAAATAGCCGCAATAGGTGTAGCGCCACAGGCCGCCGGCCATCAGGTGAGCGTGGGCTTCGACCAGCCCCGGCATCAGCACCTTGTCTGCAAAGCGGTCATCAAGCTCATGCGACCCCCAACCCTTGAGTTCGTCGATCGACCCGACACCCAGAATGCGGCCGTCGCGCACCGCCACATGGGTGGCGTTTGGCCGCGATGCGTTCATGGTGATGATCTTGCGCGCAGAATAAACAGTGGTGTGCATGGTGTTCAGACGGGTCGGACAGACACAGGGTAGAGCGGGGCGCCACCGTCAGACACCCGGTGGCAGGCCACCTGGTGACCTGGCAGCACCGTGCGCAGGGCTGGGGGCTCGGTGTGGCAACGCGCCTCGGCAAACGGGCAGCGCCCGGCAAAGCGGCAGCCCGGCGGCACGTTGATCGGGCTGGGCGGGTCACCCTGTAGCCGGATGCGGTCACGCCGGCTACGCGTGCCGGGGTCGAACGACGGTGCGGCGGACCACAGCGCCAGCGTGTAGGGATGCAGCGGGCGCTCGAACAGCGATTGCCGGTCGGCCTGCTCCACGATCTGGCCCAGGTACATCACGCCGATCTCATCGCACATGTGGCGGATCACGCCGAGATCGTGCGAGATGAACAGGTAGGTCAGCCC
>SXGQ01831285.1_pt1 | contig 18869 bp, 17 predicted proteins | sample 3178371 | NCBI WGS metagenome assembly SXGQ01 (sample SAMN11356859, study PRJNA531348) | freshwater metagenome | isolation source: freshwater sample F1-20 | place: China: Fuxian Lake, Yuxi | collected 2017-12-25 | reverse complement strand
GGATTGAACTTGTATATATACTCTAACCCTAAATGCGATAATCCATGTATTCCAACTGCGAGAGAAAATAATAGAACTAATTTAACCTTTTCAGATGCGGCAAGTCTGAATATAGTGGAATAATTTCTGTAGATAAGGATAACAGAAATCAACAATAATATACCATTCAAAATATGCGCGTAGATGGATGGAGCTTCATAAATTTCATACATGTCTGTTATATATATCTTGCTATAATATTTCTTTAAGTTTGGAAATCGTGTCCAAATCCAAGGTCTCAGGAAAAACCACGTCAAAGGTAATAACTAAATTACCTGTGTGTCCGTCTCTCGTTAATCCCATATTTGGAATTGATTTGAAGTATGCAGGTGTGACAATGGAACCTGGATTATTATTGATAGTATATGATTTTCCATTGATATGTTTCAGGTCAAACGCGAACCCACATAAGGCCTCCTTGAGAGAAATCTTTCGCTCAAATATCAAGTCTAGACCATTCCGTTTAAAATCAGTTGTGTTCTCCACCTTGATAAAGAGCTTGATGTCTCCTTTGTTCTGTTCATTAATAACATTCCCCTTATCGCGAAGCATTATTATTTCATTGTCGTCTATGCCCTTTGGAATCGTTACGTAGATTGTCTCTCGTTCAAATACCTTGTTTCCGTTTTCAAGTATCCATCTCTCTATTTCTACAGGAATGTTGGCACCAGACATTACTTGTTCAATGTTTATTGAAATCGTTTTAATGATGGGTGTTGGTTTATTCATGGCGTTATTGATATTTATCGGGACGCCATTGCGAAACACGTGTATATTTGCACCAGGCGGAAATCCACCCATTCCAGGCGGAAACCCCATTCCTGGTGGCATCATGCCTGCCCCACCCATACCGCCAAAACCAAAGAGGTTCTGCAGAATATCGTCCATATTTACATGTATACCTCCTGGCATCCCCATCCCGCCATGCGGCATTCCACCACCTTGCATCCCACCCATTCGCATGAACGGATTACGCGATACCATATCATATTCTTGACGTTTTTCCGCGTTACCAAGTGTCTCATACGCTTCACTAATTTTTTGGAAGCGACCAATTGCTTCACTATCATTTGGATTCTTGTCTGGATGCGACTTGAGTGAAAGTTGACGATATGCCCGCTTAATCTCTTCTTGAGTAGCTTGTTCTGAAACCCCTAATATTTTATAAAATGATTCCGCCATTAATTAAAATATTATGAGATAAGCTTAAATACTTTTTTACCAATAATAATAATGTATCACAAGTTGTTTATTAATAAGTTTCAACCCCGTCGCTTTTGTGATTTTCAATTAGAAGATAGTTTTCTACAAATTTTGAACATGTTAATTAACACCAACACATTAAATTTGTTGCTTATCGGAGATTCGGGTTCAGGTAAAACCACGCTCTTGGATGCGATTATACGTGAATACTATAACGGCGTTAGCTATGACGATTACAAGGAAAATGTCTTGTATATCAACAATCTAAAAGAACAAGGTATCCATTACTATCGAACTGACGTGAAAACATTTTGCCAAACCTGTTCTGATGTGAAGGGCAAGAAAAAAATAGTCGTATTGGATGACATTGATTTTATAACCGAGCAAAGCCAACAAGTATTTCGCAATTGTATTGATAAGTATAGCCATAACGTGCATTTTATATCGTCGTGCACAAATATTCAAAAGGTAATTGAAAGTCTTCAATCGCGATTCATTTGTATAAAAATGAAACCGCTACAACGACACGAATTGAACCGAATTCTGAATAAAATTAAACAGACCGAGAATATTCGTATTTGTCCAGATGCGCAGGAGTTTGTTTTAGATATATGTAATCATTCTGTCAAAGTCCTTATTAACTATATGGAAAAGTTCAAATTGGTAAATGAAGAGATTACCATTACATTAGCGAATCAGATATGCACCGATATTAGCTTCATTACATTTGAACATTATACGGAATTGATGAAACAGAATAATTTAAACGGCGCGATAAATCTGTTATATGCGTTGCACGACAACGGGTATTCTGTCATTGACATTTTAGATAGTTATTTTGTATTTGTAAAAACAACGGCGAATTTGACAGAAGACGACAAATATAACATTATTCCTTATATTTGCAAGTATATTACCATTTTTCATAACATTCACGAAGATGAAATTGAGTTGGCGCTCTTTACAAACAACATTATGCAGAAAATATTGAAAAAATAAATATATAAACAGAATACATGAATAGTGGGATACCTTCTTATTTCGCGGTGGATAAGTCGTATCAGACTATTCCAGTCGGACATGTTAGCCATTTTAGTGTAATAGTAAACGACCCAAATTATGATTTTTTTGTTCTAGCTGGGATTGCAACGAATGAATTGTTTAGTAAATTGGTAATGCAAAATATGAATATTGCAGAGGGTAGAGCATTTGATACGAATCTAAATAATATATCATCCCATTTTCCAACTGATAAACTTAAAATAATTACTAAAAATGTTAGTGCGTATAATACATCTACTTCGGACAATCTGTATGCCGTTATTTCAAAGTATAATAATATTTTTTTAAAAATGGACATTCGTGGTGCGGAATATTTGTGGATTCTAACTCAATCACGGGATAAGATGGCCAAGTTCAAGCAGATGGTCATTTCTTTTTATAATGTGAATGATAATCCAACGGAGGCCAGAGCTATTAACAAAATAAATTGTTTTAAGAAATTACTTAATACGCATATCATTGCTAATATTCGGTCCCACCATAATAAATTAACCATTACATATATTCGTAAATCGGTTCAAGAAATTAATGCTAGCAATGAGGTTATTACGAGTGTAGTATGCGAGCCAACTAGCGAACCTGAAGAACAACATCCAGTATTTACTCAACATACTGACCCTGTTGTTGAAAAGGTTGTTATACCTGCTGTTGAAGAGCCAGTTGTGCAATTAGCTGTTAAAGAAGTCGTCGCTGAACAACATGTTATTGAACCAGCTACTGAGCCAACTCCTGAACCAGTAGCAGAGCCAGTCGTTGAATCTGTCCCTGAACCAACTCCTGAGCCAGTTGCTGAACATGTTTCAGAACCAGTAGCAGAGCCAACTCCTGAGCCTGTTGCAGAGCCAGTCGTTGAACCAACTTCTGAGCAAGTAGTAGAACCAGTAGCAGAGCCAACTCCTGAACCAGTAGCAGAACCAGTAGCAGAGCCAACTCCTGAGCCTGTTGCAGAGCCTGTTGCAGAACCAGTAGCAGAACCAGTAGTAGAACCTGTTGCAGAACCTGTCGCTGAACCAACTCCTGAGCCAGTAGTAGAACCTGTCGCTGAACCAACTCCCGAACCAGTCGCTGAACCAACTCCTGAGCCAGTAGTAGAACCTGTCGCTGAACCAACTCCCGAACCTGTCGCTGAACCAACTCCTGAGCCAGTTGCAGAACCAGTAGCAGAGCCTGTTGCTGAACATGTTTCAGAACCAGTCGCTGAACCAACTCCTGAGCTTGTAGCAGAACCAACTCCCGAACCAGTAGCAGAGCCAACTCCTGAGCCAGTAGTAGAACCAGTAGCAGAACCAACTCCCGAACCAGTAGCAGAGCCAACTCCTGAGCCAGTAGTAGAACCTGTAGCAGAGCCAACTCCCGAACCAGTTGCAGAGCCAACTCCTGAGCCAGTAGTAGAACCTGTAGCAGAACCAACTCCCGAACCAGTAGCAGAGCCAACTCCTGAGCCAGTAGTAGAACCTGTTGCAGAACCAACTCCTGAACATGTCGCTGAACCAACTCCCGAGCCAGTAGCAGAGCCAACTCCCGAACCAGTTGCAGAGCCAGTTGCAGAGCCAACTCCCGAACCAGTAGCAGAATCAGTAGTTGAGCCAGTCGCTGAACCCCCACTAGAACAATCAAATCCTGAATCTCCTCCTATTGCAGACCACCAATGAACAAGTTAATTAAGGCGCAAAAAAATATCATTATAATATAGAAGCAAAGTGGATGAGTTCTCAATTATTTAAAAATAATGTCCCAATTGAATTATTTATAACATTATTAGAAACAAATTGTACAAAACATGCAAACTATTATTTGTTTAATAATGCGTCCTTTAAAAAAGGAATATTAAATGAATCCATTGAGGCATTTATCAATAACATTAAAGAGTATTATCATCAATCTAAACAAAAATATTTGACTAAAAAACGCAGTTATAACATGTTTACGACTATAATCAGACAAATATGCAAACATAATAATATCGTATTCACTACTCAAATATTATACGACAAGTCTAAATATGAAATTATATACTATATCTTTACTACTTGAACATGACTTTGAAAAGGGCATAAACATGTTCAAGTATATTGCAAAAAAATGATTCATAAAGAATATAAACAAAACCATATACATAAATATATATGGTTTTTTGTAAAATAATAGATATTATAAGTAAAAATATTTATAGGCTCATTGACGACTTAAATGAGTTTCTCTTGGAAGAGACTGATAAATTAAAGAAGAGTTGTATTGAATATGAATACATGAATTTCTTAATACACACCTCTGATGATTGCAAAAAAAAATGATTCATAAGGAATATAAACGGAACAATATACATAAGTATAATAATGGCCAAATTTACAGAGATAGCGGTTGAAGAAAAGGATTTTCCTTATGAAAAAGAAGAGGAATATTTAAAAACATATTTAAATCAAATCCAATCAAACACTGGCGACGGGTTCAAGCGTGTTATAGTATCGCCACTTCGTTATGCTGGCGGAAAGAGCAAAGCTATTGGGCTGATTTTAGATAATTTGCCCAAACTACGCGAGAAAAAGGTCGTCTCACCCTTCTTTGGCGGTGGCTCCTTTGAATTATGTCTGTCTCAAAATTTGGGGATTGAAGTGGTCGGATATGACGTCTTTGGCATGCTTACAAACTTTTGGGATGTGCTCATTAACCACAAGACCGCGTTCGTTGCTGCGCTGAAGAAATTTGAGATTAATGCAGACGAATTCACCAAAAATAGACATATATTGCTTTCATATTGGGATAAAATCAAGCCATCTACATTGGTTTATAAAACTAAAAAGGTCGTTGAATTGACGGAACATGAAAAAAATATGCTTGACGACAACAAGATTCTGCAGGCGGTGTATTATTATTACAATATGACGCTCTCATACGGCCCCATGTTTCTTGGTTGGCCGAGCTCAAACGAAATTAACCCCGACAAATTCGCAAGAAGAATTCAAAAATTAGAAACTCTTGACTTGAAGCGGTTGAGCGTATCTTGTTCGGATTTTAAAAGCGTCATTGCAAACCATCCGAATGACTTCTTGTTTCTAGACCCGCCATATTATTTGGGGGAAGATTCCAAAATGTTCAAGGGCATGTATCCGAATTGCAATTTTGCTATTCATCACAACGATTTTGAACATGACGCCATGTGCGAATTGCTTAAAAATCACAAAGGTGGATTTCTTATAACCTACAATAATTGCAACACGATTCGTGAAATGTACAAGGATTATAAGCAGGTATTCCCAGAGTGGCAATACACGTATGGCCAAGGCGAGACACGAATCGGCAAGAATCGGGAAAACCAGGCAGTGAATCACATCAAGGATAGTCATGAAATATTTATCATTTGTCCGCCACTTATCTAGTTTATTTCATAAAAAATTTCAAACAAACTTGGGAGCTTGATATTTTTTACATCATCAGTCCCTTCAATGCTTTGGGAACTTTCTTGTATTTTATAAGAAGTTTGCGAACATGGTTAGAACCAGCATGGTCGGCCGCGTCGGCGACAGGGATTACTAGGTCTGGGCGTTTAAGCAACTCCTCTAGTAGCTTCCACTCCAAATGAGAGACAAGATGCCAGAATAGGGAACGTTGTTCTGGCAAATCCATGTATTTAGCGCGTACATTTGGGTCAAATTTGGGATTGGCTATTATATTTATGGCTTTGGCATTATTGTAAGCCTCGCCTCCTGGTGCAGAAACGCCGAGGTATCGGAATATCTCCATACTATTAAATGGTGCTATTTCGGTGCATGTTGCATTAATATCTGCACGGCATACTGGACAAGTTTTGCGGTCGTGTTGTGCACTACACCACCCAACTAAGCAATCTTCATGAAAAGTATGTTTGCATCTAGTCGTAATAATCGGACGTAGGGATAGATGCTCAAAACAGATTGGGCAAGTATCATTTACATAATCTTCGGCACTTGATGACTTAGACCTTTTACTTTTGCTTTTGCTTGATGACCTAGATTTACTCTTGCGTGATGCCGATGAGCTATTACCGCCACGACGCATCTTACGTGTTTTTTTCTTTTTTAAACGATAATGTTTCACCATTTATATATATTACCAATATATTATTACAAAACTGATTATTATAAGTTTTATTACCTATTTATTATATATGGAAGTATACTATAATAATAAACTACTAAATAATAACGAATTTCTAAAACCTAGTGAAACACAAGTTAAACCTCAAATTAAGTATTCTTTTGAAAATAACAAATTGTATACGTTGCTTATGCATGATATTGATGCTATACATGGTAATAGATTCCATTGGATAGTAGTAAATATATTTAATAATATTAAAAATGGACAGGAATTATTATCATATGTTGGTCCAGCTCCGCCACCCAAAACTGGAGCACATCATTATATTTTTGAATTATATGAGCAGGATGGAAGTATTGATATGAAACTAGAAGAGAGAAATATTCCTATGGATGTTATTAAACAAAAATTAAATATAGGAGAACCCATTTCTGTAATACAATTTATAAGTAAAAATCAATCGGGTGGGAAAAGAAAAAAGAGAACCGAAAGAAATAGAACGAGCAAAAAGAAAACAAAGAAAACAAAGAGATACAAACGATACTAAATATTTTTATTTTTATTTTTGGTTTTTGTTTTAGTAATGGAAAGCGTCTTCATAAAACGCAATATTTTTTTTCAACAAATGTATAAATTCAATTCCCTTGCCCCCGTTGAGACCCAAGAAGTAGCTCTTGTGTGTAGAGCGGTATTCGTAGGTCATATACTGCGCAGACCCCTTCTTAGAATCATTGTCAAAGTCGCCCTTGATGCGACCCGTATCCAGTCTTCTCCATGTCGCCTTTGCAACAATGAAGTCAATGATGTCGTCCATCTTGAAGAACACCCATTTCTGTGCATCATTGTCCTTGTAGACAAGAATATCCGCAGGTCTCGCAGAGTCAGTCTTCTTCAAATACTTGTTGAATAGCGCACGGCAATTGTCCGCGTTTTGTAGCCACGCCAAATTATCCTCTCCGCTCAATTCAGGGATTTGACCCAACGTGAACTGAATGTTTTCGCCACTCTTGTTTGAAATGTACAAGTCCTTGGACGCCTCCATGCCAAAACGTTCGCACAAGATGTTGGTAATCTCTAGTCCGCTTGGAATCCATGTGTCCGATGTCGCCTTGTATTCTGTCGGTTCGGTGAGCGAGGCAGGATTGTACTGATTCTTGAAATCGTCCTCGCGCTTGTGTCCCTTTCTCTTTTTCTCGCCGCCCACATTCTTGCAGCTCTGTTTTCTCTTTTCGTTTCCTGTTAGCACGGGTGCACCACAAGAAGACGCCATTTTAAATACTAATTGAATTCTACGAAGAATCGTATAAGAAGCCGTTGATACTATTCAAATAATTAGTGAAATCCTTTTCAATTTTTTTATGCTGGTCATTATGAAGCACGCGTGGACGAACAAAAAAATACAAATGTACATGATTTTTATTTTTTTGTTTTTATTTTGCCTAACTTCTCACCAAGAACCCATTCCCCTTATACTTCCTCCTCCTCCCTTCGGCCCCGTCTCCTTTTTGCAGACGCAATTTTTAGCGATTCTTCTGCATTTTGAGCAGTTTTTCAGCTTCTCAATATAAGAGTTGACAAGCTGGCACATGATTGGGATTTCAGGCGTCATTTTATATAGTTATGATTGATGTAATAGACTACAACTATATAAAACCATTTCAATTTTTTTTTCAACCCGTCAGATGTGTATAATTTAATTGCCTGCGCTTTGCGGGTATGGCAATTGACGCACGTTATTACCAAGATAGTTAGGTTTTAACCCCCACAGAGGCGCTTGACTGGGCACCCTCCAAAAACTAACCCAATCTGGGTTGGCTTGCATAGGCGCTAACATACCTTCCACGTCGCCAGGTGCATTCGCCAATACCATATATTTGCTCAAAATAGTATCCGCGTCCAATGCTTGCTTCACCGACAATCTGGCAAACCACTCGTATTGCCGTCTGCTTAATATTTGCTCCGATGGAACCCAAATGCCATACATCTGCGGGTAAAAATCAATGTAATTTTGAGACATCAAATCTTCCAAAAGAACGGGTCGGTCTTCCATATCTTTAATTCCGACGTCGCGCCCACGTATCATATTGATTAACCCCTTGTTTACACGCGCCTCCACCCATCTATCAAATTCGCCCAAAAACACGGACTCTGCGGTAAAATCGGTTGATATAGTGCGTTGCATAAAATCAATTAGCGCACTAATTACAGGGTTCGTCTTCTCCGACCCCATGAAATTGATGCTCGGATAAAAATCAAACGAGGTAGATGTTATATTCCTATCTATATTTTCACAAACAAACGGCTTGTTCCCTATAATGCCATTCTCATAAATGGTAATTAAATTTTGGAAGCACACAAATGACATTGGAACCACCATACCGCCGTATATATACAACAACTTAACCATTGCTAAAGACCGCAACTTATCACTTATGGGACTACTAACTCTTTGCATATTTATTTGCCAATCTGGTATTAACTTTCCAAATGACATGTCGTCTATTATACAAATACGAAACGAATCAGAGCACTTTTGGATAATACTCTTTACTGTTAAATATAGATATGGCTGATTTAAGTCGAGAGAACTTCTAGAGCCAAAACTCAACCAATTGCGCGAATTATATTCATATGGAATATGAATCCACAAAATCGGCTTTGTACTATTACCTAAATCATCGTTCAACAAGTATTTGCGGATGTTTTCGTAGTCCTCTTGGTCCTCCTCGCGTATTCTTTTATCTTCCAACCTTTTATAGATAAACATGACAAAAATCAAAATGGTGAATAATATTATAAGGTTTGAAAACTTCTGCATATAATATTATATTATATTTTTATTTCTCTCGCGGTTGTCCTCAATATCAAATATCACTTGTTTGTGATTTTCATGATTCCTCCCCAAAACGATTTATTTTTCTCCTTTGCTAATTCAGCTTGTTTTGCAAGTTCGTATGCGCGTTTTGATGACGCGGTCTCTTCCAAATGATTACGTTTGTTTAAATATTCCATAGATTGCAGTTCTGATAAAGGTGTCGTATCTTGCGTGTTGCGAAAACTAACGTATTCATTTATATTATTGAACTTGGGCACCGCTTGATAATCCTCGTTTGTCACTGGAATTACACTCTCAATATGCGCCTGTCTTAAATCTTGAAATGGCACACTACTAAATAATCCTGAACTATAATTATCAGGCACTTCTCCTGTAAGCGCCGATGCATTCACGGAGTGGTTGAAATACGTATCATTCACACCTTTATGAACTATCAGCGAACGGACTTGCGCCTTTTTCTTGTCAAATTCCTCGCCCATCGCAGACATGGAGCTTAATTTCTTGTCTTCGCTGACGTCTTCGTCTGAGCGTAGCCAATTTCCATATCCTGTCTCGTCTGATGCATTGGATATCTTGTTTTTTTCAAATTGTTCGTTAAACCAATTGTTGAATTTTTTGCTGTCTTTTAGATTTTTATTCTTCTCAAAAAAATTATTCAGAGCGAGCTTCTTATTTTCCTCGCTGGTATCCAGCGGAATATATTCGTCCGTGTTGAGAGATTTATTTGAAGACTTGTTGTTAAATTCAAACACCGAATACAAAATCTTGTATGCCTTTGAATAGAACAAGAAATACTCGGATGACAATTTGGATTTGTCTGGGTGCAACTTTAAAACCATCTGCTTTGCGCGTTTTAAATCGGCTTCATTAAAGTTTGACTGAAGTTGAAATAAATTCAATATATCGTCCAACTCGTAATTATTTATGTCTAAATCCATTTCTGTGCGGTTCATCTGTGAATATACATTTATACTTGATAAATATATATTGAAAAAAACGGCGTTCATTTCTACTTCTTGGGCGGAAATTGTCTCTGGACATCAACTAAATGATTGCCACATCTTCTGAAAAAGGCTGCTAGCGCATTAGGGTCTGCACCTGTTATACTATCGTCTGGTATATATGTCGCGTTGCCCTTTTTATAACACAAGATGACTGGAATACCATTCACCATCTTTTTACTCTTGAGCATGGCATAGAAATCGGTGGAATTGTCTACATCAATGTCGGCGCAAATAACATCGGGGGGCGACGTCGCGAAAAAACCTTCTAAAGCTGGGGCAATTCTTTTGCACGGCCCACACCAAGTAGCTCCCAGCTTCACAATAACCAATCCAGGATTCCTCTTCAACACATTGAAAAATTCGTCGCGGTTTTGAAAGCTACTAATAATTTGTTTTTGCATTCTTATAGTGAAGAGAGAAGTTAATTGACGGATTTTATCGGCATAAGTTGTGGACGCCCAAAATAATATATATTCCTAACTGGCTTAAAGAACTCGCGCGCGGCACGACTGGTTCACATGCACAAATACTTCTTGTCAATGGCCGTATGCTCAGCTACGCGACGAATTATCTTGCCAAAATCTCTCTTCACGTCAGCATCATCCACTGGACCAATAGCTTCCATATTAATTCTCAAGTATTGTTCATTTTTTCTGCTGTTGTATTCCGTGCAACCTGGATTTGCCTTTTTCCAATCATCTACACGAACAATATTCTTGTATGTAAGTTGCTTGATAATCTTTCTTAGCCTGTCCAAGTTCGCATTGTCGCGTTCCCACTTGTTGTCATCTTTAATATGGATGATTTCTCTCTTGACGTCGCTGCAATGAATGGGCCGTTTGGTTATATCCAATTGGTTCAAGCGGTCCACAAAGAGTCTGGACATGCCTTCGGCAAAGCCTATTTCGCCCATCTTTTCCAGTTCGGGGAGACTCAATTCAAGAGATTTGATGAAATCTTTCATATTCATCGCATCTTTGCACGTCTCGTTCAAGAAGAATTGGAGATTGAATGTCTTGTTGTTATTGTTGCTATTGCTGATGGTATTATTGTTGATAGTATTATTTATTTGGCTATTTTTTGCGACTTCTATCATGGTCTTATTTTGTTCCATCATCTGGTTGCTTTGTTGCATGAGCAAGTCCTTGAATTCTTGGTTTTGCTTAACTAGTTCAAGTATGAGAGTCATTTGCATATCCTCTGTTGAGGAATGAGACGGCTTGATAGTAGGAGGGGGTGTATGTGAGGGTTCATCTAACTGATTTACTACTGAGCACTTTTTTTTATGACGCCATAGCCCTGCTCTATCGTTAAACCATTTATTACAAATATTGCACTCATGGCTACTTTTTGCTACTTTTGTGTTGTTATTAGACCTATTTTCATGTTTACTAGACAATAGATGTTTATCATAATTGCACTTTTTACACGTAATATAGTCGCATTTTTCGCAGACATATTTTTTATCATTTTTTTGGCTACTTTCCGTTGTCATCCGTTGTTATATAATGACAACAGAAAAGAATCCCTAAAGATTCCGCAAAAAATAAAAAAAAATTATCGTCATAAAATTTGAATTATTTTTTTTGCGCTGAGACGATAATTTTTCATTATGCTCACAAAACATCGAATTCCCAAAAGTATTTTAGGATTTTCAAAAATGGACAAAAATAAATGTCCATTTTTGAAAATCCCATTGTACTTTTGGAGTAAAAAATCGATAATTTACAAGGGTGGGAACTTTTGTCCCACAATCCCCACAAATATTAAAAATTGGGTATTTTGATTGCGTATATTATATTGGAATCATATCCAATCATATAGAAATGCCAAAAGTTATTATAGTAACTGGTGGAGCAGGATTTTTAGGCAGAAATTTGTGCAATAAACTTCTACAAGATGAAAATAACCGAGTTATTTGTATAGATAACTTGGTTACAGGTCGTACTAGAAATATAACAGAATTTACGGAGAATTATAAGTTTCGGTTTATTGAACAAGATATAACTGACCCATGTTTCAGCACAACCTTTGCGGAGATGCTCCCTGTAAACGTAGACGAAATATATCACTTGGCTTGTATTGCGAGCCCGCCAAAATACAAGGAATATTCTATTGAAACCCTCATGACAAGCTTTGTTGGTACCAAGAATGTCTTGGATTTAGCAAAAAGATACAACGCCAAGGTCTTGTTTACGTCCACGTCTGAAGTGTATGGCGACCCTCTTGTTCACCCCCAACCTGAGGAATATTTTGGAAACGTAAATACATATGGTGAGAGAAGTTGCTATGACGAGGGAAAACGTGTTGCAGAGTCGCTCATTTATGAATACAGACGAAAGTTTGGTTTAGACATTAAGATAGTGCGAATATTTAATACGTATGGCCCTTATATGGACATTGATGATGGACGCGTCATTACAAACTTTATTAAGCAAATTATTGCAGGTAAACCATTGGTTATTTATGGCGACGGCACACAAGGGCGCAGTTTCTGTTATGTTGATGATATGATGGATGGATTGTATCGTTTGATGAATAGTGTTGAACATGGCCCAATCAATATAGGGAATCCGAACACGGAGTTCACCTTGAATGAACTCGTTGGACAATTTGAAGGCATTCTTGGCAGAAAGTTGGAGGTCGTCTATATTGAAGCTACTGAAAATGACCCAAAACAACGCAGACCAATTATTGAGAAGGCACAACGCTTATTGGGTTGGTCGCCATCGGTTGGGTTAACCGAAGGACTTGAAAAAACGATGAGGTATTTTACGACAATCTAGTGAGACGAATTAAACACATCCGCGTAAAAATTGTTCCAATTCGTGAATATCTATTTCTGGAAGTTGTGCGTGCGACTCCCAGAAATATTTGCAATAGGCCCAAATAATATTATAATTTTCGCCGTACCATTCGGGGTGAGCTTCAAGTAGGCGTTTATATACATTCGCTGGAAGCAGATGTAAGCTGTGCTTTGGCAGGACGTAGCATAGTTGCACGAGTTGCGAGACGGGTTTTGTATTTGCGTTTTTAATATAGGTTGTGTCAAAATAAGGAATATATTTAATCAAATCAGACAAAAGTGGTGGATAATTGTAGTTATAACACCAGCGCCAGTCGGGGCATCCAGTGGTATAATATTTCAAGGTCCACTCCAATCCTTCTAGGTAATTTGTGCAAATTTGTTTTTCGCGGAGCTCATCCTTATCTAAATTACACAAGGCGCTGTAATACCGATGTTGCCAATGGCTTTTGTGGGGTTTGATATACAATTCAACCTCGCGTTCGTATGTGGGAAGAGCATTAAACTTGGCAAATCGTTGTTCGGGTGTATCCGTTGGATAATGAATATGCTGATGCTTGTTACGTAGATTTGTTTCTGCAAGTATATATTCTTCTTCGCGTTCTGCCAAAAATGCGACCATTTTACGCACGTTCTTCCAGTAAATTGTTTTTCCGTCGGTTAGAACCTCTTTGGTTCCGCCAATAGTCGCCTTGTAAGCGTTCAGCATTTTATCAATGCCTCCTGTGCGGATATTAATGGCTGGAAAATGAGGTAGAAAGTCGTTGCCAAGAAAAAAGCAAATAAAAATATAATCGTAGACGCGAACCAGTTTTTCTGGAGCCTTGTCATTATTCATATAAGACATGATGGTATTCGCAAGAGTGGGAATATCCATAACATAATTTTCATTGGGTTCAAGTGAGCTATCAATCGATTTGATAAATTCTGGCGTTTCGCGGAAAAGGTATATGTTGGGGCAGACAGGTAAATTATTAATGCTGAGCATGATAAGGTCTGCGTCTAAGCCATAGACAAGGCAAGTGCTCTCGGGCAACACCTCCTTGCCAGAACGAATGTATTCGTAGATTTTGCTCTCACCTTCGCCAGCTTCATCGCTGGTGCTTACAATGATTTTATTAACACCATAACGCTTAGGATTGTTAAAATGGGCAATCAATTTAGAATTCAATTCACTCATAAATCGTGTCCCAGTTGTAATTTCAACTGTATCAAAGGCGACAGGTTGCTTTACCTTGCCCCCAGTTTCTGTGGTAAGCATTTTCGTCGTATACCACGACTTGTATCGGCGCTGACGTTGCTGGTCTAGCTTGGCGACAGGCGGAGTCCCGTCCAGCGAAATCATGATTAGATTGGACGGATTCACAATGGTAATATATTCTTCAAGTTTACCAATTACATTTTTGATGATTTTCTGGTAAGTCGTTTCGTTTAGGTTTTCCTCAAAGTTGATGCTTCTTACACAATCATATACGATGCTATTTGAATCCAAAAAGAAATTATTAACTTTCATGTCATTTTTTATTAATTTTTTAATAATATTAGGATATTGTTTAATAAGATTTGAAAAATAACTAGGTATTCCCATGTTATTATTACATATATGCAAACGTTTATATGGTTTCGTTAAAAGATTTTGGTGAAATGATGGAATTTTATAATTTTCATAATATTATTAACTAGGCATATATTATGAAACATAGTAAACTTAAAATTACTAATTCAATTATTCCCCACTCTCCAGACGTACTTTTATTATTTGAACGGAAAACCCATTTTTTTCAACGGGTTATACAAAAGACCTTATTACATGTTCAAAAAAATAAAATGTTGGATATATTATCAATAAATGAGTTGAATAAATGCGTAAATATATTATACGATTTAAGTAAAACATTAAAGGAACTAGTAGATACAAAAGATACTATAGCGACGGATATATTACTTGGACGCTTACAGGATATCAATAACGATTTATCAGGGATTTTGAAATTATATGGGACTGATTCGTTGGAAGACTTGTTAACTATTTGTATAGGAACGAATGGTATATTAGGGTATAATGAAAACAAAAAATATGATATATTGAAACAATATTTTCATCCAATGGGTTATATTTTGCTTACAAATCCAAAGCAAGACCAATCCTCCATTACGTGCCATGAAATATCTCAAAGCAGTAAATCATTTCATGTTAAAGTGTATGGAACGAAGGTAGTCATATATGACACATTTTCAAAAAAAACATTGGGTATACCAGGTATATTAGATGATATTTTAGTGGATAGTTTAAGCGGAGATTACATCTCAGCGATAAAGCACGATTTAATACACAACATGCCATCGGATGAATGCTTCCATACAGAGTGTTTTGCAAATTATGCGCAATCTCTCACACTCAAGGATTACATATTGTACGATACTCAAGAGTTATATGCAAAATACACGGGGTCGCTGGGACAATTAACGGCATTAAAGCAAAAAGAGATGTCGGTTTTGGTGAAAGAGTTTCTTGACAATGATTTGTTCAATAAGCGACACATATTAATTCAATTGCTTATACATTCGGATGTTTACGATAATCAATATCTGGCTTATTTATTGTATGATACTCTCTCTAATGATAATAATGGTTCGGTAGATACGCAAGAACAAACCATTTTATTTGATAGTTTTCCGTGGTATGTTAAACAATGTTTTCGAGATGCAATGAAAAATACGATTCAATATACAACCGAGTTGACTCATTTTGATATAAATAAAATTCCATTGGAGCAACAAATATGCTTGATGAATACATCGGACAATGTCAAAGAAAAGGCCATGACCAAATTAAAGGAGGTCAAGGCAAAATCAGAAGACACTGGCTCAAAGGCGCGTCAATATTTAGACGGCTTATTAAAAATTCCGTTTGGAATCTATAAAAAAGAAAACATACTTACGACCATGGTGGAGATTAAACAAGATTTTGCATCTATCATTTCTAAAAGCGAGACGACTCCTGGAAGTAAAAAAAACTATACGAGTCTTGAAATTATAAATCACATAAACACTCATAAGAATACGATAGTAGAGAGAAATCGGATGCAACTTATTACAAAGGCAAAAGAAATTAATGCATATATTAAAGCAAATGGTCTCCCAAATGACGCGAAGATAGAGTATGCAAATAAGAAAAAATCCGAACTGAGAGAATCCATTGAAAAATTTACGACAACGCATGGATGTTTAGACCTGACGCCATTTGGACGTATACAGAAAAAGTTTGAACATATAAAAGAATACATGAAAGGTGTCAAAACGACGCTGGACGATTCAGTGCACGGACATGAAAAGGCGAAAAAACAAATTGCGCGAATTATTGGCCAATGGATAAACGGAGAGCAAGATGGACATTGTTTTGGATTTGAAGGCCCGCCAGGTGTAGGGAAAACGTCATTGGCAAAATATGGGCTTGCAAATTGTTTAAAAGATGGAGACGGACATAGCAGACCATTCGCGATGATACAAATGGGAGGCGATTGTCAGGGTTCTACGTTAGTTGGTCATAATTATACATACGTCGGTTCAACGTGGGGAAGCATCGTGCAAATATTGATGGATAAAAAATGCATGAATCCAATTATTTTTATTGATGAACTGGATAAAGTAAGTAAAACCGAAAACGGAAAGGAGATTATTGGTATATTAACGCATATGCTTGACCCAACCCAAAATGACTGCTTTCAAGACAAGTATTTCAGTGGTATAGATATTAATTTGTCTAAAGCCTTGTTTATATTGTCTTATAATGACGTTGATTCAATTGACCGAATTTTATTAGACAGAGTGCATCGCATCAAGTTTGCAGGGCTAACCTTGGAAGAAAAGATTGTCATTACTCATAAGCATATTTTACCCGACGTTTATAAAAAAATGGGGCTGGAAGGTATGCTCGTATTTACAGATAATATTATCAAATATATTATAGAAGAATATACATCCGAGTCGGGTGTGCGTAAGCTAAAGGAGATATTTTTTGAAATCGTTGGAGAGATTAACTTGGAAATATTAACAAATAATAAATGCGACGCGTATCCGATTAACATTACAAAGGAGGACATATTGAAATATTTCAAGGACAAGCGCGAAGTTATATACAAGCCAGTTAATTCGGTTAGTAAAATTGCAACTATAAATGGTATGTATGCAACCAACGTTGGCTCTGGTGGTATTCTACCAATAACCGCCATGTATTTCCCGTCAAACAAGTTCTTAGAATTGAAGTTAACTGGACTACAGCAGGAAGTTATGAAGGAGAGCATGCATTTGGCATTGACGCTTGCGTGGAATCTAACATCTATTGAGCGACAAGTAGAATTAAGAAAGACCTATGAAAATAGTAATAGATGTGGGATAAACATACATGCAGGGGATTTAGATGTGCAAAAAGAAGGTCCATCTGCTGGTATAGCAATATCTTGTGTATTGTATAGTTTATTAAACAATCTGCCGATAAAGCCATATTTTGCAGTGACGGGTGAAATATTGATGAATGGAGATGTATCGGCTATTGGCGGATTGTCGCATAAAATTCTGGGTTCTCTCAAATCAAAGGCGACATCTTTTATTTTCCCGAAAGAGAATGAAAAAGACTATAATGAATTTATAGAAAAATACAAAGATACTGACTTAATAAAGGGGGTTCAATTTTACCCCGTATCTAATATACAAGAAGTATTTGAGTTGATTTTTGATAAAGGGCCATAAAATAAAATAAAATAATATATTATGGACGGCAATATTCAACCACAAAATACACCAAGCGCAGACGGGGGTTCAAATCAACCGCTTTTGATTTTTCAGCCATATAACATGTTAACTTTTTTGAGTTACTTTTCGCCGATAATTTTAGCTACTATCATATTATCGTCTTCATTTTTCTACCAAAATGTAAAGGGTTTATTTTATTTGTTCTTTTTAATTGTGGTAGCGACGTTTAGAAGTTTTACTTTACAAATGTTTGGAGCTGAAAAAAACAAACCAGATAAATGCGGGTTTGTGCGATATGGGTCATATGGGAATTCCACCTTCACAACATTTGTATTTGCCTTCACAATGATGTATTTGTTTTTGCCCATGTATCAAAATAGCGGAACAAATTGGATAATTGTCAGCGTATTGATATTGTATATTTGCATAGACATTGGCATTAAAATAATGCAAGGATGTTTGAGAATGCCAGATAACACGTCGGATATAGTAGGCGACCTTGTAGGTGGTTCACTTGTAGGTGCATTAGTAGTAGCAGGCATGTATTTGACTGGAACGGGACAATATTTGTTTTTCGTAGACAACACGCAGAATGGCACAACCTGTAGCATGCCAAAAAAACAAACATTCAAGTGTAATGTGTTTCGCAATGGTGAATTAGTCTCTTCTTCTACAACTAGGTAAATGCTTGCATGTTTTTAACAAGCCATTTTTTGAAATCGGTAATCAACAACTGGCGTTGAAAAGTATCCGTTAATAACTTCATATTACCGCGGGTGTTATAAACCAAGCTAAAGCGATTATAGACTTGAATAAGATTTTTATTCTCATACATGTTTAAGTTTTCAAGCTTAAATGCTGGCTTATTTTTACGTTTATTCACATGATTGTGTAAAACGTATAAAACTTGCATAAAGTTGGTCTTTGTTCTGAACATGTGTGGTGGAACATTTGCGAAAAAATTGGTTGCATGTACCGATTTTGATTCGCTGAAGTTTAGTATCGTAGAACCTTTAACTGTCAATCCACTTGCATCAGAGGCATGATAAACACCAAGCTTTCTTGTTTTAACATTATAGACCCAAAGCTG
>SXGQ01449911.1_pt1 | contig 18870 bp, 20 predicted proteins | sample 3178371 | NCBI WGS metagenome assembly SXGQ01 (sample SAMN11356859, study PRJNA531348) | freshwater metagenome | isolation source: freshwater sample F1-20 | place: China: Fuxian Lake, Yuxi | collected 2017-12-25 | reverse complement strand
CGATGAAATTGAGCGAAGTACTGGATTAGATTTCTTTCCGCAATTAGCTGATGAGATCCACCCATCAGCAGCTGTCCGCCGAGGAGCAGCTGAGCACCGGGGTCACTCCCGGACTGGTGCGGCTGGCGGTGGGCTTGGAGGGTATCGGGGACATCCTGGCCGATCTCGAGCGCGGCTTCGCCGCCGCCCGAGCCGTGACACCGCACGCCGTGGCGGCCCGTTGACGGAGCCTGACATGACACTCGCGGACGAACGCATCCACATCCCGGCGGCCCTGCCCGCCGAGGGTGAGATCGGCATCGTCGACATCGGCCCGCTGGCGCTGGAAAACGGCGCGGTCATCGACGACGTCTCGATCGCGGTGCAGCGCTGGGGGGAACTCTCGCCACGGCGCGACAACGTCGTCGTCGTTCTGCACGCTCTCACCGGGGACTCGAACGTCCCCGGCTGGTGGGACGGCGTCGCGGGACCCGGGGCTCCGATCGACACCAACCGGTGGTGCGCGGTGGCCACCAATGTCCTGGGCGGATGCCAGGGGTCCACCGGACCCGGTTCACCGGCTCGGGACGGCCGGCCCTGGGGGTCCCGGTTCCCGCTGATCACGGTGCGCGACCAGGTCAACGCCGACGTGGCCGCGCTGGCCGCCCTCGGCATCCCCGAGGTGGCCGCGGTGATCGGCGGCTCGATGGGCGGGGCACGCGCGCTGGAGTGGATGATCGGCTACCCCGAGCGGGTGCGGGCCGGACTGGTGCTGGCCGTGGGGGCCCGGGCCACCGCCGACCAGATCGGCACCCAGAGCAGCCAGATCGCCGCCATCACCTCCGACCCGAACTGGCAGGGCGGGGACTACTACGGCACCGGCCGGGCGCCGGAGACCGGGCTGCAGCTCGCCCGCCGGTTCGCCCATCTGACCTACCGCGGGGAGACCGAACTGGACACCCGGTTCGGCAACGACGGACAGGGCTCCGGAGACGACCGGGAGGACCCTCTGGCCGGCGGGCGATACGCGGTGCAGAGCTACCTGGAGTACCAGGGCGCCAAGTTGGTCCGCCGGTTCGACGCCGGCAGTTATGTGGCGTTGACCGAGACGCTGTCCAACCACGACGTCGGCCGCGGACGCGGCGGGGTCGCCGCCGCGCTGCGGTCCTGCCCGGTCCCGGTGGTGGTCGGCGGGATCACCTCCGACCGGCTCTACCCGATGCGCCTGCAGCAGGAACTGGCCGACCTGCTGCCCGGCTGCGGCGGGCTGAAGGTGGTGGAGTCGATCTACGGTCACGACGGCTTCCTGATCGAGACCGCCGCGGTGGGCCAGCTGATCCGGGAGACCCTGGGGTGAGCGACCCCCGTCGCGACCGCTCGTTGTCCTTCGGGTCACAGGCCGCCGCCTACGAGCGTGGCCGGCCCTCCTACCCGCCGGCGGCGATCGACTGGCTGCTGGCACCCAACGCCGACTGGAGTCCGCGCGACGTGCTCGACCTCGGTGCCGGCACCGGGAAGCTGACCTCGCGGCTGGTCGAACGCGGTCTGCACGTCTTCGCCGTGGACCCGATCGCCGAGATGCTCGACGTGCTGCGCGACACCCTGCCCGACACGCCGGCACTGCTGGGCACCGCCGAGCAGATTCCGCTGCCGGACTCCTGCGTGGACGCGGTCCTGGTAGCCCAGGCCTGGCACTGGTTCGACACCGATCGCGCGGGGGCGGAGATTTCGCGGGTGCTGCGTCCGGGCGGCCGGCTGGGCCTGCTGTGGAACGTGCGCGACGAACGGCTGGGCTGGGTCAAGGAATTCGGCCGGATCGTCGGCCTCGAGCATGACTGGGCCAACGCGACCGTCGTACTCCCGGAGCAGTTCACCGAGGTGGCGACCCACGAGGTGGAGTGGACCAACTACATCACCCCACAGGCCCTGATCGACTACGTCGCATCCCGCAGTTACTGCATCACCTCGCCGGCCGACGTACGCGCCCGGACCCTGCAGGATGTCCGCGCCCTGCTGACCAGCCATCCCGCGCTGGCCAATTCCGAGGGCATCGCGCTGCCCTACGTAACCCGGTGCGTGCGGGCGGTGCTGAGCCGTTAACTGGTGCCCAGCGGGTCGATCGTCCAGGCGACGTACAGCATCACCAGGCTGAACGTGGTCATGGTGGCGAAGTCCAGCGATTTGGTGCGGACCACCAGCAGACCGGCCCGGCTTTCCGGGAGCGTCAGCCGCAACGCGGCGGCCACACCGACGCCGGCGCCGATCAGGAACGTCCCGCGGCGCCAGAAGCCCGCCGCGACCAGCAGCAGGGCGACCGCGAAGATCGCCGCGACGGTCAGGATCGGCCACTGCTCCCGGACCACTTCGCGTGCGGTCATCCCACGGCTTCTGCTCGTTGCACGGCCTCTGCTCGTTCAACGACGTTGGTCAGCAAGAAGGCCCGGGTCAGCGGGCCCACTCCACCGGGGTTCGGCGACACCAGGCCGGCGACCTCCCACACGTCGGGTGCCACGTCACCGGTGAGCGCTCCCTCGACCCGGCTGACGCCGACGTCGACCACCGCCGCGCCCGGGCGCACCATGGCGGCGGTCAGCAGATGCGGCACCCCGACCGCGGCGACGACGATGTCAGCCTGCCGGGTCAGCGACGGGAGATCGCGAGTTCCGGTGTGGCACAACGTGACCGTTGCGTTCTCGGTGCGCCGCGTCAGCAACAGTCCGAGTGGGCGCCCGACCGTGACGCCCCGGCCGATGACCACCACGTGCGCGCCGTCGACCGGGACGTCGTAACGGCGCAGCAGCGCCACGATGCCGCGCGGGGTGCAGGGCAGCGGGGCGGGTTCGTTCAGGACCAGTCGCCCGAGGTTGGTGGGGTGCAGCCCGTCGGCGTCCTTGGCCGGGGCGATGCGCTCCAGGGCGGCGTTCTCGTCGAGATGACGCGGCAGCGGCAACTGGACGATGTAGCCGGTGCACTCCGGCATGGCGTTGAGCTCGTCGATGGTGTCGTTCAGTTGGGCCGCACTCGCGTCGGCGGGAAGATCCCGGCGGATCGAGGTGATCCCGACCTTGGCGCAGTCGGAGTGCTTGCCGCGGACGTAGGCGTGCGAACCGGGATCGTCGCCGACCAGGACGGTGCCCAGCCCCGGGGTACGCCCGGCGGCGGTCAACGCGGTGACCCGCCCGGTGAGATCGACGAAGATCTCGTCGCGGGTCAGCTTGCCGTCCATCTTCTGTGCGGGCACGGCTACATTCTGCATATGAACGCGGTTCCGGACGTACTCAGCCCGGCACGGCTCGGTCCGATCACGCTGCGCAACCGGACCGTCAAGGCGGCCACCTTCGAAGCGCGCACGCCGGGCGCGCTGGTCAGTGACGACCTGATCGCCTTCCACCGCACGATGGCCGCGGGCGGGGTGGGCATGACCACAGTCGCCTACTGCGCGGTCAGCCCGGGCGGGCGTACGGACGGCTCGTGTCTGTGGATGCGGCCCGAAGCGCTACCGGGACTGCGCCGGCTCACCGACGCGGTGCACGCCGAGGGCGCGGCGGTCAGCGCACAGATCGGCCACGCCGGACCGGTGGCCAACGCGCGATCCAACCGGGCCACCGCGCTGGCACCGGTGCGATTCTTCAACCCGCTGTCGATGCGCTTCGCCCGCCGGGCCACCGCCGGCGATATCGAGGAGGTGATCGCCGAGCACGCCACCGCGGCCCGCTACGCGATCGACGCGGGATTCGACGCGGTGGAGATTCACCTCGGCCACAACTACTTCGCGAGCAGCTTTCTCAGCCCGCTGATCAACCGGCGCACCGACTCCTTCGGCGGCACGCTGGAGAACCGCGCCAGGGTGGCCCGCGGGATCGTCGAGGCGGTGCGCCGCGAGGTCGAGCGCGACGGTGCCGCGACGATCGCGGTGACCGCCAAGCTGAACATGACCGACGGCGTGCGCGGCGGCATCGGCATTGAGGAGTCATTGCAGACCGCCCGTTGGCTGCAGGACGACGGCGGCCTGGATGCGCTGGAGTTGACCGCCGGCAGTTCACTGGTCAACCCGATGTACCTGTTCCGCGGCGATGTGCCGATCAAGGAGTTCGCCGGGGCCTTCTCGCCGCCGCTGCGCTGGGGAATCCGGATGACCGGCACCAGGTTCCTGCGCTCCTACCCCTACCGCGACACCTATCTGATGGCCGACGCACTGCAGTTCCGGCGGGAGCTGACCATGCCGCTGATCCTGCTGGGCGGGATCACCGACCGGGCCGCCATGGACATCGCGATGGCCGAGGGATTCGACTTCGTCGCGCTGGGCCGGGCGCTGCTCGCCGAGCCGGACCTGATCAACCGGATTCAGGCCGAGCCGGGGGTGCGGTCGATATGCGACCACTGCAACAAGTGCATGCCGACGATCTACACGCGGACCCGCTGTGTGGTGACCGGCGCTCCCGGCTGATCGGGTTAGAGTTGGCCGCGATGAGCGCGCCCGCACTGACCGTTCGCTACAACGGCGCCCCGCGTACGTTTTCCCCCGGTCACGACGTGGTGGTGGGCCGGGACCTGCGGGCCGACGTCCGTGTCCCGCACCCGCTGGTGTCCCGGGCCCACATCCTGCTGCGGTTCGACCGCGGACGCTGGACCGCGATCGACAACGGCTCGCTCAACGGGATGTACGTCCACGGCCGCCGCGTGCAGGAGGCCGACCTCACCGACGGGGCCGTGCTGACCCTGGGCAACCCGGACGGCCCGGCCTTGGAATTCGAGATGGGCCGCCATCAGGGGGCTGCCGGCCGGCCGCCGCAGACCGCGACGGTGGTGATCCCGCCGCCGGTCACACGACCACCCCAGCCGGCCTACCAACCCCCCACCCAGCCGCCGTCCTACCAGCCGCCGTCGTTCCCGCCGTATGCGCCCCCGACTCGGCCCACCGCCCCGGCGCCGCTGCCGTCATCGCCGGACGCCGCGCCCACCCAGATGGGGCCCTCGCCCAGCCGGGCGGGAGGATCCACCTCCACCCTGGCCACCTCGATGCTGAAGATCCTGCGGCCGGGGTCGTCCTCGGCGCCGCCGCCGCCGGGCTCGCAGACCATCGGCCGGGCCAACGACAACGACGTCGTCATCCCCGACGTGTTGGCCTCGCGCCATCACGCCACCCTGATCCCGACCCCGGGCGGGACGGAGATCGTCGACAACCGCAGTATCAACGGAACTTTCGTCAACGGCACCCGGGTGGACAAGGCGTTGCTGGACGAGGGTGACGTGGTCACCATCGGCAACGTCGACCTGGTCTTCACCGGCGGAGCCCTGGCGCGCCGGACCGAGACCGCCGCCGCGACCGGGACCGGCGGGCTCGACGTCCGCAGCCTGACGTGGACGATCGAGGGTGACAAGACGCTGCTGGAGAACATCTCCTTCACCGCGCGGCCCGGCACCCTCACGGCGGTGATCGGACCGTCCGGTGCGGGCAAGTCCACCCTCGCCCGTCAGATCGCCGGCTACACCCACCCGACGAACGGCACGGTCAGCTTCGAGGGCCACAACATCCATGCCGAGTACGCCTCGCTGCGCTCCCGCGTCGGCATGGTCCCGCAAGACGATGTGGTGCACGGCCAGCTGACGGTCAACCAGGCCCTGATGTACGCCGCCGAGTTGCGGCTCCCGCCGGACACCACCACCGAGGACCGCCAGCAGGTGGTGCAACAGGTGCTCGGCGAACTGGAGATGACCCAGCACGCCGACACCCGCGTCGACAAGCTCTCCGGGGGCCAGCGCAAGCGTGCCTCGGTGGCCCTGGAACTGCTGACCGGCCCCTCGCTGCTGATCCTCGACGATCCGACCTCGGGACTCGACCCGGCGCTGGACCGCCAGGTGATGACGATGCTGCGGCAACTCGCCGACGCCGGGCGGGTGGTGCTGGTGGTCACCCATTCGCTGACCTACCTGGACGTCTGCGATCAGGTACTGCTGCTGGCGCCCGGCGGCAAGACCGCCTTCTGCGGGCCGCCGAGTCAGATCGGCCCGGCGATGGGAACCACCAACTGGGCCGACATCTTCAGTGCGGTGGCCGGGGACCCGCAGGGAGCCAACGACCGCTATCTGGCGCGCAGCGGGCCCCCGCCCCCCGCGCCACCGGCGGAACAACCATCCGACCTCGGCGAGCCGGTGCACACCAGCCTGGTGCGACAGTTCTCCACGATCGTGCGCCGCCAGACCCGGCTGATCATCTCCGACCGCGGCTACTTCTTCTTCCTCGCGCTGTTGCCGTTCATCATGGGCGTGCTGTCGCTGGCGGTACCCGGCGACGTCGGGTTCGGCGTCCCCGACCCCATGGGCGGCTCACCCAACGAACCCGGACAGATTCTGGTGTTCCTCAACGTCGGCGCGGTGTTCATGGGGACCGCCCTGACCATCCGTGACCTGATCAGTGAACGGGCCATCTTCCGCCGCGAGCAGGCGGTCGGGTTGTCGACCACGGCGTACCTGCTGGCCAAAGTCAGCGTCTACACGTTGTTCGCGGTACTGCAGTCGGCGATCATGGTCTCGATCGTGGTGTGGGGCAAGGGCGGTCCCACCCGCGGCGCCGTGGCACTGGGTAACCCGTCTCTGGAGTTGTTCGTCACCATCGCCGCGACCTGTGTGGCCTCGGCGAACCTGGGTCTGTTGCTCTCGGCGGTGGCGAAGTCCAACGAGCAGATCATGCCGCTGCTGGTGGTGGCGATCATGAGCCAGCTGGTGTTCTCCGGCGGCATGGTCCCGGTCACCAACCGCCCTGTGCTCGATCAGCTTTCGTGGTTCACACCGGCCCGTTGGGGATTCGCCGCCTCGGCCTCCACGGTGGACCTGGTCAATCTGGTGCCGGGTCCGCTCACCCCGAAGGACCGATGGTGGAAGCACACCGCCTCGAGTTGGTGGTTCGACATGGCCATGCTCGGCGGCCTCTGCGCGCTGTATCTGGGGTTGGTGCGCTGGAAGATCCGGCTGAAGAGCGCATAGCGGCGGACACCACCGCGACCGTCGGAGGATTACTCAGCCGCGACGTCGAGTCCGTGCGCGGCGGCGAACATCAACGACTGAGCCATGTCGATGCGCGCGCCGCGCAGTGCCGCCGACGTCCATAGCGCCGGATCGGCGTGCGCCCCGCGCAGGTCGGCGCCCTCCAGTCGTAGACCCTGGGTGCGGGCACCGGTCAGATCGGCACCTCGCAGTACCGCGTTGCGGAGGTCGGCGCGCACCAGGGAGGTCTCCCGCAGCCGACACCCGGAGAGATCCACCCCGCGCAGGTCCGCGCCGGCCAGCACCGCCAGGGTGAAGTCCACCTCCTCGCACACCACCGGCCTGAGGCGACAGTCCTCGAAGGTCGACCCCATCAGACTGCAGTGTCGGAATACGCTGTGCCACAATGTGGTCCGGACGAAGCGGCAGTTCCGGAACGCCGACCCGAGATGGACGGAATCGGCGAGGTCGGCGCCGCTGAAGTCGCAGTCGGTGAAGACGACCCGCTGCGTCCGCAGCCCCGCCAGGTCCTCGTCGCGCAGGTCGCGGCCGGTGACGTCCCGGTCGAACCAGGACAGCTGTTCTGATGTCATCGTCGGCTACATTGTTGCCCATGGAGTCGAAGCGGCTTCACCGCTGGTGGTTGGCAGCCTGTCTGGTCGCCGTGTTGCTGGCCAATCTGGTCGGCGGTGTCAGCCTGACCGTGACGGCGGTGTTCGTGGTCATCTACCTGACCGGCGTCGCGCTGATCCGCGACGATGGCCAGGGTCAGCCGGTGGCCGTCGTCGACGAGGAAACAGTCACTGACCAGACCCCGACCGAGGCTTGCGAACCTGCCATCGCCGACGAACCCGGTGACGCGGCCCGGCACGACGACGATGCCGTGGGCCGGGAGCCGCGGTGTCCCAGCTGATCCCGTAAAGACGTGCAGCACAGCGTGATGCTCCGGACAAAGGGTGGAAGGATCTCCGGATGACGACGACACCGGTGAGCCGTCGGCCTGATCGCATCAAGTTCGCTGGCCATATTGCCGATGACGGTCTGTTCGGCCCCGACAGTGTTACCTGGCGCATCTCGGCCCTTCCCCAGATGGGGCTCGCTGCACACGCGGCGGCGACACTGCAGATGCTGCATCCGATGGTGATGCACATGATCGATCAAGCGTCTACCTTTCGAACGAACCCTGCCTCCCGCGCGGAACTCACCGCCCTTTACGGTCGCACACTCACCTACGGCGATACAGCGGCGGCAAACCGCGCGGCTGAGGTCCTCGCGAAGATCCATCACCGGGTGACCGCTACTGATCCGGTGTCGGGCAGGGTCTATCACGCTGATGAGCCCGACCTCTTGCTGTGGGTGCACAACACTCTGCAGTGGATGGTGCTTCGGGTAGCCGACTCATTCGGCCCCGCCCTCAGTGCTGCGGACAAGGTGACTTACCTGACAGAACAGCTGATCGCAGCGCGACTGACGGGATGCAGTGTCGATGACGTGCCCACCACCGAGAAGGATCTCTACGCCTACATCCAAGGAATGACTCCACTGCTCGCGGTGGGCAGCGACACCGTCTGGTTCAAAGAGATGGCTCTCCCCGCAGCGGTTACCTGGAAGCCAGGCACCTATCTGCCACACCTGCTCGGCATTGGTGTCGCCGGCCTGATGAGTGCCGAACAGCGTCAGATCTACGGGGTGGACAGGCCCGCGTGGCAGTTCGAGACCAATAGGCGGATCCTCAAAGGAATCTTCGAGGCAGAGGCGCGCAAGATTCCGGTACTGTCGCGTATTTCGTTGGAACGTCAGAAGGTCGACGAGAAGGCATTCGGATCTCCGCACTGATGTTCCGAGTATTGTTCTTCTCGCCGCGTATCGCGCCCAACACCGGCAACGCCATCCGGATGGCGGCCGCCACCGGGTGCGAATTGCATCTGGTCGAACCATTGGGTTTCGACCTGTCCGAGCCGAAACTGCGCCGCGCCGGGTTGGACTACCACGACCTGGCTTCGGTGACGGTGCACCGATGTCTGGACGACGCGTGGTCGACCTTCGACGGCGCGCGGGTCTTCGCCTTCACCGCGCACGCACAGCGCACCTTCGCCGAGATCGACTACCAACCGGGCGACGTGCTGATGTTCGGACCGGAGCCCACCGGACTGGATCCCGAGACCCTGGCCGACCCGCACATCACCGAGCGGGTGCGGATCCCGATGCTGCCGGGCCGGCGATCACTGAACCTGTCCAATGCCGCAGCTGTCGCCGCCTACGAGGCGTGGCGCCAGCACGGCTTCGGCAGTGGCGTGTGAGTCACCAACTGTCCCAATGCGTGAGCTGCTCGGCGGGCAGTCGTTTGGCGAGTTTGAAGTCGGTGCCCTTGGTATGGGCGATCGGGAACAGTCCGCCCTGGGTGTACCGCTCGTAGGGAATACCCAGCAGGTCGGCGGCCTGCTTCTCGCCATCGCCGATCAGGTGCAGGGTGGTCCATGCCGAGCCCAGACCGCGCTCGCGCAACGCCAGCATGTAGCTCCACACCGCCGGCAGCAGTGAACCCCAGTAGGACGCCTGCATACCGGCGTCGAACCCCTCCGGACGACCCTCCAGCAGCGGGATCATCAGGACCGGCGCCTTCTCGAAGTTCTCGTTGAGGTACTTGGCCGAGTTCATCACGGCGTCCATCTGGTTGTCGCGGATATCGCCCCGCACCGGCTTGGGCAGGTCCAGGTAGGGGGTGGCATTGGCGCGGTAAATGTCGGCGAGAGCCTTCTTCTTGGCGGGATCCTCGACGAACATCCACTGCCAGCCCTGCGCGTTGGAGCCGGTCGGCGCCTGAAGCGCGACGTCAAGACACTCCATGAGCACGTCCCGGGACACGGGCTTGTCGAAGTCGAGCCGCTTTCGTACCGATCGGGTGGTGGTCAGAACCTCGTCGGCGGTCAGATTCAGGCGCATGCAGAGCAGACTACGGCCGCTCAGCCGGCGGGGCGCAGCCCCTCATACGAGCGCCGCCCGAGTTCGGCATCGACGACATCGCCGAGCATGGAGGCAACCTCGGGGTAGCCGCGCTGACGCAGCACTGCCTCAAGGTAGGTGGCGAGTTGGACTTCCACCTCGGTCATCATGATGAGCTCCCGTTCGGTGCGCCGCGTAGTTGCTGAGCACGAAGGTAGACCCCAGAGCGGAACAAGTCGATCCGTTTCGGGTGCGCGTCGCACCTTCACGGCATTCCCTGAGCTGATTCTCAGTCGCCTCTCAGCGAAAGTCCCGGGACCGGGATCCGGCGGCCAGTTTGATCGGCCCGATCCGATCGGCCACCACCGTCACCGCCCCGGTGGCGTTCTGCACCTGGCCGCGGATCAGCAACGCCGAAGCCCCCTGCGCCACCCGCCGGTGACGCGCCCACAGCCCCGGTGTGCACAGCACGTTGACCATGCCGGTCTCGTCTTCGATGTTCATGAACGTCACCCCCCGCGCCGTCGCCGGCCGCTGCCGGTGGGTCACCGCGCCGGCGATCAGCACCCGGCTTCCGTCGGGAACCGAGAGCAGCCGGTCGGCCGGGGTGACCCCCAGTGCGTCGAGATCGGCGCGCAGGAACTGCGTCGGGTAGCTGTCCGGGGAGACACCGGTGGCCCAGACATCGGCGGCGGCGAGTTCGGCCTCGCTCATACCGGGTAGCGGAGGGGCATGCGCCGACGAACCCACCCCGGGCAGGCGGTCCGGACGCTCGAGAGCGGCCGCTCCCGCCGCCCACAGCGCCTCACGACGGGTGACGCCGAAGCAGCCCAGCGCTCCGGCGGTGGCCAGCGCCTCGGTCTGCGGGACCGAAAGCTGCACCCGGCCGGTCAGGTCCAGCAGCGACGTGTAGGACCCTGCGGACTGACGTTCGCCGACGATTCGCTGAGCAAGGTCCGCACCGATATGACGCACCGCGCCGAGTCCGAGCCGCACGTCGAGACCGGCATTCTCCAGCGTGGCGTGCGCCAGACTGGCGTTGACGCACGGGCCGTGTACCGCCACACCGTGTCGCCGGGCGTCGGCGACCAGTGACTGCGGCGAGTAGAAACCCATCGGCTGAGCACGCAGCAGCGCCGCGCAGAACGCCGCCGGGTGGTGCAGCTTGAACCACGAGGAGTAGAACACCAGCGAGGCAAAGGACAGCGAATGACTCTCCGGGAAGCCGAAGTTGGCGAAGGCTTCCAGCTTCTCGTAGATGCGGTCGGCCACCTCGCCGGTGATTCCGTGCCGCTGCGCCATCCCCGCGTAGAACCGCTCGCGGAGTCGTCGCATCTTGGCGGTGGACCGCTTGGAGCCCATGGCCCGGCGCAGTTGATCGGCCTCGGCCGCCGAAAAACCCGCGCAGTCGACTGCCATCTGCATCAGCTGCTCCTGGAAGAGTGGCACTCCCAACGTCTTTCGTAAAGCGGGCTCCATCGAGGGATGGTCGTAGACGACCGGCTCCAAGCCGTTGCGCCGCTTGATATAGGGATGCACCGATCCGCCCTGGATGGGCCCGGGGCGGATCAGCGCCACCTCGACGACCAGGTCGTAGAACACCCGGGGCTTGAGCCGTGGCAGGGTGGCCATCTGGGCCCGGGACTCGACCTGGAACACCCCGACCGAGTCGGCGCGCTGGAGCATCTCGTAGACGGCCGGCTCGGACAGGTCGAGACGGGCCAGGTCCACCTCGATACCCTTGTGCTCGGCGACGAGGTCGATGGCGTAGTGCAGCGCCGAGAGCATCCCCAGACCGAGCAGGTCGAATTTCACTAAACCGATTGCCGCACAGTCGTCTTTGTCCCACTGCAACACACTGCGCCCGGGCATCCGGGCCCATTCCACCGGACAGACGTCGGCGATCGGACGGTCGCAGATGACCATGCCGCCGGAGTGGATTCCCATATGCCGCGGCAGGTCGGCGATCTGCCCGGCCAGTTCCACCACCGACTCCGGGACGCCGTCCAGATCGGCGGCAACCGGACTCCAGCGGCTGACCTGTTTGCTCCAGGCGTCCTGTTGCCCCGGTGAGAAGCCCAGCGCACGAGCGGTGTCGCGGACCGCGCTGCGACCGCGGTAGGTGATCACGTTGGCGACCTGAGCGGCGTAGTCGCGGCCGTACCGCCGGTAGACATACTGGATGACCTGTTCGCGTAGATCGGACTCGATGTCGATGTCGATATCGGGCGGCCCGTCGCGAGCCGGCGAGAGGAACCGTTCGAAGAGCAGGCCGTTGGCGACGGGATCGACGGCGGTGACACCGAGGGCGTAGCAGACCGCCGAGTTCGCCGCCGAACCTCTTCCCTGACAGAGGATGTCGTTGCTCCGGCAGAACTGGGTGATGTCGTGCACCACCAGGAAGTAGCCCGGGAACTTCAGCTGGGCGATGACGGCGAGTTCCCGTTCGATCTGCGCGTAGGCACGGGCCGCACCGGACCTCGGGCCGTATCGGCGGGCGGCACCGGCCATCACCAGTTCGCGCAGCCAGCTGTCCTCGGTGTGCCCGTCGGGAACCGCGAACGGCGGCAATTGCGGCGCGATGAGCGCCAACTCGAAGGCGCACTGTTCACCCAGCAGCGCAGCCGCGGTGACGGCCTGTGGGCACCGCGCGAACAGCCGGGCCATCTCCGCGCCGGAACGTAGGTGCGCACCGCCTCGCGGAGCCAGCCACCCGGCCGCCTCGTCCAGGGATTGCCTGGCCCGGATCGCCGCCATCGCCGCCGCCAGCCGGCCCCGACCCGGCTCGGCGACATGCGCTCCCGTGGTGGCGATCACCCCCACCCCGTACCGGGGTGCCAGCGCGGCCAGTTCGGCATTGCGTTCGTCGTCCAGGGGGGTGCCGTGGTGGGTCAGCTCGATGCTGACCCGATCGGCGCCGAACCGGTCCACCAGATCGGCCAGCGCATCACCGGCCGCACCCGGACCGCCGGTCGACAATGCCTGGCGCACATGGCCTTTACGGCAACCGGTCAAGATCTGCCAGTGCCCGCCGGCAGCCTCGGTGAGGGTGTCGTAGTCGTAACGCAACCTGCCCTTCTCACCCCCGGCCAGGTGCGCGGCAGCCAGTTGCCGGGACAGCCGCCGGTAGCCCTCCGGACCGCGGGCCAGGACCAGCAGATGCGGCCCTGGCGGGTCGGGCGATTCGGTGCGGGCAGTGTCGGACAGCGAGAGTTCGGCTCCGAACACCGTCGGCATGCCGAGTTCGCGAGCGGCCTCGGCGAAGCGCACCACCCCGTACAGCCCGTCGTGGTCGGTGAGCGCGATCGCTCGCAGGCCCAGCCGGTGCGCCTCCTCGACGAGGTCCTCCGGGGTGCTGGCCCCGTCGAGGAAGCTGAACGCCGAATGAGCGTGCAACTCGGCATAGGGCACCGCCGAACCCCCGCCCGGCCGCTGCCCTTCCGGGGCCAGGTAGGCGGCACGCTTACGGGACCAGACGGGGCCGTCACTGCCGTCGGCCCCCGGCGGAATGAGCGGCGGCCGGCCGTTGAGCACCCGTTCCATCTCGGCCCAACTCGGCGGTCCGTCGCTCCATCCCACCCGCGCCAGTATATCGAACATGTGTTCTAACGACTAGTCGGGTCGACGATGCCGCCGAGGGACGAGGAGGAGGAGCGAGACGTCGACTTGAGGGACGGAACAGGACGAGGATGGAGCACACCAGCGGCCGACCTACGCCGGGTGGGCGGGCACGGAGGAAATCGCGCGGCACTACCGGGAAGGGCCCTAGGCTAAATCGGTGACCTCTGAAACCCACCCCGCCGAACCGCATGTCGGGGCCATCAACACCAAGCTCAATTGGCTGCGGGCCGGCGTCCTCGGCGCCAACGACGGCATCGTCTCCGTCGCCGGCATCGTCATCGGCGTGGCAGCCGCAACCACTGATCGCGGTCCCATCTTCGCCGCCGGCGCGGCCGGCCTGGCCGCCGGCGCGTTGTCGATGGCACTCGGTGAGTATGTGTCGGTGAGCACCCAGCGCGACACCGAGAAGGCACTGCTGGCCAAGGAACGCAGGGAACTCGCCGAGGAGCCCGACGCGGAGTTCGCCGAGCTCGTGGGCCTCTACCGGGCCAAGGGTCTCTCCGAACAGACCGCCACCACGGTGGCCCGGGAATTGACCGACCACGACGCGTTCGCCGCGCACGTCGACATCGAACTGGGCATCGACCCCGACGAACTGACCAACCCCTGGCATGCCGCGATCTCCTCGGCGATCTCTTTCACCATCGGGGCGATGCTGCCCATGCTGGCAATCCTGCTGCTGCCGCCGACGACCCGGATTCCGGTCACTTTCGCGGCGGTGCTGATCGCGCTGGGAATCACCGGCTGGGCAAGCGCCCGACTGGGCGGAGCCGATCCGGTTAAGGCGACGAAACGCGTGGTCATCGGCGGCGCCATTGCGATGGCGATCACATATTTCGTCGGCCTCGCCATGGGCGGCGTCGTCTAGCAGTCGGCGTACTCGGCGACGCCGTCGTCGAGCACCACCCGGGCGTTGGCGCCGTCGGGTTCGCCGGCCTCGGTGCGGTAGACGGCCCGGCCCGCATCGGTGCGCCAGATCGACGTCGTCAACGTCTCGCCCGGGAATACCGGCGCGGAGAACCGGGCCGCCATCGCGGTCAGTCTGGCCGAGTCCCCGCCGGCCAGTTCGGCGAGCAGAGCCCGACCGGCCACCCCGTAGGTGCACAACCCGTGCAGGATCGGCTTCGGGAAACCGGCGAGTTCACGGGCGAACCAGGGATCGCTGTGCAGCGGGTTGCGGTCCCCGGAGAGCCGGTAGAGCAGCGCCTGGTCCTCCCGGGTGGGCATGGCGATACGCGCGTCGGGCTCCCGGTCGGGGAACTCGGGTGCCGCCGCACGCTGCCCGGGCGCTCCGCCGAACCCACCGTCGCCGCGGATCACCAGGGTGGTGAGCGTCTCGGCCACCGCCGCCCCGGTGCGCGGGTCGGTGCCGCGGGCCCGCAGCATGATGATGGCGTTCTTGCCCTCGCCTTTGTCCTGGATGTCGGCGACCTCGGCGACCACCGACAGCGCGCCGGCGGCCGGCAATGGGGCGGCCAGTCGGATCTCCTGGGAGCCGTGCAACAACTTTCCCCCGTTGAACGAACCGACCAGCGGCGCGGCCGCGAATCCCATGCAGCAGATGACGGCAAAGGTCGGCAGCACCTGCTGCGGGAGATCGTGGCTGTTCTCGGTGGTGTAGGCCAGGTCAGCGGTGCCGGCTCCCACTCCCAGGGCATAGAGCAGGGTGTCGCGTTCGGTCCACTCGTAGAGCGTGGGTTCGGTGACCTTGCCGATCGCCGAGGGGTCGATTGCCATACCGCTCCTGTCGTCCGGGGAATCCGTCAATAGTGCACTCGCCCGAATTCTGCCCGCCGCGGCGTCCGAGAAGGCAGGCTGTGGGTATGCACGTTTTTCGTTCCCGCACAGTGTCCGCAGTGATGGCGGCGTCGTTGTCGATGGTGTTGCTCGCCGGGTGCGGCGGCCAGTCCGCTCCGGACGTCCGAAATGTGACGCTGACCCTGGTCCGGCATGCCGAGACGGAGGCCAACGCCAACGAGGTCGCCTCCACGGCGGTGCCCGGCCCACCGCTCACCGAGGTCGGCCGGGAGCAGGCCGCATCGCTGGCGAACCGACTCTCGGGCAACAAGTACGACGGTGTCTTCGCCTCGGAGATGGTGCGCACCCAGCAGACCGCGGAACCCATGGCCGAGGCGCTCGGCGAACAGGTGACGGTGCTGCCGGGTCTCAACGAGATCTCCGCGGGATGGTTCGAAGGAGTGCCGTTGTCGGACACCTCGGGCACATTCCTGCTGGGGCCGGAGGCCTGGCTCAAGGGTGACCGGCGGTTCGGTATTCCCGGCTCGGTGGACGGCGACCAGTTCAACGACGCGTTCACCGATGCGGTGCAGAAGGTCTACGACAGCGGGGACGACAAGCCGATCGTGTTCTCCAGTGGCCTGTCGATCATGATGTGGACGCTGCTCAACGCCCGTAACGGCAAGCCCAGCCTGTTGAACGACCACCCACTGCCCAACACCGGAGAGGTGGTACTGACCGGAAACCCGATCACCGGGTGGGAACTGAAGGAATGGGACGGCATCACCAACTTCGCGATCGAAGCGGATTGACCGCACATTTCGCGATGCCCCTGCGGGTCCGCTACGTCGAGTGCGACATGCAAGGCCGGGTCTTCAACGGGCACTATCTGACCTGGGCCGACATGGCTCACACCGAGGCTCTGCGCGGGCTGATCGGTGGCTATCAAGTGTTGCTCGAGCGCGGTATCGACTTCGTGGTGGCCGCCGCCGAACTGCAGTTCCGTGCGCCGGCCCGATTCGACGACGACCTGCTGGTCAACGTCGCGATCTCCGCGCCGGGCACCACCTCGCTGCGCAGTACGTTCGTGATTACCCGCGACGAGGAGCTGATCGCCGAGGCCGCGATGGTGCACGTCTGTGTCGATGCCGTCACCTTCGAGAAGCGGGCGTGGCCGGACTGGTTCCGCGATCAGCTCTCGGCTCACTCGTAGATCCCCTCCAGATACCACCGGCGCTGCCGGTAGCACAGCAGCAGCGCGGTGTCGGAGACCAGCACCTGGGCCCGGGCCGTGCGGCCGGTCGCGGATTCCGGGTCCCACCAGCGTTCGTCGACCGGCCACGGGCCGGCCCACCAGCTCAGCTCAGCCTGGTAGCCGGCCCCCTCCAGCCGGGCCGGCTCGGCGCTGAACATGCCGCGGGCGCTCACCCGGACCGGATCGCCCCGCACGTCGAGCAGTTCCAGCGGGCTGTCCAACAACACCGTCGGGGCGGGCTCGGGAAGCCGGCCCGGCCACGGCCGGTCCGGGGCGGCACGCGGTACCGGCTCATCCCCCAGCGAGGTCAGGGTGATCCGATCCGCGGGCCCGCGTCCGCCGCTGAGGACCGGAATCTGAACCGCCTCCGGGCCGAGCAGACCCTGCACCCGGACCAGTGCGCGGCGGGCCCGCAGCTGGTCGTCGGCGCCGAGACCGCCCCACAGCGGCAGTTGGAGCGCCGCCGCGGAGACCACTTCCACCGGTTGCAGTCGCAGCAGTGTCACCGCCCCGGTGGGCCGGTCGGTCTCCCGGCGCCGATTCAGCCAGCCGTCGAGTTGCCAGCGCACCCGGTCGGCGGTGGCGTCCTCGGTCAGCGGCTCGGCGCATCGCCACACCCGAGTCAGCTCACCGCCGCCGGCGGTGACGGCGTGGATGGCCAGTCGGGTGCATCCGACCCCGGCGCCCTGCAGACCGCGGTGCAGAGCGACGGCCAGGGTCCGCCCGGCGAAGGCGGCGGCATCGACCCGGTCGATCGGCGGGTCACAGTGCAGTACCGCCTCGAGATCGGGCGGCAGTTCGCGGCCGTACGGCCCGCGACCGGGCTCGCCGCGGGCGAAGCGGTGCGCGATCACCGCGTCGGCGCCGAATCGGGAGGCCACATCGCCGCGGGGCAGTGCGGCGAACTGCCCCACCGTGCGGATTCCCATGCGCCACAACAGGTCGGTGAGTTCGCCGCGGCCCGGGCCGGACAGGCTGGGCTCGGCTGACAGCTGCCGGATCGGCAATCCCGACAGGAACTCGGCGTCGGTACCGGGCGGCAGCACCAGGCCGGCCCGGGCGGCGAACACGGCGGTGGCCAGCTGATCGGCGATGCCCGCCTGGCATTCGGCGCCGGCGGCGGCGACCGCATCGACCAACCGCTCGGCGGCGGCCTGTTCGGAGCCGAAATAGCGTGCGGCGCCCCGGATCGGCAGCACCAGCAGACCTGGGCGCAGCACTTCGGCCCGCGGCACCACATCGTCCACCGCGGCGATGACACCCTCGAAGAACCGGGCGTCGCGGGCCGGATCGGCGGCGGTGACGTACACCTGTGGACAGCGCGCCTGAGCATCGCGCCGCCGCAGACCGCGCCGGACCCCCGCCGCCCGGGCGGCCGCCGAACAGGCGACGACCCGGTTGGCGAGCGTGACCGCGATCTGCGCGGTGGGGGCCAGTCCGGCCGCCGCCGCGGCGGCGACGGCCGGCCAGTCCATGCACCAGATCGCCAGCACCCGAGTGTTCACGGTCGGCCCCGGGCCCGGACGGACAGCCGCACCGCGGCGATGCGTCCGAACCCCGGCGGACCACTGATCTCATAACCGCGCACCCGGGCGTCCATCCGCATCGACGCGCCCTGCCACTGCCCTCCGGTGATCAGCAGGGTGCAGCCCCGCTGCCGGGCCCGGGCCATCACCGCACGGGACCGGGCGGGCGGCACACAGCGTCCGGCCAGGCCGAGCAGCACCAGGTCCATCCCGTCCATCAGCACCGCGGCCACCTCGACCGGATCGGTGCCCGGGTGCGGGATCACCGCCAGCCGCTGGAGGTCCGCACCCATCTCGGCGGCGGCCAGCAGCCCGAAGTCCGGCATCCCGACGATGGCCACATGACCACCGGCGGCGCTCACCGCGGCGACCATGCCCACCGGCAGCGACCGGGCTCCCGAGAGCACCGCCACCGTGCCCCTCGGCAACCCGGACGGAAGCGCCGCCGCCAGCGATTCGGGGACCGGCAGCAAAGATTCGGAGGGCGGCAGCGAATCCTCTGCGGGCCCGGCGGGGCGCCACCGGGCACCGACCTTCCCGGATACCGCCGCCATCTGGCGGCGCAGCTGTTCTAGCTGCTCAGCGCGGTCGGGGTGGCCATTCTCCAGAGCAATAGCCGTCGCCATCGGCTACCTCCACCTGCGATCGACTCCGGGCTATTTTCGAATGTATGTTCGATGCCATCGAGTAAACACCCACCCGCCGACACCCGTCAAGGGTCCGAAGCACTTGCTGTTATAGCTAAAATAGATTGAGCTCCATTAATAGCAGCCATTGCTAACTGCATAGCTTTGTTCTGTCTAAATTGTTGTCTTAGTAGCTTCT
>SXGQ01559951.1_pt1 | contig 18874 bp, 10 predicted proteins | sample 3178371 | NCBI WGS metagenome assembly SXGQ01 (sample SAMN11356859, study PRJNA531348) | freshwater metagenome | isolation source: freshwater sample F1-20 | place: China: Fuxian Lake, Yuxi | collected 2017-12-25 | reverse complement strand
GTGATTGACGTCGGTCTTGCCGCCGACCGCGCTGTCGACCTGCGCGAGCACGGTCGTGGGGACCTGAATGAACGGCACCCCGCGGTGCAGCATCGAGGCCGCAAAGCCCGTGAGATCACCGATCACGCCGCCTCCGAAGGCGATGAGCGCGTCGTGACGTGCCAGACCGGCCGCGAGGGCGGCGTCGAGGAGCCCCGCGACAGTCCCCAGGGTCTTCGAGGACTCGCCAGGCGTCACGGTGTGGACCGCCACGCGGACGAGCTGGGCGAGGCCTCCGAGGGCCGCGAGCAGAGGCTGGAGGTGGAGGGCCTCCACGTGGTGATCGGTCACGACGAGCAGCCGGGAGGCGCGTGGCAGAAGGCGCACGACGGCCTCCGCGACGGCCTCGCCCGGCGGCCCGGGCACGAAGCGGACACGGTAGTCGGCGCGTCCGACCTCGCCCGCCCCGGGGGCTGGCAGGCGCACGTCAAGGGGCGGCTGTGCGTCGTTGGACTGCATCAGCACGGATTCATAGCGCGCGAGGAGGTCGGCGACAAGGAACGCCACCGGCCGCGTCGCGTCGAGGCGCACGGCCGCGCGGGCGTAGAACGGGGCCCGCGCCTCGCGCTGGGCGCTCAGGAGGCTCGCGATCTCGGGCAGGGTCCGCCCAGCGAGGAGCGGCCGGTCCGGGGTCGCGGCGCGGGGCGCGAGCGCCTCGGGCGGAGCGTCGAGCCAGACGACAGGCCCCGCCTCGGACAAGGCGCGTGAGGCGGCCTCACTGCAGGGCGCGCCACCGCCAGTCGCGAGGATGAGGATAGCGCTGCGGGGTGCGCCGAGGACCTCTGTCAGCGCCGCGCGCTCACGGACCCGGAAGGCGGGCTCGCCGTCGCGCGCGAAGAGCTCTGCCACGCTGCATCCCGAGCGTGCCGCGATGACCGTGTCGAGATCGACCGCCTCGGCCGCGACGCCCCGGCTGCGGAGGGCCGCGGCGAGGGCAACGGCGACGGTCGACTTGCCAGCCCCCATCTGGCCGACGAGGCTCACCGTGCGCACCGGTGCGAGGGGCATCACGCCGGCCGCCTCAGCCGCGCGCCGCGGCGAGGATGGCGTCCCCCCAGAGCAGCCACTCGAAGGCCGCGAGGGCGAGGAACGGCCCGAACGGGACCGCGAGCCTCATGAACGGTGGGACCCCGTCGGCGGACCCGCTGGGCTCTTGTGGCGCCGTCTCGTCGGGCAGCGGCGGCAGCTCGGCCACGGCAAAGTCGCGACGGAACATGATTGCGGTCAAAAGCCCCTGCAATGCACCAGCGCCGAGCACGAACGGGATCGCGGTGGGTCCGAGCCACGCACCGATGGCGGCGAGCAGCTTCCAGTCACCGCCCCCGAGGCCATCGCGCCCGGTCAGGACGAGCCACAGCACCATCACGAGGGCGGGCAGCGCGCCACCAAGGACCGCGCCGAGGGCCGCCTCTCCGAGTGTCGGCGACAGCGGTGTGGCGGCGGCCGCGCCGAGCCCGAGCAGGATGAGCGGCAGCGTAAGGCTGTCGGGCAGCAGGAACCACACGAGATCGATGAGCGTCAGCGCGATGAGGGCCGCGACGAAGGCCGTGCGGAGCACGAACGGCACGAAGACCTCGAGACCCGGAGACCTGGCCGTCCAGGCTCCGTCGGGACCCGCCTGCGCGACGAGGTCGAGCCAGATTGCGAGTGCGGCGATGCCGACGACGGCCTCGACGAGCGGGTAACGCAACGAGATCGGCGTCCGGCAGCTGCGGCAGGCCCCGCCCACCAGAAACCAGCCGAGGACCGGCAGGTTGGCCCAGACCGGCACCGGCGCGCCACACGACGGGCAGCTGCTGCCCGGGCGGACGACCGAGACTCCGCGCGGCAGACGCCACGCGACGACGTTCGCGAAGCTCCCCCACGAGGCGCCCCAGCAGAAGGCGAGCCCCGCGAGCGCCGCCTCGCCCCCGCTCATCGGATGGTGACCGTGCCGAGCCCGAGGCGATTGGCGCCGTCGTGCTTGCAGTTGGCCTGGTCCCAGGTGGACAGCTTGAGCCGCGTGTCGGGACCGGGCTGGTAAAGGCCGAGCCAGATCATGTACTCGCCCGCCGAGCTGCCCTCGGGGATCTCGACGTCGTACGTGTCGGCCACGATGTCGCCTGGCAGCCAGTGGTCGGTCCGGTAGCAGCCGGTGCAGTTCTTGTTTTCCTCGGAGTGGCGCGTCGGGTTGAGCGGCCAGTGGTCGCCATGGACGCGGTTGGTCGCGCCGAGGCGGTCGAGGTGGAGGAAGATCTTGAGCGACTTCTTCACGAGTTTCAGCGCCTTATAATAGATCGTCAGGCGCAGCTTGTCGTTGCCCCCGATGACGGTCCGATCGACGTCGTAGCCGACCACCTGGATCGTGTCCTCGAAGTTGCCCCAGACGCGGCGGAGGTTCGGACGCGACAGCGCGCGGAACGAGGCGTCGTCGTAGGTCGCGTTCGCGAGGCGGTTCTGCTGCGCCTCGCCCGCCTCGAGCCAGCTCGTCGCGAGCAGCACCCGGTAGCTCGAGCCCTCGAGGATCGGCAGGTGCGAGCCGCCCGAAATCTGCCGCCAGGCGTGGTTCAGCTCGGACAACTGCTCGGCCGGGATGAGCAGGGCCCGGCGCTCGCGGACCGTGCCCGTGGCCGTCGGCTCGACGAGGGTGCGAGCGGCCACGGCGTAAAAGGCGCGGGCGCGGGGCTTCAGCGCGAAAGGCCACGCCTGCGGCTCGGACACGGTGAGGCTCGTCGCGTCGTTGTCCGCGATGGTCCAGGCCTGTCCGTTGGCGTCGACGAGCGTATGGCCGCGGAGGGCGCCTGGGGTCCACGCCGCGGTCTTGTCCTCGAGACGACCGCGCGAGAGGCCGGTGGCGAAGCCGGACAGGAGGGCTGCGTCGGTCCGACCATCCCCGTCGGAATCATTCTTGGGCGAGAAGCCGGAGAAGTGCCGGTATTCCGTGCCGTAGGCGGTGTCGACCGGCACGACGTGGTCGCGGTCGCCCCGCAGCACGCCGAGGGCCACGCCGCGGTCACGGACCTCGGGGAAGCTCGACGTATAAAAGTTGGTGTCACGGGCGCCTGCACGGCCGAAGGTGCCGTGGCGCAGGATGCGGGCCCGCGGGTCGCCGGCGTCGGGGGCCGCCCCCGCGCTCGCGATCCAGGTGTCGAGGATGTGTTTCTGGCTGACGTTGATGGCGAACGACGGCCCGAAGACGAAGAGCTGGATGGCCGTCGTCGCGAGACCGGCCACGAGCAGCACGGCGACGAGGGTCGGCCCGCGCCCGAGCCAGCCGACGGCCGCCTCGAGGCGCTCGGGCGGGAGGCGCAGCCGCGCCAGGAGCGGTCGCCCGCGGGCGTTCAGGGCCAGGAGGCCAGCGACCACGAGGAGGGCCGGAAAGACGGCCGACTTGAAGAGGGCGAGCGGGTGCTCGACGGGTGCGCCCTGGGCGACGACCCACGCGAGCCAGCCCCAGCGGTCGAGCAGCGCGACGGTGAAGGCGGCGAGGACGGTGGCAATGAAGGCCGAGGTGCCGAGCGCGAAACGCTCGACCGTCGGCAGGATGCGCAGCGCGAAGGCTGTCACGGCTCCGATGGCGCCGACCGCCACGAGGACCGGAAATATCGGGTGCGTCGTCCCGGTGTCGCGGATGAAGCGGGTCGCGAGCGCGAGCGCGCCGAGGCCGAAGGCGGCGAGGAGACCCTCGGAGCGATGTCCTGCGAGGCGCGCGAACCCGAGGGCTGCCGCCGCCATGAGGGCCCACGCCGGCCACGCGAGCGGCCCCACCAGCGTCTCGCTCCAGAAATCGGCGGGCGTGTCCGCGAGCGCCACGCCGAGCAGCGCCGCCGTCCCCCAGGCCCCGAGCGCGGTCCCCCAGCCTGCCACAGGGAGCCGCGGGTGCTGCGCGAGCAGGGTTTCGAGCCGCGATGGAGCGCCCGGGGCGACCGGGCGCCGGAAGCGCCAGACCGCGAGGGCAGCCAGCAGCATGATGCCGAGAACACCGACGATCATCATCGGCTCGTGCAGGCTCGTGAAGCGTCGCACGAAATCGCGCTGCCCGGGCCCGAGGAGCTCGAGGTGGCTCGACCCCATCGCGCGGCCATGCGGGCGACCAGCGATGGCGATCGCGGCGATGGCGAGCAGGGTGAGCGTCGAGGCGAGACCGATGGCGAAGGGGCGATCACGCCTGAAGAAGGCGGCGACGCGCGGTGCCAGGTCGCCGAGGCGACCGACGTGGAGCACGCAGAAGGCGGCCGCGAGGGCGAGCGTGGTCTTGAAGGCGAAGCCGAGCGCCAGTCCCTCGGGGAAGCGCGAGGGCCCCTCCTTGGCGAACGGCGGGTCGAAGGCGAACGGGGCGACGAGCGGCTCGGGGCTCTGCTTGAGCTCGTTGCGAAGGATGAAGAACATGAAGAAGAGCGCGAGGGCGGCGAAGGCGCTGCGGTAGCCGCGGGCTGCGACGCGGTCGAGGAAGATGGCGACAGCGAGGGCGGCGGCGGGCGCGGCGGCGAAGTGGAACTGGTCGAAGTCCTTGAGGGTCGCCATGACGGTGACGAGCGGCACGAAGAACCACGCCACGACCACGAGGCCGCCCCGATCCTCGCGGCGCGGCGCCTCGAAGGTCAGCAGTCCGATGGCGACGACGACGACAGGCGACCACGGCGCGAGACCGAAGCCGAGGTTGCGGACGAGGAGGTCGAAGCTGCGGAAGTACGGGGTCGGTCCCTCGGTGAACATGGCCTGCCCGAGACCGAACTGGCGAACGGCGTCATCAGGTCCGGCCCCCGCGAGCAGCGCCGCGAGCGAGGCGGCCGCGAGCCCGGCGACGACCGCGGGGATCCACGCGAGCGGGGCGCGCGCGAGGCGGACGGCTGGCTCGATGGCGGCGAGCAGCGTCAACAGCAACAACCCGTAGAGCCCCTTCGCGAAGAGCCCGACCACGAGGGCGAGCGCGAAGACGCCGAGTGCCGCCGCCCTCGGTCGAAGGCCTGCGTCGTCCTGCAGGGCCGACAGCCGAAGCAGCGCGGCCCCGGCCAGCGTCACCGCGAGCAGGTCGCCCGGCTCCCCCGAGAGCACGCGGGCGTCGCCGAAGAACAGCGGCATCGTGAGCGCGACACAGCCCGCCAGCACGGCCGTCCGGACGCCGTAGACCGCGCTCGCCGCCCAGAGCAGCGTCGCGAGCGACAACAGCGCGAGCAGGACGCCCGGGAGGCGGGCCGCGAGCTCGCTCGGACCGAGGAGGTCCATGGCGGCCGCGCGGAGCCACGTGTCGAGCGGCGCGAAGGCCCGCGTCTCGCCATCCTGGCGCAGGACGACGCGCCCGGCGGCGGCGGCGACCGCGGCGCGAAGACCGGACATCAGCGCGGGGTCGGGCCCCCCGTCGACGACGCGGAGGCGCCCGAGGTCGAGAGCGGTGGCCTGGGTGTCCGCGGACGGGCCGGCGGCATCGGGGCCGGCGGCATCGGGGCTCGCGACGTCGGCCTTCGGGGCGGCGTCAGGACCGTCGCGAGTGTCCGCAACAGACGGGTCCGCGGGCGCGTCCGAAGCGGTGGCGGTGGCCCGCAGCAGAGCCTCGATAGCGGCCCGGAGGGTGTCGGCCTGGCCCGCGCCGGCGACGACGATGACCGGGGCTGGGGCCGAGGCGCGGAGCGCCTCGCCGACGAGCGCACCCGCCTCCGCGGCGAGCCCGCTTGGCCCGTCCCGCAGCAGTGCGCCATCGAGGACAAACCCCGCGACAGCGCGCTGGCGCAGCATGTCGACCCCAGCGCGCAGGCGGGCGAGCGAGGCCCCCTCGTCGTCGGGACCGAGGGCCACGTCGGGGCGCCGCGCGATGGCGCCGGCCTCCCGGATCGTGGTGTCGAGGGGATCGCCGAGCTGGGACTCGCCGACCTCGGCCGGGGACGCGACGACGACGACCTCGGGCGGGGCGTTGAGCGCCGTGGCGAGCCACGCCCGGTCCATCTCCCATGGCTCCCAGAGGCCCGGCCCGCCGAGGCCAGCGAGCAGCAGCGCGGCGCCTGCGAGCAGCACCCCGAGGCGCCCCCAACGTTCGATGAAGCCTGATTGCGACACGGCGTGGACCCACGAGGGGGATGAAGTGAAGCGCCCCCGGGCCTCCGCCGGGGCGCGGCAGTGTCGCGCCGATCTCGCCGCGGGGCAAGACCTTCTTCCCGCCGCCTCGGCCTCCCGGTCTCAGGCGCCGCGGACCGAACGCCCGATCACGCCTCGCCCACCGCGAGAGGGAGCGCCTCGAACCACTCGGCGCAGCGCGCGAACTGGTCCGCGTGGCAGCGCAGGTGACCGTCCTCGGGCAGACCCGTGAAGACGCAGGTGTGGGACGGCGCCGCCTCGAGGTTCGCGCAGAGCGCCGCGATCGGCGGGCCAGCCACGATGTCGCCCGAACACGCGGGCAGCGCGCTGCCGCACTCGAACATGCGGAAATGCCCGATCGCGAACCGGTCGGGCGCCACTGCCGCGATCGAGTCCTCGACGGCCTTCGGGACGATCGCGAGGTCGCACGAGGCCGCGGTCGCGCCTGCCCCGCAGTAGCGGGCGAGCCAGCGCGCGTGCGACACGGGGAAGGTGCACGCGCGGCGGCCCACGGCCCCGGTGGCTAGCAGCGCGGCGGTCGCGGCCTGATCATAGGCGCCGTCGAAGAAGCAGCCGCCGGTGACGCGCCGGCCGCGCCACCGGGGCTGCGCGTCGAAGTCGGTGCGCGCCATCAGGATGACGGGCGCCGTCGCGCCGTGGCTGATCCCCTCGACGAGCAGGTCATCGCCCGTCCAGTAGGCCCGCGCCCACGCGCCCGACGTCGCCTCACGGACGGCGCGATCGATGCGCGCGGCCTCGTCGACGTAGGGCGCGGTCCCGGCCCCCTCCGGAGTCTCGAAGTAGTTGATGCACACGGCCGCGTACCCGCGGTCCGCGTACCCGGCGAGGACCCGCCCGTAGCCCTCCCCCGAGCGGCAGCCCATCTCGCCCCCGGAGAAGATGACGACGAGGCGCGCGCATGGGGCGCTCGTGCAGGCCGAGGCGTCCGCGACGAGCGTGCAGCCCTCGTCGACCCCGGTCTCGCCGCGGCACCCCTCGACCTCGAACAGCCCGGTCGCGGGCGGCCGCGCCTCGGTCGCGGGCGCATCCTCGAGCGGCGAGGCGTCGGCGGTCTCCGGCGCAGGGACCTCCGAGGGGACGCAGGCGACCACGGCGACGAGCGGCCACAGCGCCGCGGCGAGGGACAGGCGGGGAGAGCGTGACATGAAGGGCTCCCTGAGGACGGGCCGCCCAAGGCTAGCACCGCGGCATCGTCAGGGCAAAGAGGCCCGGTCGCGCGACCTCGGGCGACCTCGGAGCGGGCGCTTGCGACGACGCCCGGGTTGCGCTCCACTCGGGCTCGTCATGGAGGAAGTCCGCCGATGAAGCCCTCTCGAGAGTCGCCCTTTCCCGTCGTCCGCCGCGCCGACGGGCGCGTCATGCTGTGGAAGAACGGTGGCGGCTCGACGCTCGAGCTGCTGCGCGAGCCAGGCGACCACCCTGACGACCCGCCAGCGCTGCGGGTCTCGATCGCCGACCTGACCGCCGACGGCCCGTTCTCGACCTTCCCGCACGTCGACCGCGTCATCCTGCTGCTCGAAGGAGCAGGCGTTCGCCTGCATTTTCCGGACGTCGAGGTGACGCTCGACCGGCCCGGGGCACCGTTTGCGTTCCCGGGCGAGGTCCCGTGCCACTGTGCGCTGCTGCGGGGCGCCACGGACGACCGCCCCGTGCGCGACCTCAACCTGATGGTCGACCGGCGGCGCCATCGCCTCGACGCGCGCGTGCTGACGGACGAGGCCTTCGAGGCGCCCGCCGAGGGAGCGCGGCATCTCATCGTGGCGCTCGGGGCGGAGGTCGCGTTGACGACCCCGGAGGGTGCGGCCATGACGCTCGCCCGCGGAGACCTGGCGCAGCCCACGGGTGGCGGCCATGTCGCTGGGCGGGCGCTGCTTGCGACGATCACGCCGGCCTGAGCCGCCTGCGACGTTTCGTTTCATCAATGAAACAAAACGTTTCAGATTGAAACAAGCCGTCTCGTGACGCGCCGCCCAGCGCGATGCCCAGCGCGACGCCACGGCCCGCCGAATCCGGGGGTTGTCCCTTGTCGCGGGCCGCGCCGTGCCGCACCATGCGCCCCATGGCCGATCCCGCTGTCCCCTCCGCGTCCTCCGACCTCTCCACCCTCACCGGCCGTGTCCAGCTCCCGGCCGAGCTCGCCCGGGCCCCCGGGCTCAAGCGCCTCGACTGGATCCTGAGCCTCCCTGAGCCAGCCGCCTTCGTGGGCGCGCTCGCGCCGCAGGAGCTTTATGCGTGGCTGTGTGACATCGGCAAGGACGACGCCTATCCGCTGCTGGAATATGCCGACGCCGAGCAGCTCCGCGGCCTCGTGGACCTCGACGCCTGGGACAAGAACGCGCTGCAGCTGCCACGCGTCCTCGAGTGGCTCGACCTCGCGCGCGCCGTCGACCTCGAGACCGCACAGCGCTTCATCGCCGCGCAGGACGACGAGCTCTTCCTGTGGCTCTTCACGGACGGCGTCGAGGTGCTTCCAGCCGACACCGACCTCGACTTCATCCCCGACGACCGCGCCCTCTTCCACACCCCCGACCGCATGTACGTCATCACGGTCCCGCGCGGCCACGCGCTCGAAGACCGGGTCCCGCAGCTCGTCGAGCTCATGTGGTCGGCCGACATGGCGCGCTCCCGAACCCTGCTTCAGCAGGCGCAGTTCGAGCTGCGCTCGGCCAACGAGGAGGAGCTGCTGCGCTTTCGCAACGCCCGGCTCACCGAGCTCGGCTTCGAGCCGCCCATCGAGGCCCTCTCGGTCTACGCCTACGAGCCGCCGATCGCCGCGCGCGAGGCGGTTCATGCAGATCTCAAGACGGCGCCGCCAGCCTTCGGTCGCGCGCCGTCTCCCCTGCTGACCCACCAGGCGACCGACCTGACGCTGCGCGGCGTGACCGCACCCGACCTGCTCCGCGCCGCCATCCTGGCCCTCCCCGAGGCCGACAGGCTGCGCACCGGCGACGCGCTCGCGGCGCTCGCGAACAAGGTCTTCATGGCCGACGTCGGCGACCTGTCACGCGTCGACGACCTGCCGCTGACGAGCGCCCGCGCGGTCGCGATCGCCAACCTCGGGCTCGCCTGGCTCGCGGACGAGTCGGTCGACGTCGCGGTCGAGATCCTGCGCCGCCGTAACCCCGAGTTCGCGTTCCGCGTCGGCCACTCGCTCATCACGGGCCTCGTGCGGCGCGCCCGCCCGCTCGGTCGCCGCGCGGGGGTGCTGCTCGACTTCCACGTCTTCGGGCCACCGATCGACGACCTGCTCGACGGGCTGCTGATGCCCCGCCCGCTCTTTCCGGAGGCCCTCGACGACGAAGGCCGCGTGGGGTGGCGAGCCTTCACGACGCCCGCGGACCTCGCGCTCGCCGAGACCCACCTGCGCGAAGGGGACGAGACGCTGACGTGGTTCGAGACCGCCTTCGGCTTCAGCCCCGAGGCGCTCGGCGCCATCTCCGGGCTCTCGGACGACGAGCGTCGTCGCGTCCGCCTCGACACCCTCTTCCGGACCGCCGTGGCGCACGCGCTGCTCCACGACCGCGTCAGCTTCGAGCCGCTCGCCGCGGATGCCGTCCGGGCCTTCGCGCGCCTCGCCTTCACGGCCGACGGTGCGGCCTCGCCCGCCCTGTCCGTCGTCCGGAGTCAGGCCGAAGGCGCGCCAGCCGGCGTCCGGAGCTTCGTCGACCGCGCGCTCGCGACGCTGACCGACGCCCTAGCGGGCATCCTGCCGTCCGACCTCGACCCGCGCTACGCGTCCGAGCTGTTGCTCGTGCGCCGTGAGAGCTCCGCTAGCACTGACTCGGGGCCGACGGTCCACTGACCGGCTCTGCGTGGCCCGAGCCAGCAGCTCGGTCGGGCTACGCGACGCAGTCGCCACGAACGCGAAGAGGCCGCCCCGGTTTCCCGGGAGCGGCCTCTCGCGTGCGCGCGGCGAACCGAGGCTCAGGCCTTGGCGAAGTACCCGCTGAACACGAACGCGATGACGAGCGCGTAGATGACCAGCGACTCGATCAGCGCGAGGCCGAGGATCATCGGGGTGAAGATCTTGTCGGCCGCGCCGGGGTTGCGGGCGATGCCCTCGAGGGCCGCGGCCGCCGTGCGACCCTGCGCGAGGGCGCCAGCGACGGCGGCGATGCCGAGACCGAAGCCAGCGGCGAGGGCGATAAAGCTGCCCTGCGTGAACTGGTTGTCGGCGGCGCCCTCGGAGGCGAAGGCGACGGGGGCGACGAGGCAGAGGGTGACGAGCGCGAGGAACGCGGTGGCGATCGCTTTCTTCATGATTCGGATACTCCTGTCAGACTCACTCGGGAACATGCCGGGTCACCCGACCCGGCGAAAAGGGCGGCGCCTTGCCGCGCCAGCTGGGGCCGAGGGCCGCGCTCAGTGCGCGTGGGCGTGGTGCCCGCCGTCGGCGTGATCGTGATTGTGCGCGTGGTCGTCGTGGTCGTGGTCGTGCTCCTCGACGGCGAGCGACACGTACACGATGAAGAGCAGGGTGAAAACCACGGTCTGCACGACGCAGACCATCAGCCCGAGCGCCATCAGCGGGATCGGGATGAGCGGGAGCCCGAAGCTCATGAAGATGAAGAGCACCTGGTGGTCGCCGAACATGTTGCCCATGAGGCGCAGACCGAGCGAGAGCGGGCGAACGCAGTGGGAGATGAGCTCGATGACGATCATGACCGGCGCGAGCGCGATCATCGGGCCCATGAAGTGCTTGAGATACTTGATGAGCCCCTGCGACTTGATGCCCTGGGAGGTGTAGAACAGGAACGCGCCGAGGCCGAGGGCGAGCGTCGTGTTGAAGCTCTGGGTCGGCGGTACGGAGCCCGGCAGCAGCCCGAGCAGGTTGCTGATGAGGATGAAGACGGCCGCGGCCGTGACGAGCGGCAGGTACTGCAGCGCCTTGGCGCGCGGCATCATGCTCGTCATGAGGCCGAGGATGGCCTCGGTGACGACGTCGAAGAAGGCCGCGGCGCTCCACGTGCGCGGCGGAACGACCGCACCCTTGACCGCACGGCTCGCGGAGAGCGCCATGCCGAGGCAGATCAGGAACGCGACGACGCCGAAGAAGATGTGGCCGACGTTGATCTTCTCGGCCGGGTCCTTGTCGACGAAGGAGGGGCCCATGGCGGCTGCGACCTGGTCCCGAAAGGACTTGGGCAGCTCCTTGCCGAGCCACCAGTGGTGGTCTTCGGGGGCCTTGCGCGACTTGGCGCTGTGGCCGTGGGCGCCCTGGTCGTGACCGTGGGCCTCGGCGCCATGGTCGTGGCCGTCGTCCCCGTGCTTGTGGTCGGGACCCTCGGCCTCGTGCTGTGGCGCCCCGGCGCTCGCGTCGGCGCTGGCGAGTGTGCCCGCACCGAAGGACAGCGCGAGGGCGAGCGACGCCAGGATGTTGCGGGTGGCGGTGCGCGGTGCGTTCAAGACCGTTGCTCCTGCTGTGAGGCGTATCTGCTGACGACCCGACCGCCAGCCTGCTGGGCGCCAGAGGGCTGGGCGGCGGCGGGGGCGGGTTCGAGGCTGCGAAGGAAAGCGATCCAGAGCGCGGCTGGCAGCACCGTCGAGAAGCCGACGAGGAAGCCGACGCTGTCGACCGGGAGGCGCGAGAGGACGACCCACACGACCGAGCCGAGCAGGGCGAGCTTGGCCGCGAACAGGACGGCGTAGCGGCTGCGACTGCCTGCTTCGGCGGCGATCAGGCGGCGCGTGAGCCAGACCATGCCGCGCAGGTTGAACGCGCCGAGGAGCCCGCCCGCCAGGACGCCGTAAAGGAAGGGCCCGAAGCCCGCGAAGAGGTGCGACACGACGAGGGCCACGCCGACGAGGGCGAGATTGACGCCCTCGAGGGTCCGGGCGAGGCGCTCGCCTTGTGACAGCGCGCCGGTCGGAGCCGTCATCGGGCGCCCCCGGAGACGGAGTAGCGGCTCTCGCCGGCCGCGCGGGGCGCGGGAAGCGTGACGGCCGGGGTCGCAGCGGAGGTGCGTGCGAGGTGGTCGCGCGTCTGCCGCCAGGTCCGGATGACGGCCTTGGCCGCCGCCCCGACGCCTGCGATGACAAAGAACACCATGCCCCAGGGGCCATGCCCGAAGTGGTTGTCCCACACGTGCCCGAGATAGGCGCCGAGGGCCACGGCCATCACCATCTCGACCCCGAGGGACATCGCGTCGGTCTGCCGGCGGATCGCGCGCCAGTCGCGACGCTCGGGCGCGCGGGCGGTCTTCTCCGGGGCTGTGGTGACGGTCGACATGACTTGCGGGGCGCCTGGGTTCGGGAGGCGCGCGGCAGGTATCACGGGGTCCGAAGACGCGTCAACCCGGAAACGAGACAAGCCGGCCTCGGCCTTGCAGGCCCGCGCCGCAGGCCGACGACGCGGCGGTGGGATGGCGATTCGAGCGGGGGTCGGGCGCGGTCGGGCGCGCTGTGGACTTGACCCACGGGTGTCTTTGGCATGTCTTTGGAGAAGGGCGCGGGTGCGCGGCGCGGACTGTCCACTCCGGGGGCGGTTCTGGCGACGCGAGGGATGCGGGGGCACCGGATGAGGCGTGAGCGTTGGACGAGGGCGATGCTGATGATGTCCGGGGCGGTCCTCGCGCTGGCTGGGTGCGAACCGGCGGGCCAGGCCAGGGGAGACGCGGGCGTCTTGGCGACCGATGCGGCAGACCCGCCCGGGGAGGACGCTGCCACGGGCGAGCTGCCCGCGGCCTCAGACGTCGGCGCCGACGTCGCCTCGGACGACGCCGGCCTCGCATCGGATGGTGTGGGGCTGGACGAGGACGCTCTGGATGCGCAGCTCGCTGGGCCTGACAGCGGTGAGGACGACACCTCCCCCGACAGCGGGGAGCCCGACGCAGGCCCGCTGGGCGGGGACGACGCGCAGGACGACGCGCAGGACGACGCGACGGGCGGCGACGACGCACCGGGCGGCGACGCGGGCGCGGTCGACGACGCAGGCGACGCTGCGGCAGAGGTCGAGGATGCCGGCGCGATCGAAGACACCACCACGGTCGATGCAGGTCCGGGGGACGCGGTGGTGGTTCCTTTGCCGCCCTGCGAGCCGCCGCTCGCGAGTCGCGCCGAGCGCTGGGTCGGTCCGCGGTCGGCCACGCGGGTCACCGTGACGGGCGGTACCGGCCGGTACCGACATCGCCTCGTCGCGGCGCCCTCGGGCGGCATCGTGCAGGGGTCGACGGGCGAATACATCTCGGGCCCGACAGCCCCCGTGATCGACGTGGTCGAGACGACCGACCTGGGCTGCGAGGGGCGGACCGAGACGCGCGTGAACGTCGCGGCGGCGCTCGAGGCCTTGCCAGCGATTGCACGCGTGGCCTCTGGCGGGCGCTTTCGGCCGGTCGTCCGAGGCGGGTCGGGGGTGTGGGACCTGACGATCGTGGAAGGGGGCACGGGTGACGGGCGCGTCGTGGCGCCACCCGAGGACGTCCCGTGGCTCGAGGCGACAACGGTGGGCACGGTGCGGCTCGAGGTCGTGGACTCACGCACGGGACAGCAGGCGTCTGTCGCGGTGACGGTCACGACGGACGTGGTGCCCGCAGCCGACCCGCCGCGCGTCGTGGCCCCGCTCGGGACGAGCTGGCCGGTGCGCACCCTCGACACCAGCGGCTTCACCGAGGTGGTACGCGAGACCTTCGTGCCGGCCGAGGGCGGCCCACAGCTGGTGCCGCGGCCCGACGGGGCGGTCTGGAGCGCCGACGGGACTGGCAGGGCCGCCATCGTGCTGCAGGACCTCTGCCTCGACACGCCCTTTGGCCAGGATGTCGAGGTCGTCGACGGCTTTGGCCCAGCGCCGGTGGTCCAGGGGCAGGTGCTCGATCGGTGGGCCGCGCATGCGCCAGGCGACATCGATGGCGACGGGCGGGCGGATCTCATCCTCGGGGCCCCCGAGCTGGCGTCGACGCACCTTCAGAGCGGGACTGTCCAGATCTGGCGCGGCCGGGAGGGCGGGCTTCAGCCCGAGACACCGCCAGATCGCGTGATCGCTGGCGAGACGCGGGCCGAGCACTTCGGGCAGGCGGTCGCGACAGGCGACTTCGACGACGACGGGCTGCGCGATCTCGCCATCGGCGCGTCGGGCTTCAGGAATTTTGCGACGGGCGTGACGGCGGGGCGCGTAGTCGTCTACCCCGGCGTCGAGGGGGCCCTGTTTGGCGACACCCCGGTCACGACGCTCCAGGGGACGCGAGGCAGCGACCTCTTCGGGTTCGCGCTGGCCGCGTGCGACTTCAACGGCGACGGCTACTCCGACCTCGCCGTGGGCGCCTACGACCACGAGGACGCGACGGCGTCTCCGGTCACGAACTCGCAGGGCGCCGTGCATCTCGTCGCGGGCGGCCCGGCAGGGCTCGGGTCGACGCCGACGCAGACGGTCTTCGGCGCCATCCCGGTCGAGGGCGTGTGGCAGCGGCAGGCCGATCTCGCCTTCGGACGGACCCTGGCGGCGGGCGATCTCGACGGTGACGGGGCGTGCGACCTGGCGGTCGGGAGCCATCTGGCCGCAGGAGGGGACGGCTACGTTTGGATTCTGCGCGGGGACGATGCGGGGGCTGGGCTGGTGAGCCCGATCCCGGTCGCGGTCTGGAAGGGGGCCGAGACCGGACGTTTCGGGCACGCGCTCGCTATCGGGGACCTCGATGGGGATGACCTCGCCGATCTCGCGGTCGGGCAGCCCTACTACGCCAAGACCGGGGTCGTGGCCGACAACCACGGCGGGGTTCGCGTCAAGCGCGGAGGACCGTGGCTCGGCGATGCCGCCTCGGCGATCCTCGGTGACGCCGATTTCGACGTGCTCTTCACGGGCCCTGGGCAAGCTTCGGCCGACACGAACGACGAGTTCGGCTTCCGGGTCGAGATCGGCGACGTGACGGGCGACGGGCGCGCCGACCTCGTGGTGACCGGCATCGTGGACGAGCTCGCCTGCACCGGGTGCGTCGCGAGCGCGGGCGCTGTCCACCTGTTCCCGGGGCGCGCCGACGGGTGGCCTGCCGCACTCCCGACGGCGGGCGTCACCTCGGGTGTCGCAAGCGACCGGGTCGGCATCGCGCTCGCCATCAGCCCGGCCCTCGACGTGACCGCCACGCCACGCCTCTTCGCGGTGGCGGCTCGGGACGACAGCGCTGGCCCTGACGCGGGTCTCGCGCTCGTGGCGGACTTCGCGACCGCGACCAACGTCACGGGCTCGGCCCGCGTCGGCCTGAGGATGCAGATCTCGGCTGGCGGATGGCGCACCGGCGCGGCACTGGCGGGTCTGCCAGACCTCGACGGGGACGGTCTCCCGGAGCTCGCCGTCGGGTCGCCCTTCGGGTCGAGCCGGGTCTCGAACGCCATGCAGCTGCAGAACGGACTCGTGACGATTCATCGCGGGACCCCCGACGGTCATGCGCGCGACGCGTTCCAGACCCTCAGCGCCTTCCGGCGCAACAGCGGGTCTGACCGGGCCGGTCACGATCTCGCGACGTTGCGCGACTTCGACGGGGATGGCCGACCCGACCTCGCCGTGGTCGCGCGGTCGGAGGACATGGCCGCGACCTACGGCACAGGCCACGAGAGTCCGCCCGCCTGCAACGTCGCGGGCACCGATACGGGGGCGGTCCTCGTCTTCAACGCGAACGCGGGCGGCGGTCTCGACGCCGAGCCGTCCTTCGTGCACTTCCTGCCGCAGGCGTCGCAGGTCACGGAGGCCGTGACATCCGCGGACTTCGATGGCGACGGGCTGAGCGACCTCATCGTCGCGTCGCGCCTCCAGGACCGGTCTGGCGCGTCCAACACGGGCGCGGTCGAGGTCGTCCCTGGACGAGCCCGGTCGTCTGGCGGCGTGACGACGGTCTCGTGTGCAGCAGCCTTCCGCCTCATGGGGCTCGTGGCCGAGGACGGTTACGGGGCCGCGGTCGCAGCCCTCGGGGACCTCGACGACGACGGGTGCGACGACATCGCGGTGGGTATCCCGGGCGCAGACTGGCCGTCGCTGACGAACGTCGGCGCGGTCGAGGTGGTCTTCGGAGCTGGCGCGCGGTGCCGCACAGCGACGGTGCGACGCGCGATGATCCAGGGGCTCGGCGCCTCGACCCAGTTCGGACTCGCGCTGCACGCCGTGGACCTCGACGGGGACGGCCGCCGCGAGCTCGCGGTCGGTGGACCATTCTGGCGCCCGGGCAGCGTCACGGGCGGTGGGGCGTGGGTCGTGTCGGGGGCCAGACTCGCGGCGCTGGCAGCCGTCGCGGCCCCACGCGAGGACGCCACGCCCTCGACCATGGTCACGCCCGTGGCCGGGGCGAGCGGCCTTGGCGGGGCCTCTGTCGTGGGTCTCGCGTCGGGGGAGGCGCTTGGCACGGCTGTGGTGCTCGTGCCGCCCAACCCGGCTGCACCACGCGACGCGGGCCCGTTGCTCGCGGTCGCGGTGCCCGAGGCGCGGCTTGAGGGCGCGATCGTGGGAGGTGTCGTGCGAGTGTTCGCGGTCACCGTCGACGGCACGGGCGAGGTCCGGATCGCCGTGCGGGCGACGCTGGTGGTGCCGGGGGAGGCCCACCTCGCGATGAACGGTGTGCGACTCGCGGCGACAGCGGCGAGCGGACGCGCGGGGCGGCGCCTCATCCTCGGCCTGCCGGAGTCGCATCTCGTCGGGGTCGCCTCGGGGGCCACCGTGGCCTTCGACCTCGACAAGCCCCCTCCCCTGCCGCCGGTCGGGAGCGGGCCGTGACCCGGTTCATCACGGCGCTCGCCGCGGCTGGGCTCGCCACGCTCACAGGCGCATGCACGATCCCGGCCGACCTGCCCGCGGCTCCCGAGGACCTGGCCGAGGATGCAGGCGGCGCCGAGGCAGGCGTCGAGGGCTCACCCGAAGGAGACGCGGCCGCACCCGATGGCGCGGACCCACTTGATGCCGCGCGCGGGGACGTCGACGGACCGGGGAGTCCGGACGACACCGCCGAGGCCCCGCCCGACATGGCGCCCGGTGGGCCGGAGGATGTGTCCGCGCCGGCCGATGACGCCAACGCCGGGCCCGATGACGCCAACGCCCCGCCCGACGACGACGCTGCGAGCGGCACCGACGACGACGCGACGACGCTGGACGGCACGCCTCAGGCCGACGACGCGAGCGTCCCGGACACCTCGGTGACCCCGAGCGGACCGTGTGCCCAGCCGATCGCGTTCGTCGAACCGGTGCGTTTCCTCGAGCCACTGCAGTTCACGGTCCTCAAGGTCACTGGCGGCTCGGGCGACCACAGCTTCGCGCTCGTCTCGGGAGGCCACACAGGAGCACGCGTCCACGCGCTCCTCGGCACGTTCCTGGCCGGGCCGGAGTCCGGCGAGGTCGCGGTGCGGGTCCTTGACCGACGCTGCGGCACCTCGGCCGACATGGTCGCGCACGTGACGCCGACCCTGACGGTGATGCCTGAAATCGCCACCATCGAGCCCGGTCGCGGCCGCATCCGCCACGCGGTCTCCGGAGGCTCGGGGCAGTGGCGCGTCAGCGTGTCGGCGGTCGCGGCTGGTGCGACCGCCGCCGCGCGCGTCGAAGCGGACGGAACGATCATCGCGGGGGATGTCGAGGAGACCCTCAGGGTGGTGGTCGAAGACCTCGCGACGGGTCGCATCCGAGAGGCTCGCCTCACCGTCGTGGCCGGGGGTGGCCTGCGCGTCGATCCGGCCGCCCTGGCGCTGCCCGTCGGTGAGGGTTGGCCCGTCTCGGGGCGCGGCGGCAGTGGCCTCAGCGCGGTGACGGCGCCAGGTCCGGCGCCTGGGACCGAGGCCGTCGTCGGTGTCGCGGGCGCGAACCTCACGGCACTCGCCCCGGGCCGGGTCGATCTCGTGGTCGAAGACGTCCACACAGGTGAGCGCGTGCACCTGCCTGTCGAGGTCATCGCTGCGCCCGTGGTCGCGCTGCACCCCGCGGGGGACCTGAAAGAGGGCGGCGCCGCGCTGACCACCGACATCGACGGCGACGGGCATCGGGAGGTCGTCGTCGGCGTGACCGAGAGCGACCTCGGGGCCTGGGATGGCGGGGCCATCTTCATCTATCGCGGGACCGAGACGGGCCCTTCGCCCGAACCTGGCACGGTTATTGCTTCGGAATCCCGGACGGAGGAGCTCGGGACCTCCCTCGCAGCTGGCGACGTCAATGGCGATGGCTACGCGGACCTCGTGGCCGGCGCGCCACTCGCCGATGGCCCCGGCCTCGACCGTGGTCGCGTGTCGCTGTGGTATGGGCAGGCCGACGGCGGGGTCTCCCCGAAGCCGGATTGGTCATGGTTCGGCGAGACCAACTCGGACCAGCTCGGGCTCGCGGTCGGACTGTGCGACGTCAACGGGGACGAGCGCCTCGACCTCCTCGTGACCGCGCGCTTCGCGGAGGACGAGGAGCGCACGCCCGTCGTCGCCAACACCGGAGGATTGTTCGTATTCCTGGGCTACACCACCGGCTTTCGCAGCGAACCCGACCAGGTCATCTGGGGGGCGGTCCCCGAAGAGGGTGTCATGCGCCCGCGGGCGATCGGCCTCGGGCGCGCCCTCGCGACAGGCCACGTGGATGGGGACGGGCGATGTGATGTCGCCATCTCGGGGTTGAGCTACAGCGCGGGCGATGGCCGCTCGAACGACGGCATCGTTTACGTCTATCGCGGACGCGGCCCTGACAGCTTCGGCCCTGGCGGGCTCGCCTCGACCCCAAGTCTCGTGGTCCGCGGTGACGAGGTCGACTCGGGGGCGCAGCTCGGCGTCTCGCTCGCGCTCGGCGATCTCGACGGCGACATGCGGGACGAGCTCGCGATGGGCG
>SXGQ01249365.1_pt1 | contig 18875 bp, 20 predicted proteins | sample 3178371 | NCBI WGS metagenome assembly SXGQ01 (sample SAMN11356859, study PRJNA531348) | freshwater metagenome | isolation source: freshwater sample F1-20 | place: China: Fuxian Lake, Yuxi | collected 2017-12-25 | reverse complement strand
TAGCGACGACCCTGCGGGTGGGTCAAGCGGAAGGGTAGGAGGACTTTAGGAGAGGGAGGCGCGGAGCCGGGCTAGTTCGTGGGCTTGGGCGTCAAGCTGTTCGCGGGCTTTGGCCAGGTCGGTTTCCAGCTGCTTAATTCGGAGGCGCAGAGCGGAATCAAAGGCGGGGCTGGATTCGAAGGATGGGGTTGTTTCGGGAGCCTCCTCAAGCTTGATCGTTCTGCTTTTGAGACGAGCGGCGCGGCGGCGACGCATTTCTTCAATAAATTCGGACGCGGTATAGGTTTCTTTGTTGCGGACGTGGGTGACGAGTTCGGATCCCCCGAGCTGGCCGCTCTGCAGGAACTCCGCGATGGTGCCGGCGGTCGTCGGGCCGTAGCGGGGACCATCGAGTGGCTCAACCCACCAGAGCATTTCTAAGCCGGCCACATCGGGCGCCTTGATCCAAGCACCTTCGTCGATTTGCACGAGATCTTCTGGGGCGATGAGAGACTGGTTCGCGAGGGCTTTGAGGTGATCCAGATCCATCGGGCCGAGAATTCGGCCCGTTTGAACTTTTTGCAATTGATACATCGAGGCGAGGGGGCTCATGGATTTATTTTGAGGGGATGAGGATTTTTTGCCCGATTTTTAGAGAAGCCCCTTTGGCGAGCTGGTTCGCCTGGCGGATGGTCTCAGAAGTAAGCTTCAACTGGTATTCGGTGTTGTAGGCTTGGGCGATGGAACTGAGAGTGTCTCCCTTGGCCACCACATGTTCGTAGCCCTCCTTTTCGACCATTTTCGGCGGGGCAGACTTTTCTACGGGCTTAGCCTTTTCGCGCTCTTTTCGTTCGGCCAGCATCTTGGAAACTTCCTCGAGAAGGGCGGTGCGCTCCTCGGATGATTTTGCCGCGGCGTTGGCAAGGCTTTCCTTGAGCGATTGGGATTGTTGGCGGAGGTCAGCCAAAAGTTGTTCGAGGGCGGTGAGACGGCTTTGCATTTGGTCGACCTGCTGGTCGACGCGATCGACTTGATCGGCCGCTTTGAGAATTTTTCTCCGCTCCATCTCGGCGTCCTCGGCCCCGCTGGGATGATTGGATTGGGCGAGAGAGAGCGAAGCCCCGCAGAAAATCACGAAAAGGACGAGGGAAACTGGGAAGGGCATAGGTTTATTTCACTCCCCTATCTTCGGCCCGACAAGCTTTTCAAACTCTTTTTCGGAAATAACTCGGACCCCAAGAGAGCGGGCTTTTTCCAGTTTGGATCCAGCTTCCTCCCCAGCCAAAACGAAATCTGTTTTGGCGCTGACCGAGCCGGCAACCGAGCCCCCTTGGGACTGGATTCGGCGAATAAAGTCCTCTCGTGGCTGGGTGAGCGTTCCGGTGATAACGAACTTCTTTCCCGCGAAAACGCCACCGCGGACGGCCAACTCTTCGGGCAAAGCCTCAAAGTTAAGCCCGGCCTTTTTTAGGGAATCAAGCAGGCGCCGGGTCGATGTTTCCTGAAAGTAGGCCACGATCTCCTCTGCCACTTTTTCACCCACATCCTTGACTTGGGTCAGGTCGGAGACTTTGGCTTTGGTCAGGGCGGCCAGAGATCCGCAGTGGCGGGCGAGGGTCTCAGAAAGAACCGCGCCGACTTGGGGGATGCCGAGGGCAAAGATGAGGCGGCCGAGGGTGCGTTGGCGGCTGGCCTCGATCCCGGCGAGAAGGTTGGCGGCGGATTTTTCGCCCATGCGTTCGAGGGAGGACAGTTTTTCTTGGGTCAGTTCGTAAATCTGGTCCAAGTGGAGAATGAGGCCGGCCTCGACCAGTTGGGCGGCCATGACCTCCCCTAATCCTTCGATATCCATCGCGCCCTTGTGGGCGAAGTGTTGCAGGCGGCGTTTGAGTTGCCCGATGCAGTCGCGGGAGTTGCAGCGCAGAAAGACATCTTCTTTGACCAGCGGGCCTTGGCAAACGGGACATTGGCGGGGGACACGGATGGGTTTGGCTTGAGCGGGGCGCTGGGCCAAGTTGACAGAAATAACGGCGGGAATAACTTCGCCCGCTTTTTCGACGCGGACGAGATCTCCCACCCGAATGTCTTTGCGGGCGATTTCCTCAAAGTTGTGCAGGGTGGCGCGGGAAACAGTCGAGCCACTCAGAAGGACGGGGTCGAGCTCGGCCACGGGGGTGATGACGCCCGTCCGGCCAACTTGGAAGGTGATCGAGAGAAGACGCGTTTCGGATTGATCAGGAGCGTATTTGTAGGCGATAGCCCAGCGGGGGGCCTTATCGGTCTGGCCCAAGACTTTTTGCTGGTCGAAGCGGTTGACTTTGATGACGGCTCCATCGGTGGCGAAGGGAAACTTTGTTCTGGCTTGGTCGAGCTCGCGAACTGCAGTCAGAACACCAGCAGGTTGACGAACGTGGCGAAACCAGGAGTGCCCCGGCAAGCCCCAAGCCAGAATTTGCTCATGCAGTTCGGTTTGGGTTTTGAGAGAGAGACCGACGGATTCGCCCAAGCCGTAGAGAACGATGGCCAGGGGACGTTTGGCCACCTCACGAGAGTCCAGAAGTTTCAGAGTCCCAGCGGCAGCGTTTCTGGGGTTGGCGAAGAGGGGCTCGCCTTTTTTTGCGCGGGTTTGGTTGAGGGCGGCGAAGGCGGGCTCGGGCAGGTAGACTTCACCCCGAAACTCGATGCGGGGTGGAAGATCGGGAAGGGCGAGGGGAAGATTGCGAATGGTTTTGAGATTTTCGGTGATGTCGTCGCCTTTTTCGCCGTCGCCTCGGGTCAGGCCAAGGGTGAGGCGACCCTTTTCATAACGAACACTGACGGCGAGGCCGTCCACTTTGGGTTCAATGGCGAACTCAGCCTCTTGGCCGTGCAGGTTTTTTTCGACCCGTTCAAGAAACTCGCCCAGCTCCTGTTCGCTGTAGGTGTTATTGAGGCTTTGCATTCGGACGGCGTGAGGAACGGTGCGGAAAGAGTCGAGCGGGGCACCCCCAACCTTGCGGGTGGGAGAGTTTTCATCGGCCAGTTTGGGGTGAGCGGTTTCGAGGTCGAGGAGTTCGCGGTAGAGGCGATCGTAGGCCGAGTCGGAAATTTCGGGTTGGGCCTGGACGTAGTAGAGGTGGTCGTGCCGGCGGACTTCTTGAAGAAGACGTGCGTAGCGTTGGGCGGGGGTGGTGCTCACCGGGGGCGGCGGCGCAGGGCGAGGCCGAGGGAGATGCCGAGAACATCGGCAATCCAGTCCCGAAAGGAGACCTCACGACCAGGGGAGAGTCGTTGGCTCTGTTCATCGAGGGCGCCGAGGAGGGATCCGGTCATCCCCAAAGCGACGGAGGGATAAGGGAGAGCGGCCAAGAGGAAACCGAAAACGGTGTAGATGCCGAGGTGCATCACCTTGTCATTGGGCAGAGGAATGAAGGAGTCGATTTTTTGGATGCGAGTTGAGGGAAGGGCGGAGACGCTGAGGATAAGGGCGTAGAAGGCGGCGCAGGGGAGAAAGTTTTTCCATGGCGGCTTTGGCATAAGAAGGGCATTTTGGGGGTAGAGTGAAGCAGAGCAACGCGAAAGAATTGGTTCCCCTTTTAGGGATTGAGGGTGGAGGGACGAAAACCTCCTGGATCTTATTGGGTCAGGGCGGCCGGCGATTGGCGGGAGGGGCGGTCGGGGGATCGAATTTGCTCCTGACGGGGAGAGTGGGGTTGAAAGAGGTGATGAAGGAGCTTGCGAAAAAGGTGCCGATGGCACCGCGGGCAATTGGCGCGGGTTTTGCGGGGGCGCGGGGTAAAAAAGAGGTAGAGATGGCCCGGGGAGTTTTGCGCGAAGTGTGGCCCAAGGCAGTGCAGGTGGTCGTGGGGCAGGATACGGACTCGGCCTTGGCGGCGGCGTGGGGAGGGGAAGATGGATTTTTGGTGATTGCGGGAACGGGGAGCAATGTGGTGGGGAGAATCCATGGGAAAAAATACAGTGCGGGGGGTCACGGGCATATTTTGGGGGATGCGGGCAGTGGCTATGATGTAACGCAACGGGCGATGCGGGCAGTGTTGCGGGAACGGGATCATGTCGGAAAAGCTCCGGCTCTGGCGGCAACACTACTGGCGCACAGTGGAGCGGCAGACTTGGATCATCTGGTGCGGGAGGTGTACCGGCCTCGAGGCAAGAAGTGGCTGGCCGGATTCGCGCCGGGTATTTTGCGGGCGGCTCAAAAGAAAGATCCGCTGGCGGGCCGAGTTGTCCGCGCGAGTGTTTTGGAGCTGGCGGAGCGGGCGGGGGAGTTGGCCAAACGAGTGGGAGTAAGGCGATCGCGTTGGGCTTTGACGGGTGGGCTTTTCCAAAACGCATTTTATCGAAAATCGTTCGAACGGGCCTTGCGGAGGATTTTACCGAGCGCGGAGATTTCGCTTTTAAAAATATTGGGAGAGGTGGGGGCGGCGAGGATGGCGGCCGGTACCAGTTTGGCTGGGGCAGGGGAGGGGGAGGGGAGACGACCTTTGGTCCCGGTCGAGACTTTGCCGACGGAGCGAACCAATCCTCGTTCTCGTGGGTTACATAAAAAATCCGTGTCGCGATTGGTGGAGATTTTCGTGAGGGAGGAGGCTTTTACCGTGCGGGCTTTGGGGAAAGCAAAAAAGGAGATTGAGAAAGCGACCGAAATTGTGGCACGGGTGTTACAACGGGGAGGGAGGCTTTTCTATGTAGGAGCGGGGACGAGCGGAAGGCTGGGGGTATTAGATGCGAGTGAGATCCCGCCGACTTTTCAGGCACCCCCGGAGCAGGTGCAGGCCATTTTGGCGGGAGGGCCGGAGGCGATTTTTCGAGCTGAGGAGGGAGCAGAGGATGATGCGGAGGCGGGGGCAAGATCGGTCGAGGAGAGAAAAATTGGCCGGCGGGATGTGTTGGTTGGGTTAAGCGCGAGTGGGCGGACGCCTTTTGTCCATGGGGCACTGCGACAGGCGGAGCGGGTGAGGGCGGCCACGGTGCTGGTGACGGCGCATCCAAGGTGGCTTCGGGAGAAAGGGGGGATTCGACCTCAGGCGGTGGTGCGGTTGGATGTGGGACCCGAGTTAATTGCGGGGTCAACTCGGTTGAAGGCTGGGACAGCGACGAAGATGGTTTGCAATATTTTGAGTTCGGTCGCCATGATTCGACTCGGTCGAGTATTTGATAATTTAATGGTGAATGTGATGCCGTCGAACGAGAAGCTAGAGGCACGGGCGATTCAGCTGGTGCGCGCTCTGACCCAGACGAGCCTGGAAGAGGCAAGAAACGCACTTCATCTTGCAGGCGGAAAGATCACTGGGGCGGTCGAAAGATTAAAAAAGGTTTCCCGCTTGCCGAGAAAAAGATGAAGAGCAGATTTGGGTGGATGAAAAAGATTTGCCTCTACGGGGCTCTGATTGGATGGGCGTGGGGTGGCAGTTGGGCCGCCGAGGCGAATCTGGCGGGGCTTTGGAAAAACACAGCCATGGGAATTTCGCAATCAACCATCATTGTCTCGCAAGAAGGGCCTTTTTTGCATGTGGCAGGGTACGGGGTCTGGGCGGATGGGGGACCAGGGGTCTGGCATGGAAAAGGAAAAATCGAGGGCGCGCGGGTGAAGCTCCCTTTAAGCTATACGCAACTGCCCAAACCAGGCTTCGATCCAAAAGTGGAATTAGATCTACAGATTTCGAGTGATGCCAAGAGTTTGGAGGGAACCTGGAAAAATAGTTTAGGAAGAAAAGGCCCCGTGAAATTTGTCAAAGTAAAGGCGGAGTCAGCTCCCAAGGTCGGAAGCCCGGCGGAGGTGCCGGCGGGAGAAGGCCCTGCGACCGAAGCAGAAGCAAAAGACGAAACGAAGCCTTAAACGCCGTGGACGCGACCCCAGTGGATGTCGAGTTGGCGGTTGAGGCAGAGTTTCAGCGCACGGAGGAGGCAGGAAGCCTCAAGTTTTTGCCCCCTTGAAATAATACTTGCGAGTGGCTCATTGGGGCGGAGGCGGAGCACGTCTTGGCAGAGAATGGGCCCTTGATCCAGGTCGGGAGTGACAAAGTGAGCGGTCACCCCGACGATCTTGACTCCTTTGTCGTAGGCTTGGCGATAGGCAGATGCTCCCGGGAAGGCGGGCAAGAGGGAGGGGTGAATGTTGAGAATTCTGTTTTTCCAGTGCCAAACAAAATCAGGGGAGAGAATCTTCATAAAGCGAGCTAGCACGACGAGGTCGACCTCCTCTTTTTCGAGGTGGGATTGCAGGGTGGCTTCGGCGCGGGGCCGATCCCGATAATCGATCAAGGCGAAGGGAAGGTGGAAGCGACGGGCGAGGGATCGAAGCTGAGGATGATTTCCTGCGACGAGAACAGGTTCGGCAGAAAGGCCGCGAGATTTCCACGCACGGAGAATGGCCTCAGCCGCATGCATCTCTTTGGACACGAGGATGGCAAGGCGCTTGCGGGTTCTGGTCGCATCGGAAAGGCGAAGAGTGAGCTTCATGCGAAGTTGTTGTGCGAGAGAGAGGAGCTGGGCACGAATCTTTTGCCCTTCAAGTTTTGAGCCGGGCCACGAAGCGAGAAGAGTCATGCGGAATTTGCCACGTGCGACCTGTTCCTCGAGGGATTCGATATTGGCGCCCATCCGGAAAAGCTGTTGGGTTACCGCGGCAATGGCGCCCGAACGATCCGGTCCGACTAACCCGATCGTGACAAAAGAACGCCGGGACATTTTAGGAGGCCTTCAAGGTACAAGAGGCCCGTGGAGTTTCGTGCAAAGTGATTTCAGAGAGGCCAGGCAGCAAGGGGGATAGCTTTTGCCAAAACCATTGGCACATAATTTCCAAAGTTGGATTTTCCAGCCCCGCCGTCTCGTTGAGGCAGGTGTGATCCAGCTTTTCTAGGATAGGGCGGACCGCTTGGGCAATTTTGGCATGGTCGTAGAGCAGGCCTGATTTTGGATCGGTTGAGCCGGAAACACACACCTCGAGGGCAAAGCTGTGACCGTGGAGCTGGCGGCACTTGTGTCCCTCCGGAAAGGAGGGAAGGTGTTGGGCGGCCTCAAAATCGAACTTGCGGCGGAGGGTGATACGCATCTTTTCGTTCTAGGGGGAGATGGTTTGAGGGGCAACTGGGGGAGTCATCCACCGATTGAGTATTTTTTCGAGGAAACCGCCCCAAAGAGCCAAACCTGTCGCTAAAAGAAGGAGGGAGGGAACGGCCAGCCAGGCAGATTGATTTTTAAGGAGAGAGGCAAAGTGAATGGCATAGGGTTGGTGAACGAGGTAAATGCCGTAGGAAAAGGAGCCAGCGAGTGCGAGGCCTTGGCCCAAGTAGGGAATCTTAGTCCAAAAACCCGAGGCGCCGGCGACGACGAGAAAACAGGCCACACCGGTCAGGAAATCAACGGCGACATACCCGCGAGGCAGCTGGTAGACCAGCAGGGCAAAAGGGTAGAGGCAAAGGCCGGTGAGAAAGCCGCGTCCCCGAAGCAGCCAGTTCTCAAACCCGTCGGGATTTTTTGCAAAGCACGAGCCCAAGACCATGCCAAAAGCAAATTCGGGCAGACGACTCAGTCCGCAACCTCCCAAAACCCACTGCCCGCTGGCGGGGTGGAGATAAAGAAGATAAACGCGGGCAAAGAATCCGAGAAGAACCGCCCCGAGTAAAAAGGGAATGGGGCCCCACTTTCGCAGGCCGGCCATGAGGAGGGGAAAGAGGGCAAAAAGCTGGATGATAAGACAGAAGTACCACCAAGCGGCGTTTAAGTAGAAAAAGTTGTAGTCGATCCAAAGAAAACGAAGGCCGGACAGGCTAACCCAGAATCGCCAGTCGACAGGCTCGAGCCGGGCTTCGAAAGGGCTGAGGAGGTAGATGAGATGAGCGAACCAGTACATCGGATAAAGGCGAACGAGTCGGTGCAGAATCCACGAGCCCCAGGCAACTCCCCCTGATTTTTGAGCGGCCCGGCTGGCGGATTGTGCGAGAACAAATCCGCTCGCGACCAGAAAAAGGCCGACGGCATGAAAGCCCAGCATGGACAGACCGATAAAGATGGAGCGACCGATCGAGGTGAGGAAGGGAAGGAGGCCCGTCCACGTTTCGGGGTGAACCACGCCGGTGATAAAATCTGACCCGATGGGCGACGGAGTTTTGATCCAGCAGGTAAAGGAGTGGAAATAGACCACCCAGAGGATGGCGACCCCTTTGGTAACGTCGAGCCACGCCATTCTTCCCTTGGCCATAGACCAGCGTAAGAGATCGGTGTTCTCAGGCCAATTCAGAACGCACAAGATCAAGGAGAGTGCGCATACGAGTTTGGTGGCGAGGCTCGGAAACTTGTCCAATCAGGGCGAGGGTGACGATGAGATCGTTTACTGGATCGGCAAAACCGATAGAAGAGCGGGCGCCGCCATGGCCGAAAGTTTTGGCAGAGCTAGTGGTGCCGAAACCGTAGGGCACGGTGGAGGCCCCGTACTGATTGCTGTCCAAAATGAGGCCGAGGCCAAAATCCACGATATGAAGAAACGTCATGTCTTTCACGCCCTTGCGCCAAGGATGCAAAAAGCTCTGGAGGGAGGACGGCGGTAAGACCACCTCTCCCGTCAGAGGATTTTTCCCGCCCGATTGCAGCATTTGATAAAAGCGGGCGAGGTCGAGCGAGGAGCCGCAAAGATTTCCCCATTCGTTTTCCAATGGGGCGGGCACCCACGAACCGGATTTTTGTTCTTCCAGAGCCACTTCAGCCTGACGATTTTTCTCTGCAAAAAACATTTCGCTCGCCCCGCTCGGTTTAAGAATCGCTTGATGGAGGAATTCTCGCCAGGGCCGATGGGAGTGGTGCTGGATCCATTGTTGGAGGAGCCACCATCCGCCGCGGGGATCGTAGGCGGCTTGTCCGGGCGCAAGCTGGCAATCGGCGGAGCTGGTTTGGGCCAAGGTTTGTAAGGTGATGTTGGGGGAGGCGGAGAGGTCGAGGTTTGGAAAACGAAGGCCGGTTTGGTGTGTGAGGACGGAAAGCAACTTTAGATTTCCGAGTGGGGTTTCGGTGAGTTCAGGAAAACTTTGGGCGAGGGGCTGATCCCAAAGATCTGGTTTCTCCGCAAGGATTTTAAGGACGCCGGCCGCGACCACGGGTTTGCCGGCAGAGAGCCAGCAGAGAGAGGCCCGCGGGGCGGTAACTTTGCCGCCGTAAAGCGAGTGGGGAATCTGGCGGTGAATCGCCGTGAGGGAGTACCCGCACCATTGGTTGGAATGAAGGCCTTCCTCGAGGTGGAGCTGGGTTTGGACGAGTTTAGGCATCGGGCTCAACCGGAAGATCGCCCGGTTCGTGCCGAAGGGCGACGTGAGTCACGCCCGGGAAAGAGTCTCGCAGGGCTTGGTTGACGCGATTTTCGATTTCAAAGACTTGGCGAGCGGTGAGCTGATCGGCGACCTGAATATGAAGATCGATATGGATATCGTTTTGCATGCCGTGGGAGCGGATGGCGTGGGCGCCTCGGACCCCTTCGACCTTTTCGGCGACGGAGCGAATCAGCGCCGGGTCAAGGCGGGTGGCATCCGAAACCACTTTAACGCCTTCGAGAAAAATCTCGTAGATGGCGCGACCGAGAAAAATGACGATCCCGATCGCCAGCAGAGGATCGAGCCAAGGGATGGAAAAGGCCCCGCTGGCGAGAGCGGCGATGGCGAGAAAAGAGGAGTAGATATCGGTGCGGGTGTGGGTGGCATCAGCCAGGAGGAGGGGACTGGAAACTTCCAGCCCAGCTTTTTTTTCCCAGTTGGACAAGAAGGTGTTGACGCCGATGCCCAAGGCAAGAAGAGAGAGTCCCAGCCAGCTGAATTCCGGGGCGGGTGAGTGATGAAGAAGGCGGGAAATGGCGGCTCCTAAGATCTCCCAGGCACTGAGAAAAAGCAGACCAGCCACGATCATGGTGGTGAGGATTTCATATTTGCGGTGGCCATAGGGGTGATTGGCATCGGGTGGGCGAGCGGCGGCGGTGATGCCGATGAGGGCAATCACGCTGGCGGCCCCATCGAGAAGGGAGTGCATGGCATCGGAGAGAACGCCTAAACTGCCCAAACGCCAGCCGAGGCCGAATTTGAGGCCAGCGAGAAGAACATTACAAAGCAGAGCGGTGAAGAGGACGCGACGAATCCGGGCGATGCGGATGGCTTCACTCACATTCGTCGATCAGCCGCGCCGCCCGCGCGGGGAGCGAGGTAAGCGGCCAGACCGCGGGCAAGGGGGGGCGTGTGAAAGCCGAGGAGCTGGGTGGCCAAGGCCGGGTCCCCGCTCTGGCCTTCCTCGAGCATGACGATTTGATCGGTGGTCAAAGGAGGATGAGGCAGAAAGCGCTCCGCCACGGCAGCAAAGAGCCGGCAAAGCGGAAGAGGGACGGGAAAAAGGATGGGTTTGGGGTTAGTGAGCCAGATCCAGGGAAGAGTCGCGAGAATAACGTCGGGCGAATTTTCGATCCATGTGGGGTGAAGGCCAAGGGCGCGGGCAATCTCCAGAGCGAGATCGCGCAGGGTGGTGGTAGGGCCAGCAAGATCAAAAGTTTGGCCCACGCTTTGGGCTTGGCCAAGGGATCGAACGATGGTTCCGGCCACGGCTAAAACCGAGACGGGGCAGAGGGTGACCTCTTGGCCTCCAGGAAGGGGAAGAAGGCCGCCGGATAACCAGGAAAGTGGGGGCTGCAGGAGCGAAGCGAGCCGAGTGGTGGAGGCATCCCCTCGACCGTAGATGAGGGAGGGCCGAAAAATCGTCGCGGCCAGTCCGCTGTTTCGCACGATCTCCTCCGCGCCCCACTTGGTCTGGTGATAGCGGGAGACAGCGTGGGGACGTGTGCCGAGGGCGCTGAGATGAATGAATCGGGGGACCTGGGCGGCAGAGGCGGCGGCCACGACATGAGCGGTGCCTTCCAGATGAACGCGGGCAAAAGTCTGCGAGCGAGATTCGTGGATTATTCCGACGGTGTGAATGACGGCTTGGGCTTGGTGGAAGGCGCCGCGAAGAGAATCGGGCTGGGTGATGTCCGCCGCGACAAATTCTACTCCTTCAGGCAGTTGGTCAGGGGGGGTACGGGCGAGGGCACGAACCGGAAGGCCCTCAGCGCGAAGGGCGCGGCAAATTTCTAGGCCGACAAAACCGGTTCCACCTGTTACGACAATCATATGGCCTCGATGTTAGAAGAAGTCATGATCAACTCACGCAGTCATACAGAATTTTTGCCCATAGCACAAATCCTGGAAGAGGTGGCGGCCAAGCGGGGTTGGAAAAATGGGTTGTTGCAGGTGGTCATTCCTCACACGACGGCGGGAGTGACCATTCAGGAGGGCGCGGATCCGGATGTGCGGAGGGATATGGCGGTGGCTTTGGAAAAGGCGGTGCCATGGGAAAGTCGGGAGTATCGCCATGGGGAGGGGAATAGTGCGGCGCATGTCAAAGCGTCGATGGTGGGAAACCATCTGGCTTGGCCTTTGGAGAAAGGAAAGCTGAGATTTGGAACGTGGCAGATGATTTATTTGGCTGAGTTTGACGGGCCGCGGGCACGGCGGGTCTGGATCGGTTTTCAACCGCTGGAGGGGGAGGCTCAATCCAAAATGGCGTGAATCTTTGCGGAGGGGAAAAGCTTGCCTGGACACTCGGTGGGCTTGGTGTTGATTTCGCGATGCAGACGGAATTTGAGGCGGGGAGAGGGGCTAATTTTTCGCAGGTGCTGGACGAGCTCTTGCAACGCCTCCATTTGGCGGGGGCTGGGCTGGTGATGGGTAAAATCTCCCACGAGGCAAATGCCGATGGCGATTTCGTTTAAGCTTTCGCTCGCGAGGTGGCCGCCTTGGATTTGGCGGCGCCAGCGATTGCCGACCTCGATTTGGCCGTTGCCGGAGTCGGACCCATTGCCGATGACAAAGTGGTAGGCCATGCCGTTCTCCATCCCTCGTTCTTTGTGGTAAGCGTCAAAGATCGCGGCGTTTCCGCCGGAGGTGCCGCTGTGGTGGACGACAATATATTCCCATGGGCGCAGGTCATCCCGCGCGGCATCGATCTGCGCGCGGACAGGGGAGAGAAAAGTAATTTGGGGTGGGGCAGGAGGCGTGGGAGGAGCCGTGGGTGGGGCGGGTTTTTTCGGCGTGCGATTGGAGGGCTGTATCCGCAGGAGATCGCCAGGATGAAGGGTGTCGCTTTGAAGCGAGTTCCATTGGCGAAGTTCTTTCACGGAGACGCCCTGTTCTCGGGCGATTTTGGCCAAGGTGTCCCCTTTTTTGACTTTGGTCCATTCCGGTTTGGTGGGGGCAGCTTTGGACGGGGGGGGAAGTTCGGTTTTGGTGGAGGCGGTGGTGGGCGGTGGCGTTTTTTGGGCGGGTAGTTGGAGGATATCGCCCGCGTGGAGGCGTTGGGGATCGATGGAGGGATTGGCCTGTTGGAGAGCTTGGGGGGTGGTGCCGCGGGACTTGGCAATTTGATATAAGGTTTCGCCTTTTTGGACGGTGTGAGTCGGGGCAGCCAAGGCGATGGCGGTGAGGCTGGTCCAAGCAAGTATTTCGATCATTCGGGGCATGGGCGTTCTCCAGCGTTAGCGGTTTGCCGAAGGGTCGCCGACCCATTTTGTCAGATGAGCAGGGCGGGTCGTGGCTTGGCGAAGGTGCCCAAGGGAGGTAGAACGGAGCATCTACGGCAGTGTAGCTCAGCCTGGTAGAGCAAGGGACTCATAAGCCTTGGGTCGGGGGTTCAAATCCCTCCACTGCCACCTCTCCAAAGATGCGGGCGGGCTCGTCACATGCGATTTTTCGCGCTAGGAAAAAAGAATGAGTTTCTCCGTGCTTTTGGCCCTCCTGCTCGTGGCGGGGTTGGCGGGCGGATTGGCGGCGATGCCACTGTGGGGGGCAAAGGCGAAGATTTCGTGGCTGTGCCTTGGGGGAACATTCGCCGGCGGGGCTTTTTTAGCAACGGCGCTGTTTGAGCTGGGGCCCGAGTCGCTCGAGACGCTTGGAACTTTTCTCGGCCTGGCGGTGATGGTAGGGACCGGAGGATTTTTATTTTGGTTGGATCGACAAGGACATCACGCACACGCGGAAATGCACGGTTGCCATCCCCACGGCGGCACGGGCGTGCCCGCGAGGCCGTATATTTTGGGCGGAATGTTGGCCTTCCATTCGGTGCTGGAGGGTTTGGCTTTAGGGTCTGTTCATGCCGGAGCGGCCCAAGAGGCACTTGGTTTGGCCATTCTCGTCCATAAAGCAACTGACACCTTTGCCTTGGCCGTGACCTTGGGGCGGCACGGCTTTTCCGCCGCAAAAGTTGTGGGGGCAACGGTGATTCTAAGTCTGGCCACTCCCCTGGGGGCTTGGTTGGGGGCGGAGGTGGGTTTGGCCGGGTGGGAGATGGCCCATGGGATGCTTGCGGCAGCCACCGGCGGCACTTTTGTCTACTTGGCCGGGTTTGATTTGCTTGTGCCCGAGTTAAGGGAAAAGGAGGGACGCTGGTGGAAATTAGGCACGGCCTTGGCCGGGTTTTTCTTAATTGCTTTCGTTGCCCACGGGCAGGGCCATTGAGCTGGAAACAGAACTCTTTTTTCTCAGCTCCTCTTCGCGGTAAAGACCCGGCGGATGACCTCTTCCACGGGCATGGCCTCGATGCGGATATCCTCGAGGCCGGGCAGATCAAGGGCGCGACGACTGATGGAGGTGGCTTGGGCGAAGGAAACGCGCAGGCGAAGGGTGGCCGCATCCTTGGCCACAATTTCACCCCAATCGTTTCCAGGCAGAACAGGGGGCGTACCGGCAAAACGAAGGACGATTTCTTTACGATCGGAAAAATCTCGCACGATCTGATCCCAAGAGCCGTCGTGGATAATGTGGCCGTGATCAATAATAATAACTCGCTGGCAAAGGCTCTCGATGTCTTGCAGGTAGTGACTGGTGAGGATGGTGGTAATTTTTTCCTCAGCGACAAGATGTCGCAGAAAGTCGCGCACGCGATGTTGGGAGACGACATCGAGCCCTAAAGTGGGTTCGTCCAAAAACAGAACTTGGGGTTTGTGCAGAAGTGCGGCGATCAGTTCCATCTTCATCCGTTCGCCCAGCGAGAGCTCGCGCACGGGTTGATCCAAGAGAGAGCGAACTTCCAAAAGACCCGAGAGGTGATCGATCGTGCGCGTCGCCTGAGCAGGATCGACCCGATAGATAGCGCGGTTGAGGGCAAAACTTTCCCGAGCAGGCAAATCCCAAAGCAGCTGGTTTTTTTGTCCGAGAAGGAGGGAAATTTTCCGCCGAAAAGATTCCTCCCGTTTCCAGGGGAGATGGCCCAAGACCATGGCGGTCCCATCGCTGGGTTGAAGCAGGCCGGACAACATTTTTAGGGTCGTCGTTTTTCCCGCGCCGTTGGGGCCAAGGAAACCAACCAGTTCCCCCGGGGCGATCTCGAAACTGACCCCGTCCACGGCGGCTACTTCCTCATAGCGACGATGAAAGAGGCCGCGCAAGGCGCCGGCAAAACCGGGAGACTTCTGAAAGACGCGGTAGGTTTTTCGCAAACTCCGCACGTGGATGGCGGGAGGTGTCATCCGATGAGCAGAGCGGCGACGGCATCGGCCCGCAGCCGGCCGCGAGGGGTAAGCAGAAACTTCCCCTCGGAACGCCGCCCCCAACCTTTTTCTACCAGCTCGGAAAGGCAGGCTTCGTGTCCGAGTAAGCTTTCCTCGGCCAGGCCCGCGCTCGTGCGAAGGCCGAGGAGGATACGCTCGGCCCGGCGCTCTTGGGGGCTGCAATTTTCTTCCTCGACGCGGGTAGGGTGAGGACCAGATGCAGCCGAGGAGGCATAGAGAGAGGTGTCGCGAATATTTCGCCAGCGACGTCCCGCGACGGTGGAAACAGCTCCTGGCCCCAGACCGAGGTAATCCTCGCCCGACCAGATGGCCTGATGATGGCGGCACTCTTTGCCGGGTCGGGCGAAGTTGGAAATTTCGTAGGCGGAGAAACCGTGCGAGGCCAAAATTCTCTGGGTGAGGAGAAAGAGGATGGATTCAGTTTCGGCCTGAGGATGCCACTCGCCGCGTTCCAGTCGCCCGATCAGTTCGGTGCCCGCTTCTGGGGTGATCACGTAGGCGGAGATGTGATCGGGGCGCAGAGCGCACGCCTCCTCGAGGGTGGATTGCCATTCGGCTGGCCCTTGGTCGGGCAGTCCGTAGATGAGATCAAGGTTGAGTTGGGCGAGGCCGGCTTGGCGTGCCGCTGTGACGGCGGAGATAACGGCGCTGCGGTCGTGGCGACGCCCGAGCCAGGCGAGATCGGCCGGGCGAAAGGCTTGGACACCCAGGCTGAGCCGCGTGACTCCCGCAGCTTGGAGGAGCGTGGCTTTGGTGAGCCCGAAGCCATCGGGGTTGGCCTCGACGGTCCACTCCTCTGCCTGGCCCCAAGGGGCAATTTGCAAAAGTTCCTGCAGAAGGGAGGGAGAAAGAGCCGTGGGAGTTCCCCCCCCAAAAAAAATCCGACGGGGGGAGAGGTCGAATTCGGTTTGAGCCCAGGCCCACTCGGCCTGCAAGCCGCGGAGAAAATCCCGCATCCGATTTCCGGCGAGGCGCTCTTTGGGAAAATCGCAGTAAGGGCAAAGGTGGGTGCAAAAAGGAACGTGCAGGTAGAGATTTTCGACCTTCGGTTTCATGGGGCTAACGGGAAAAGAGATCAGCCTGCTGCGGACCCGAGGAGGCAAGGCGGGCCTCGGCCTCTCGAGTCATGCGCTTAAATTCGAGGCGACGAAAAAGGTCCACTTGGGCCGCGGGATCGGGGCGAAGGGTGAGATCCTTGAGGAGGCGGGGAAGAGGGATGGCGGTGCGGAGTTCGACCATTTTTCTGTTTCGGCGAACAATTTCGGCTGAATCCTGCAGAAGAGTGCGAAAGCGTTCGGGTAGAAGGCGAGGAGATGCGGCCAAAACTTTTTCCGAGGTTCCATGCTGCAGGATCCACTTGGCGGCAGTTTTGGGGCCCACCCCAGGCACGCCGGGGAAATTATCAGCCGCGTCCCCCGTGAGGGCGAGCAGTTCCGGAACTTTGTCGGCGGGGACACCCCATTTTGCCTCCACCTCGGCCGGTCCAAGGAGGGAGAATCCCTGCGCTTGGGGTTGGTAGATTTTGCATCCTTGGGCCACGAGAACCATGAGGTCTTTATCGTTGGTGGCCACGGTGCAGTCCGAGGCGTCGGCGGCATGGATGTAACTGGCAATGACATCATCTGCCTCTTCCTGATTCACGGTGATGACGGGCCAACCTAAGACGGCGGCGACTTCGTGCAGAAGAGGAAACTGTTTTTCGAGAGCTTCGGGAGTTTCCTTCCGATTGGCTTTGTAGGCGGGGTGGGTGGCGAGGCGTTCGGCGGGGATGCCGCCATCGAAAATCACCGCTCCATGGGTGGGATGAAGATCCTCGACCATACGGAGGAGGGCGGAGGCGAAGCCGTAGGCGGCGTTGGTGGGTTCCCCGCGGGAATTGGTCAGGGCCGTGATGGCGTAGAAGCTGCGGTAAGCGTAGTAGTGCCCGTCGACAAAAACAGTGCTCACTTCTTTTCGGTTTTTGGCTGGGTCAACGATTTTGACGGGGCATCGGCCAATTGTAGACGCCACTCCATCCGAGGGCCTTTGGCGACTTCGATTCGTAGCCGCAATCGGGTGGCCTGGCCTTTGAGAGATTTTTCAGCAGCTGGGATGAGGAGATCGGCGCGTTCTTGGGCGGCTTCCCATGCATCCGAGCCAGGCTCAGCCCGAGCGGTAAGTTCAAGAACCCAATCGGGATCCAAAGCGGCGAGCGTCGAGGCGATGGACGCAAACGCTTGAAAGCCAGCGTTGCCAGAAGGGAGGCTGACCCCTGGAAGAATACGAACGGCTCCGTCGGTTGTTTCAATCGCGGCCCATTCGGGAAGTTTTGCCCCCGCCAATTTCTCGGAAATTGCGGCGATGGATTTAGCAGTCTTGGCTTTGTCCTCCGGGGAGGTGCGGGATTTGGTCTTATCTTCCGGCGGGCGACTGGTGGCCTGTTCCAATTTTTTTCGGGTGGTCTCCAGTTCAGATTTTCTTTGGAGGTAGGCCGTGCGGATCTGATCGGTGGAGGAGGAGAGAGTTTTGAGACGATGCATGGCTTGGCGAAGGTCCTCCCGAGATTCGGCTTGGTCGGTGGCCAGTTGGCGTTCGCGCATGATCCAACCTGCGGCGAGAAGGGCGGCCAGACCGAGCATGGCCACAGCGATCCACCGGTCCCATGGGGTCTGGCGGGTGGGGGCGGAAGAAGGGTCCACCGGAAAAGAGTATGGAGAATTAAGGGCTGGCTCAAGTCACCCCTGCTGTCTTGCCCGCCCTTGATTCTACTCCACTATGGATACTTATGTGGCGGAAGTGGCTTTTTTGGATCGGGTTGAGTGGGCTCGCTCTGAGTCGGATGTGGGCGGAGGAGGAGAAGGCCTTTCTCTATTCACCCCTGGCGGAAGCGCCGGAGTGGCGCCTGTTGGACGCCTACCAAGGGACGATTCGGCGGGAAGATTTTTTTGGGCGGTGCCAAGCGATTTTTGATCCGTCGGGCGCGCTGGGTAAGTACCTCATGGTCGACGAGGAGGGGGTGCGGGTGTTTCGGGATGTTGCGAAAAGTGAGCGGCTCTACTTCTTGCGGTGGGCGAAATCGGGGGGGCAAGAAACTCCCTCCACCGTCTCGTTTTGTTTGCCGGACCCGACCCAGCCACTTCGGGGTCAGGTGATCTGTTTGGATCCAGGGCACATTGGGGGAGACTGGGCGGATATTGAGGAGCGCACGTTTCGGATTGGACGAGATCGGCCGGTAGTGGAGGGGGAGCTGAATTTAAAAACCTGTAAATTATTGGAGGAGCGGTTGAGAGGGGCGGGGGCGAAGGTGGTTTGGACGCACGACGGTTTTTCGCCCACGACTGGTTTACGCCCCCAAGATCTTTACCCCGAAGCCATCCAGTATTTACTGCAAGATTTTGGGTCGCGGAGGTTGCCGAGGTACTCCATGAATGGGCTGATTCGGTGGAATGCGGAGCTTCTTTTTTACCGATCAGCCGAGATTCAAGCACGGGCGCGACGAGTGAATGAGGATTTACGGCCCGATTTTACGATCTGCCTGCACTACAATGCGGCCCCTTGGCCTCGGCCGGGGCGTCCCAGTTTGACCAGTGCGAGTCGCTTGGTGGTTTTCGCCCACGGCGCTTATACCTCGAGCGAATTGGTTTATGACGACCAGAAGTTCCATCTACTGCGAAAGCTCTTGGAAAATTCCACGCCGGAAGAGTTGGATTTGGGGGCGGCGATTGGAGAGCAATTTCGGAAAAAGTGGGGATTCCCCCCCGAAAATTATGGGGGTTCGGGGTACGCCTCGTCCTCGGGGGTGAGCCCCTATGTGTGGCATCGGAACCTAATTGCCAACCGACTTTTTCGAGGTCCCGTGATTTTTGTGGAGGGGCCGTATATGAATGATCGCACGACCTACGCATGGATTCAGGCGGGGGAGTATGAGGGAACGCGGAGCATTGGAGGGAGGGCGCGACAAAATATTTTCCGAGAATATGCGGATCGGGTGGCGGACGGGGTTTTGGAGCGGTTTCGGACCTTGCCCAACCGTTCCACCGCATTCACAAAGTATTCCCCGTAGCCGATCTTGCCCCTTGCCGAGCGGCCGCGAGGGTGCAGAAGAGAAGTATGAAAAATCTCCTCAGTGCCCTTCTGGTCGTTTCCGCGTTTCCCTCGTTTCTGCTGGCCGATCTTCGACTGCCGCCGAAGCCGACGATGATGGAGAAGCTGGGCCGAGGCATCGCCAACGTGACTCTTTCAGTGTCAGAGCTGTTCGATTCCCCTTACATTGCGACGCAAGAGGGTGGGGGGACGTACGGAGACACCTTTGGGTTCACTCAGGGTGTTTCGCGGATGATTATGGATACGG
>SXGQ01473827.1_pt1 | contig 18876 bp, 9 predicted proteins | sample 3178371 | NCBI WGS metagenome assembly SXGQ01 (sample SAMN11356859, study PRJNA531348) | freshwater metagenome | isolation source: freshwater sample F1-20 | place: China: Fuxian Lake, Yuxi | collected 2017-12-25 | reverse complement strand
TTGGTTTTCAACATCAACATATTTCAAATCCTTACTCATATAGAATAAGTTTTTGTATTGTCTATCTATACATTGTTGAATACAAGCCCAACCAATATTTGAATTTTCCACTACAAGTAAAGCATCATTGTATTCAGTAGAAAGATTTACCAAAAAGTTTCCAAAATCTTTTGTATCTATTTTTCCCCTATATTCTGCAACTTGAGTTGCATTTATTATATCAATAACGTGACAGGCTGAATAGTCACTTCCATCACCTCTAGCAACGTCCGCTACAACCATATATGAGCCATTTGCAGTTGGATATTCCCATCTCCAAAGATTTCCATCAAATCCAGTCTTTTCAATTGGGTCCTGGCAATAAGTTTCTTTATAGAACATTAATAAATCAGGATCAACCACTGTATCACCCGAAGATACAAAATCACAATCACACTCTTGTGCTGCTTTTTTAATTCCTAATAATTTTTCTTGCTCATCTCTCCAAGTTTGGTCTCTTTCAGGATGAACTGTCCAATGTAGTTTAATCGTATTAAATGGATTAATCCCATCCTCTGCACCTAACCAAGTCTTATGAAACCAATTACCAACACCATTTGGAGTAGAAAGTGCAATACACGCACCACCTGTTGAAAGTGTTGATTGTGCCGCTACCCATATCTCATCAATCTCATCGATAAATGCAGCTTCATCCAATATAAGAAGTGATAGGGCTTCAGAACGTCCTGCATCAGGTGAAGATGCGATGGCTTTAATTTGAGAACCATTTTGTAAACGAAGTGAAAGTTTATTATCTTCCAAAGAACCACCTTTCAACCAACTAGGAAGTAATTCATGCATTACTCTCACTTTGGTTACTAAGTTCTTTGCTACGTCTTGTTTGGTTGCAATAACTAATACGTTAAAATCAGAATTGAATAACATTTTCCAAAGTGAAAATCCTGCACAAAGAGTTGATATACCAGTTTGACGGGATTTTAGAACTATATTAAATCTATGGTCTTTGTACTCAATTAATGTTTTTTCCTGAAATGGAAAAAGGTGAAAGGGTATCTTACCTCTCACGGGATGCTGAATCATACAATATTTTTTCATAAAGTGAATCGGGTCCACCGCACACTTTTTGTATTCTTCTGCAATAATATCCTTTAAGGATTTCTTTTGTGTTATACCCGTATTCATATTAATCTTGCGGTGCTCTTACTAAATCGTAATTTTTATCTTTTAATTTTTCCCAAGCATCATTTCTTAATTTTGTAGCCTGTTCAATCTCACCTTCAAACTTAACAATCTCTAAAAGTATTTCTGCTTTAAGTTCGTCTACATCTCTTTCCATACTCCAAGTTTCAATCTTACCATCTTCTTGGACTACTTCATAAGTTTGTTTTGCATCTCTGTAGGCTTGTTTAAATTGTGCTACTATATCATTACCATGTGCAATCATATTAGAGTATATTTTATAATCTTCGTATGCTTCCCACAAACCATCTACTTTTATTTGAGATTCTTTTAAAGTTAGACAGTGTAAACAATATCCTGTCTTAGATATTAATTTTTTATCAACCCTACCTATCTTTATTGTTTTACAATTATCAGATTTACAAGTATTTAACTTATCCAAATAAGCCCTTGCATCCGCCATAATATCACCTAATTCAGATGTTTGTACTTTTCCTCCGGCGTGTTGTTCCCAAGATTTACCATCCGCATCTGTCCATTTATCACCAACTTTTCTTTTTATTATTTCTTTATCTGCTCCTGAAAATGATATTTGTGTGTTCTTTTCATATTCCCCACCCGTTAATACCATATCTACCAACTTTTTGCGGGTTGGATGCATAAACTTTTTATTGAATTCCTTTGCCATACTACTTACGATATATTTGTATATATAAGTATATCAAAATTAAATAAAACGATTATCTTCCGTACTTAAAGATACCTAAAATTTGATTAAGCGGTGCGAATGCGCCAGTTAGTTTGTATGTATTACCTCCATATACAAAAACAATACCTTCATTGGGTACAATTTTATCAAATCCACCTAAAGAGTTTAGACGGCTCAATTCTATTTTAAGTTTTTCAATTTTTTGTGAATTACCCGAAGACTTTATTTGTTTAATAGCGTTTCCTAATTCTTTTCTCAATTGTTTAGTTGCATCAGATGGATTTGCTGTAAGTACCGATTCCATAAAAGAAAGTACATCAGCACCAACTCCTAAAAAGATTTCTTCAAACTTCATTATATTTTCTTTCATAATCTTTTGCTGGTCTTGCTTATCTGTTTTATCAGCCCAAGCTTTTATTTTATCATCTTGTATTTGATTTATACGCATTGATTTATCTCCAAAAGCCCATCTTTTAACCAGTCCTATTTTTGAATTAATATCTAATTTTTTTGCATTCTTTTCAACAAAGGCCATCCACCAAGCCTGATGATAATCCGCTACTCCAGAAGAATCAGAAAGTTTGAATTCGTTCTGAAGTTTGTTAATCATTGAAATATATTTAGTTTGAAATTTAGAAAGTTTTTCAGATTTTGGTAAAGACTGCATTGGAGGTCCTTGAATTGTATATGTATTTTGTACATGCTTATTAACTTGCTTAATCATTCCAGCTAATGTAGAAGCTGCCTGTTGATTTTCTCCAACAACTTCACCTTCTTTATTATATTCAAATGTTCCGTGAAATACTAAAAGGTTTTGTCCGTATGGTATTACGTTTGAATTTTTTGGATATATTACTTCCAAATTCATAAAACATTTACCATCTTGAAATATCTTTTTACGTTGTGGTTCGGATAAACCTGCTATTGCTTTTGAAAGGTCATTCATTGCAAATGTATATGCATCGGTCAAAGCACCCCTACCAGCAAATTGTTGTGCAACTTGTCCAATAGTCATTGCACCTTCACCCTGATTTTTTGTGTGTGATTTATTTCTTGCTGCAACCAATCTACCATTTACCCAACTAATTGCCAATGCTTGACCATCGGTTTTTTCTCTTGCCAATTCTAAATCACCATTAAGAGCCTTAGTTACAATTTGTTTTAAATCGCCAAAGGTAAGATTCATCTCAATATCAAATGGATGGTTCATATGACCATAAGCCCCACCTTCCATTAATAAAGATTCATTTATATTTTCTTTTACTGGTTCGTATTCTTCACTATCATCTTTATCCAACTTAGATTGTAACTTCTTAACATCTTTTGGATTTGGTGCACCATTAATATATCCACCCGGTAAACTTAATCCAACACCAGCTCCACCACCAAGTCCCATTTCATCCAATAAATTATCAAAGTCATCAACTACTTCTTTGATATCTTCTTTAGAAATTATTTGTGGTTTTTGATTTGTAGGTAATTCCCAAAATCTTTTAGGTTTTTTTATTCCTTTTTTTGGTTTTATTTCTTTCCAATCTTCAACTTTATGTGGGTCATCTGCTGGGTTTAATTTACTTTTTTCTACATTATTAACTTTGTAGTATGCTTTTCTAAATTGAGTTTCGGTATCTTTTGTTTTACCAACTCCCCTCATATTATCTGCTTTAGGCTTATCTAATTGAGTGTATCCACCCTGCTTATACCAATTTTCAGGTTTTTCTTTATTTAATATTCGTTTTTGTCTATCTGCTACAAATGATGTATCAGGTTCAGCAGTCCCGCTAAACCCAGCATTAGATGCTGCTTCTTTTAATTCTTCCTTTTTAGGAATTCTAAATGTTACAGCTTTTTTACCATTAATTGTTGGCATTCCCCACTCATCTTTAGAAATTGATTTTACAACAACTTTTTTGTTTTTGAATTTACCCATTAACAATGTATCACCAACTTTTACGTTTAGTTTAATTTCTTCGTTGATACATTCTTTAAGTGATTTAAGTTTGAGAGTAATTAATTTGAATACGTTATCATCAAATTTAGGATATGCTTTTAGAAATCCTTTTTTTCTATCTGCTACATTTCCTGCACTTAACCAATAACGAACATCAGTACCACTAATTGCATTTGGTTGGGCCGGTGCTGCATAAACATATCCTTTATCTAAATAAGGTTCAGTTACTTTTCCTTTATATGGGGTAAAATACTTTCCACCTAAACGATTTTGGTCTTTTTCACCAACCACAACTACTAAACCAGTAGTATCTTCATCATATTTGTTAAGAATTTCTTCAGGTGCATAAGGATTTTTAACGTTCACAATTTTGTTTGATGGAATACCAAACATTTGTGTCATTATTATTTTTTTTTCCTTAAAATTAAATGGAGATTTTTTTGAATCGGTAACATTAGAAGTTCCGATATATACGCTATCCTTTCCGAACTTGCGTACTAAATTATCATAAGTTGCGTAATGTCCCTTATGAAATGGTTGAAAGCGGCCTGAATAAACAACAACTACTTTGTCTATCCCTGCCGCTTCTCCCAATATTGTTTCGACTAAAAATTTTGATAATTCTTTCATATAGTTTTCTATACTATATAAATATTAGAATTACTCTTTTACAACTTTCATTGATGATGGTGATGAAACTTGATTAAATTGTTGATTTTCAGATTGTGCTTGCATTTGTTTTCTTGATAATGCACCAGGCTGATATGTAATTGTTCCATCTTGCAAATTAACTCTGCCCGCTGGGTATTTCTCATCAAGTGTATCTAAAAATTCTCTTAATTCTAAATTTCTAGCTTTAAATTCATCATCAAATCTTTGTTGAATTTCATCTAAATTTTTTCTTTCTTCTTCAATTTCATTTTTTCTTAAATAGATTTCACCAAATCTTTGAATAAGAGTAGAGATATCATTATTTAATTTTTTTACATTTTCAACAATAGATTCTTCTAATTTTACAGTTTCTATTTCAACTGCTTGTTTTTGTGGGACGTTATCTAATCCTGCCATAATTTATTTATTTATTTGTATATATAAGTATATTACTTTTTACTTTTTAAAATGTTTGTTGTACTAAATCCATGTATTTTTTCAAAAAATTCAATTTTAGGAACATATTCTGCTCCTATAATTGTATTATATGTATAATCATCTCCAATTACTATAATATCAGTATTCCATTCTTTTATTCTTTTCTCAAGTTCATCATCAGACCCAAATGATATAACTGAGTTTACTCCTGATATAGCAGATAAAAATTCCATACGGTCATCTAATTTATTAAAAGGTCTTTCTAATCCTTTTTTTAAACGAACTCTTTCATCCGTATCAACACCTACTCTTAATACTCCTAAAGATGCGGCGTGTAATATGAGTCTAATATGTCCTATATGTAAAATATCAAATGTTCCGTTTACCCAAATTTTTTTCATTATAAAAACTTTTCTAATTCATTAATTACCATTTTACCTGTTATAAATTTAGTACATTCAAATTGTCTATTTGTTCCTTTATGATCTGGGCACCAGTTCCAATCGGATGGGTCTAATCTCAATCTATTAAAACAACCTTCACATTTTCCTTCAACAGCACCTATACGAATACATTCTTCCATTTCAGCCCATTTATAAGAAAATCCACTTATTAATACAGTTGGTACATCTAATGCCCAACTTAACCAACTTAAACCACTTCCAATACCTATAAATGCTTTAGATTTTTTTAGTTCATCTATTACCAATTCAATAGGTCCTTGTGGATGATGAATTATTCCGTTTGGTAATTTATTACCCATATAATCATCACCCTCTTTGGATACTAATTTAACAACATATCCTTTTTCATTCAACCAATCAACAACTTCTTGCCAACCGGTAGGGTTATTCCAAAATTTAGATTGAGCAGTACCAAAAACTCCAATACATATTTGTTTTTCTTTTTCTAAAGGTGGATTTTTTCTTTTTAATTTTGGTTTTATCTCTTTATATTCTAATCCTAAAATATCTGAACACATTTTTTGCAATGTTACTGATTTGGGGTCTGTGGGATTTTTGTAATTATTTATGGAACTATCCTCATTGTAAAATAAACCAATACAATACATTGCATATAAATTATTAGCGTTTTCTCCCGGTTTAATAAATTCTATCTGCGGATATTCATTTGAAAAAAAATCATTCATAAATGTAGATGCAACTAATTTACAATTGTGCTTTTTTCTAAATTCATCCAAATATGGAAACCAAGCTAAAGTATCACCTAATGCTCTAGAATCTAATGCAATATAAACTTGTTTACCATTTGCATTATATTCAAATTGTTGCCACAATTTTCCGTTTTCATAAATTTTTAATTTCCATTCTACAAAATATTCAATGTTGCATTTACACCAACAATTATTATTTATTGTTGTTTTGTATTTTAATTCACCAGTTTTATTATCTATAAATTCAACAGTATATTTTGCTGTTTTTTGTCCTTTAATTTCAACAAAAGGACCTCTAACAAAATGATAGTGAACTTTATTTTCTTTTTCTAAAATATTTTTGTAGTTCTTTTTTAAATTATCGTATATCATTAACTCCAAGTTTTTACAGTTAAATCCAAAAGAGAAAATCCTTCAGCTTGTCTACAATATTCTTTATTTGTAGTATATCTATTTTTTGGATGATTATAAAATACATGATTGTACCAAAGGTCGCCAACATCCCATCCACAATCTTTTAATCTATCCATCCACCAACTTTTAGTTCGGTTTGGAATTAAATAAGCATGTGCAAGGTCTTGATTATATGCGGTTTTTGAAAACAACTCATCTATTTTTTCCTTACCCTTTGATGGATTGTTTGCAAAAGATATAAAATAAACATCATCTCTTTCTGATAGAAAACATGCTTTATGTACAATGTTTACAAATTCTTCTAATCCCGTATAAAGAAATGCATCTGCTTCAAATATTAATGTGTAATCAAAATTTTCTTCATCAATAGATTCTAAAGCATTTCTGTGTGCCAAATAACACCCATAGTGTCTACCCGTCATCCAACCCAATCCAGCGCCGGGATATAATTCTCCCGGTTTATTATCTTTACTTATATGTTCTGGCCTTCTACAATTTTCAGCAGGTGCCAATCCTTCATAAACTTTATTGTGAATTGGTTGATACACCATACCATATTTTTGTAATTGTTTTATAGATGCAATACTTACTCGTTCTCTCATATCATCCGGTCTAGTAAGCATATGTTTTATTTGAATTCTTGGTTTTTTTCTTATGTATGAACGAAATCCTTTTTGAAATTGTTTATAAAAAAAATCATCGGCGGCTTTAGTAACACCAGGAAAAAATGCACCCCCATAATCATCGCCAGTTATATAACCACCAGGTTTAATTTTATTATACCAAATATTTAAATCAGAGGTGACATCATCATATGTATGTCCAGCATCAATCATCATAAAATCAATACTACAATTTGAAAATTGATTAGATGAATTTTTTGATGTATCTTTTATAATATCAAATGTATCATAATTGTGTGATATTACAGTATTATCAATAAATTCGTAAAATATATCTCCATTAAAAGAGCTTACTATATTTTGGTGTAAATTTTCTTCATCTGTACCTTTAAACGTATCAATTGTAGTAAACTTAATTTTTTTATTTGAGTTTTTAATTTTTGTTGCTAAATAATTTGTAGATTTACCAAACCAAGTTCCTAATTCAACAACATTTGCAAATAATGGAACTTTTTCAACAACTTCATCATATAAATCTACATAAGAAAACCATCCAGGAATTTCATTAAATGTTGGATTTAATTTTTCTAAAATAATTCTTTTAGTTAATTTTAAATCATCATCAATGTAAGTTACTAATGAGTTATTATCATAAGTATCTAAATAGGTATGAAGTTTTCTAAATATACAAGGTAGTTTATAAGATAAAGCTTCTTTAATTGAAAGAGGATTTAATTCTAACTTTGATGAAAAATAAAAAAGGTCAGATGCTTCATAAAAAATATCTACATCATCTCGTTCCCCCCAAATTATACAATTATCAGGAACAAATTTCATTAAAGGTGCCCAATAACTTTCGTAGTTCATAGCTTGGTTTCCTACAAAGTGAAATTTAATTTTATACTTTTCTAATTGCCTTGCTATCGCAAATATTTCAGCTTGATTTTTGCCGGGTGAAAATAATCCAACCATTAATACGTGCTTCCAATCCGATTCAAATCCTAATTTTTTTTGAGATGAAATTTTATCAAAAATATATTCTTCTATGGGGTATTGCCAAACCATAGTTTCAGTATCTAAATTAGCATCATCAAATTTTTTCTTACTCCACTCCGAAACTAAAACATATCTATCAGCTTGATAAATAATTTCTTCTGGATTTGTAAATGAGCCGTGTGTTGTTGCTAGAATAAAATACTCTCTATTATTTGAAAATATTTTATCTAATATAAATGGAGGTAAATCAAATTGTGGTATTTCTTGAAAATGAATAATATCAGGTTTAAAATCTTTTATTATTGAAAGTATTTCAGATTTATCATCTCCCAATGTATGAACTGGTACTAATTTTTTGATTCTATTTTTTTGAACAACAAATGCAGTCCCACCACTATTATTAATTTCAACAACTTCTATGTTGAAATCTTTTATAAAGTGTTTAATTTGCTTATAGGTGTATTGGGGTTGTCCACCAGTAGATAGATGTGGACATACATAAAGTAACTTTTTCTTTTCCATAAATTGTAACAAATATACGAAATATTTTCGAAACTACCAAATATTAATAAGTAACAGTTCCCTCTAATAAATCAATTTCTCCTGCCGGGTATTTATTTTCTAAGTCACTTAGAATTTTATTTAATTCATTTGTAATATCAAAATAATCTGATTCCATATTATCAGCTATCGTATCAAGCTGCTTACGTTCTAAATGAATTTGTCCAATATTTACAACTAAATCGGTTTGTTTTTTTCTCAATTCTTTAATATTTTCTATTAAAGAAGGTTCTAATTTTTCTATTTGCTTTTCCATATTTTTGTTTGTATATAAATATATATCTAATTGTTAAGAATTCAATTTATTTTCTAAATCTTTTACTTTTTGTGATAATTCTTGTACAGCTTTCCACAATACAAATACTAATTCTTGCTTAGCAATACCAGAAGTAAGCCATTGTTTAGGTCCCTCTGGATTCTCCGAGTCTTCAAACCAATCGTAATCCACATATTCTTCCAATCCTCCTGCTTCCAATTCTTCGGCAATTATACCTATTTGCTGGGGTCTCTTTTCCGCATCTTTATCAATTTTCCAATAATAAGTTCGTATTGGAACATTATTTATAGCATCTAATATAGATGGATGATTCCAATCTTCAATTTCTTCCTTATATCTTCTTGCTGATGTATTTCTACCAACTCTCCAAGTAGTTAGTGATATTTCCATACCTCTAATAGTACCGCCACCAGGACTACCAACGTTTGTTAATATGATTGCAGGTCTAATTCCACTATCACTATAAGTTGTTATTGTACCGGAATTAGCTCCAGGATTCCAAGTTATAGCACCACTACCCAATTCAATATTGTTACCATTCATAGCAATTTTACCGGTACTCGCTGCTATATCAATAGCAGTTCCACCAGTTGTACCGCTTAGACCTAAGATTGGGTTTGAACCATCACCAATTAATGTTATTTTACCCTGTCCTGTCAAAATTGGCGCACCTGCATTTCTTTCTAATTTAATATATCTACTACCTCCGGTTGCAATTTGTATCCCACTATTTGTAAGTTCCACAACATCTACGGATTTTGTAGCAGATATTGCAGGTGTGTTTACACCAAATGAAGTATAAAGTATATCACCAGTACCAGTTGAGTAAGAATATCCATCAATTTCAACAAACCATTTTAATTCATATTCAGTAGAGGATTCTACGGGTGCAGTAAAATCAAAGTATCCATTATATCCATTTAGTGTACTTGCATATTCACCAATACCACCAATCCAACTCGTACTTGAAATATAACCAGTTGCTACTACTGATGAATCTGAAGTTTTATAAATTTTATATCCATAATATATGGATATATCCCCACCTCTATTATTTGAATATATAATATCATAAAAAGTTGGAAATGATACAGTAGAATCGTGGTAAGTTCCACCAGTTACTGTAAATGTTCCTGCAGATTCTTCATAATAATCATTAATTAGTGTGTTAGCAGACCAGTTGTTGGTATCATCAAAATAAATTGTTGATACACTTATACTAGCCCCAGATAAGTTAGTAATACCACCTGCATTTATTTTTAACTCCGTGACGCCTGCTGTTTTTAATTCAATACCAGGTAGATTTGGATTTAAAAATATTCTATTTTGATTATCTTTTAAATTCTGATTAGCATCAACTTCCCAATTTCCTATTTCACCAGCTGTTGCAAATACTTTACCAGACATTGTAATATCTGTACATGCCAATCCTAAATATGTTAGTGAAAAGTTAGGGCCCACTAAACTTCCTGTACCCGCAGCGTTTACTAATAAAGATACGCCGGCGCTACCAGTACCAACTTGTACAGAATCTCTAAATATACCACTAGCACCACTTAAATTTCCTTTAAATGATGCATTTCCAGAAGAATCTACTTTGAATCCTTTTGTTTTGATAGAACTACCTGCTAAATCTATAAATGTACCAGTTGAGGCGTACCCACCCGTACCATCAACAAAGTTAGTCGATTGTATAGCAGTACCAGCAAACATATTTGCAACAACTACACCAGGTCCAATAAATGTGGTAGCGTTACCAGCGTTTATTGAACTAATCGCCGCCATAGCACCCAATGAACCACTCAATAGATTTACAGCAAATGCTGTTTGTACAGCTGCAACATCTATTGAGGTTGCTGAACCAGATGCGATAGAAGCGCTTACGGCATTTTGTGTAGCTGCATTTCCGCCCGTAACAGTTATATCTCCTGCAATTTCTAAACCACTACCATTCCATTTCAGATATCTATCACCTGCTCCATTTACAATTGAGAATCTACCAGTAGTACCACCAGACCCAATTGGTTGTTCATAGATACCTAAGAAAATACCAGGTCTAGAATAACCAATTACTTGTCCGCCAGGATTTAATGTTGTACCACTATTTCCAGAAGTACCTACTGTTGCGTTTTGTCCGATAGCGATATATGGGTCAGTTCTACCACCGGCAATTACAATATTTGCGAATGCACCAGTACCATTTACTGTACCAACGTTTATTGTATTCTTAACATAAGATTCTTCAAAGATTGCAATCTTAGCTGCTACGAAAAATTCTTCTTGTCCCAAAAATTCCCAATAATCAGTTTGAGTATCAGGTTGTTTTGCTCCAATTAAAACAAATCCAGCAGCAGGTGAAGCACCAACATAAAATGTAGATGTAGTTGGATTTACATATGTATTTGGACCAGAACCACTAACTGATGCATAATAATTTGTTGTACCAGGAACTGCATTATATATAACCGCATCTCTACGATTATTTGTAGTTTCAACTTGTCCGATATAATCTGTTTGATTACTCCATTCACCTCTCATTACAATACCAGGTCCTACTGCTCCTTCGAACTGAATTGAAAGCGATTGAGTTTTATATAAAAGTTGTCTTCCTTCGCAACTTATTTCATAAACAATTTCTGCAGTTGGATTATTTTCAGGATCAACCCATCCAATAATACTTGGCATGGTTGCTGGAACGCCAGGAATTGGTGCTCCACCAGGTGTTATACCACCACTCAAAGTTATATGACCTGATTTTGAATAAACTTCAACTTGACATTGATTTTTGTAACCCCAATTTCCATAGGCATCTCTTTGAATTACACCCCATCCACTTGGTTTATGTGTTAATTCTTGGCTACCTCTATATACTCTAATAATATTTGCAGAACTACCAAATTCCAACTCACCAGACACTCTATAAACTATTGATGAATTTTCATTTTGCATCTTTACATCATAGGGAGCTGGTGGTGTGAATTGTACAGATATTGATTGTGTTACAAAATCAATTTGTCTATTTTTTTCATAATCAACTTTATATACAATTTGAGCTGCTGAGTTAGTAGCCCAAGCATCCCAATCATACAAATCACCTATTGTTGCTGGGTTGGATGGTGGGAATTTGGTTTCACCAGTTGGTGAACCAATCGCACCAGACATTGTTACAAAACCAGGTTTTGAAAATATTGATGCTGATGAAAATCCTAAATTTCCAATAAAATTACCTAAATAATTGTAAACCTCTTGCGATGCTACATATGATGATGTATTATTTAATTGATTAACTCCTTTAAATGTAGTAATTTTTATCCCTGTTCCAGTCAAACTTTTTTCCCATAAATCTCCTGTTATAGAACAATTTTCATTTGTTGCTGATAGTTTGTATGAATCAGCTCCTGCTTTGATACCAACTATTGTTAATGATGATTGTGCACGTATGGGTGCTGTTGTCGAATTGTTACCATCTCTAATTTTTACCGTCCAAGTTGCATTTTCACCGGGTCCTGTTATATCTCCCCCACCAACTTCTAAAGTTGCAAATTTCGAATTTGGTGAGTCTTCACCTACAATACCAGAATAGTCTGTATCATCTTTATAAAATTGAAACCATACAGCTCCGCTTGTATTAGTTGCTGTAGCTGTTAATATAATTGGGTCTAATGGGGCTGTAACAACTCCATCTCTATCAAAATTTACAGTTTCATAAGTAGCTTTCAAATCAACGCTTCTTGCGTTTGGTGGTGCAACGTTTTTAGTAAATGTTTGTGTACGGGTAAAGATTGATGATGTATATTGATGTCCAGCTCCTAATGCAAATGGATATACTTGAATTGTATAAACTGCACTTGCCGATACATATGGATAATCAAATCTATTATAGTTTATAGTAGCTGTACTTAATGAAGATGATGATAGTGAACCAGTTCTTATATTCCAAATACCGCTTGAATTTCTTGTTTCAACAGAATTTATTCTCCATCTTCCAGGTGCTACTGATTGTGTTGTGAATGTAAGAAAATCATCACCTTCTTTTACAATTATTGATGTGTTTGCGTTTGCATAAGATGAAACATATCCAACTTCATCCGCAGGTATAGCTACTGATGTTGGCGATATGACAATTTGAATAGGTGGTGCCCCTTCTAATGTTTTATTATATTGTTGTATAAAACTTCCAGTATAAACTGATGAAGTATAATATGGTTGAATTTCTAAATTATATGTTACACTAGCACTTAGCTGTGTCATATTTGATGCAGGTCCAATTCTTAAAGAACCAGTATTATTTGCATCAAATCCAGTTGGTGATAATGAATTTAAAACTACACCAGGTATAATTGCACTTCCTGTTATTGATGGTTGTGCTACCCAAAAAGTACCTTGTACTCTACTTGATGTAAATGAAAGATAACGTGAACCTTGCTTTATTTTTATATCAGTAATTGATGATGAATAACTTGTTACATCACCTCTTGAATTTGCGTTTAAATTTACAACATTAGGTGCGACCTCAAATATAATTGTTTCATCACCAGGTTTTCCTTCTGGAATAATACTAAATACTTTTGTTACATTTACCGATTCCGAAGAATAGGGTTCTAAGTATGTTGCTGTTACAGTTAAAGTTTTACTTTGAGATAATGGTGAACGCACATATGAACCTAATGGTAAAGATGGAACTATAAAATTATTATCATCGGTAGCTACAACACTAATATCTGCATTTACACTTGATGTGTAATAATACATCCAATACTCCGGAACAAAATCGTTATTAATTGACATTGATGGGAACACAAATACCGAAGCAGATATTGGATAAAGATTTGTACCCCTTCTATAAAATGATGCGGTCGCAGATGCTGATGGTGGTGTGAATGTTGATGCTAGTCTTGGATTTATTGTAAATGTATCATTATCATATACAAAGACACCGGCATCCAAACCATCCAACAAATCTGTAAGAGTTAATGTTGTTAAAATAGATGCTGAGTAATTTAACGAACTAGATGGTATCAAATAAATTGTTCTTTGTCCATCTATTGAATCTCTATTAAATGTTGCATTATAATTTATTTCTTTTGAACCACTAATTCCAGGGTAAACACCTTTTAAAAATCCACTTGCAGACGCTTCGTTTAATAAAAGATAGTTAGAACCAGATAAGACGTGCATTTGAACCAAAGAACGACCTGATGGTAACCCTGCTCTCAAATTAATTTCATTTATACCATCAATACGAATAGCTTGAATTTCTAAAGAACCAGATGGGTCATTATTTCTAATTGTTGTACCCCTATAAGGTCTTAATTCAAAATTCACACCACCTTTCCCATCAATTACTCTTGTAATAACAATAGTGTCAGTTACGCCTTCACATTCTCCAGTAAATTCTATAAATTGTACTGGTATATCTTCTCTTGAACCCGTAAAGTTTTCAACAGTTAATCTTACTGTATCTAATGTTCTATCTAATAATAGACCAGGAAATTGACCGGGTGTATATTGAGATTGTGATAATTCATTATTAAAAAAATCAAATGAACGAGATGTAAAATTTACAGAACCTGTTAGATAACTTTTTACAACATCAATAAAAATTGTTGTGGGTGGAATTGGATTTCCAAACCCAGAACCAGAATCAAATTGAAAATATAAAGATGATGGTATAAGCTCTAACTCTTTATTAATAACATTTAAGTTACCCCCATCAAATGTTTTGCTTTCTTCAACAAGAACAGGAATATAATTGTTGTTTATATCATAAAATTGAAATCTAAAATCAAATGTTTCCCTTGGTAATGTTCTTGGTATTGGTTGGATAAAAGATATTTCATTTGGTGAAAAAGCACTTTCTTGAGATGCTCTTAAACTTATATCTGCTATATACCATCCTGTTCCTTTTACTTCAATATATAATTTTGCATTATCAATTTGTTCAGCTTTAAAATTAGCTGTAATTTGTGATTTTTGTAGTAAACTATTATCGGATGTAAGAGTTAAAATATTCTGAGATACACCTTTTGTTATATTATTTGATGTTTGAGAACCACTTATAAAAAATTTAATATAATTTGCTTTGGTTAAATTTTGTTGAAGCTTTGAATTAAATGTTAAAGTATATTCTGTATTATTTGTTACATCTATTGATTTTGATGTAAAAAAGTTATAAGTATTTGCACCATTACCATTTAATTTTACAGAGTTAAATAAAAAGTTTTGATTAAATTCTGTTACCAAATCATTAGATGATGTTATCCAATAATTTTTAAAATTAAATTGGTCAAATATACCATAGTATTCTTCATTCTTAGTAGTTGATTCTAAATCTTTTAATATTTCGTTTGATTCTAATTGTATTTCTTGAATAAATTGATAATCTGCTAAATCAGATTGCGATTTTCTATAAATTTTTACTCTAGCAACATCTCCAACAAAAGTTTGTAAATCACTTATTAAAATTTTTGCAAAAGAACCAGTTAAAGCTGTCTTTAAATTATCAACACCTTCCACATAATTAAAAGATGCCGTATATCGTGTGTTATCAAAATCAGATACAATTCCATTTACAGTATATGGTGAAGCTAATCTTAAATTTGTTTTATTAATTACATCATCTACTGATAATGAAACACCCAAATCTGTTAATTCTATACTTGTACCAACGATTGAACCTGTCCAAGCACTATTATCTGTTGTTGTCAAAAGATATGATGTTGGTAATGTATAATCTGAAAGTGGTGTTCCAATCGATGGACTTTGTGCTGTGCCTACTACAAATCCTTTTTGTATAACCGGTACAACTATATTACTAAAAATTGGTTTTACTATTTCATTTATTGATACTTCCGGTCTACGATAAAATCTTACCTTATCTTCATTTGATAATAATTTATTTATTGTAAAATCTCTTTCCCACTTTATATTATAAACATTTCTCCATTCTTCTGGAATTTCTTGTGCAATTCCACTATCATCAAGAAAAGTTTTTAATTCACCCAATATTGTAATTTTGGCACTTCCTATTGGTGTATCTTCATAAACATAAACAGCTATTAATTTTGAAACACCTTCATAATATTCAGGTATACCATTTCCTACTTCGTAGTAAACCGGATTTCCATTAACATCCAATATTTCAATCTTAATATCCGTTGATTCTTTTAGATGCTCAGAACCTTCTATTAAAAATCCATTCTTACCTCCCGTAAAAATATCTTTAAATTCTGTAATTTTAAAATACTTAGAATTTATAGCAGTATCGGTAATATAGGTTTGAAATAAAGTTAAATTTTGTGTTAAACTTTCTGGGTATTTTTTAATTATTGCCATTAATTTTTTTGATTGTATAAATAAATATTGAGATTATTTTTTATCTCCATAATTATATATAGAATTCTAAAGAAAACTAAAGAACTATATGAAAAAATACGCAATGATTCAGATTGATGCCGAAATCCATCAGTTATTAAAAGATTTTTGTAAGGAGAAAGGTTACAAAATAAATGGACTTGTAGAAACCCTTATTAAAGAAAAAGTAGAATTTTCAAAGAAAACCCTACCTAAAAATGTATTACCAGTTAAAAATTAATCTTAGAAAATCCTTCTTCTTTTTTAATTTCAATTAGACCATCCACAATATCTCTCATTTGTTCTAAGTGAGAAATCATCCAAATAAAATCAAATTGAGTTTTGAGATACTGCATCATCATAAACAGTGATGATAGGTTATCCGCATCTAAAGTTCCGAATCCCTCATCAATTACTAAGAAGTTAGGTCTAGGAAGGCCGCATATGTTAATTAGAGCCACTCTAATCGCTAATCCCGATATGAACTTCTCCATACCACTACACATCTCTAAAACCCACTCTTGGTCTTCGTAAACGATTTTAGCATTAATGTTCTTTCCATCAGTATCCATTGAAAGTGAGAAATCAACTACCTGTCCTAATATATTATTTACTTCGGATTCAATTACAGGCATTGCTTTAGAAATTAATTCATAAGGTACACCATCTTTTTTTACAGCATCTAAGTAATAGGTGTAAAGATTACTCTTTGATTCCAAATCCTTAACCTCTTGCATCTTTTGTTTTGTAGAATCAATAAAAGCCTGCATAGAACCCATTTTTAAGGTAAGTACTGTAATCTTTTTATTTACATCACCAATCTTTTTATCAAATTCTTTTTTATCTTTTTCTAAAGATTTTATTTCTTCGTTTATTTCGGTATTCTTTTGAATAGTGGCTTCATTTTCATAATATTTGTTAATATCAGATTGTACACTTTCTAATTGATTTTGTAATAATTCATTTTGCGTTTCTAACGTACCTAATTCAGCCTCAGCTCTTTCCCTTACAACAATTCCTTTATGGTATTTATTACGAAGTTCTACTAACTTAGTCCAAACATCATCTACTTCTGAATATGGTTCAGTTGCTTTAATTAAAGCATGGTGAGCAATATTTAAAGTTTCTAATTGAGCTTCTTGTTCTTTTACAACCTCTTTGGTAGCAATAGCATCTTTAACAAATACATTATTCATACAATACTGACAATTTGGGTCATATTCATGTTCAGCAAGGTGTGACAATTTTTCACAATTTGCTTCATACTGACCTTCCAATTTATCTATTTGTTGTTGAACATCTGCTATTTTACCTTTTGCTAAATCCCATTCTTTTTTGGCATCATCAATATCCATTCCGTTTACCACCGCATGTTCGTTTATAGATTGGGATACCTGTCCTAATAACTCACCATATTCGTTTATTTTTGCTCTCTTACTTCCCCTATCATTTCCATTGGTTTGTATTTTGGATTCAATAGTGCTCTTTGCTACCCCCAATCCTTTGATATCTAACTTACTATCAATAGGTGTTAGGGATTCCTTTAAATCAGAAATTTTGTTTTGAATTCCTTCTTTATCTTTGTTTAAGGTTTTCAATTGGGATTCAAAGTCGGATAGTTCTTTTTTAGTTTCCTTTAAGTCGGTTTCTTTGTGGGCTAATTCAGTCGTAAAATCAGTACGTTTGAAATTTCTGATAAGAACTGCCACTTCCTTTATCTCATTGGATGCAGCCTCATACAGCTTATCAAATATATCCAATCCCATAAACTGCGCCAATAAATCCTTCCTTTCCGATTGTGGTTTATCTATGAATAGAGCATTATTACCTTGTAGTGAAAGGGCTGTCATAACAAAATCCTCATACCTTCCTACATACGTTTCGATAATTTGATTTGTATCCCTTCTTTCAGTCCCGTTAAGTGATTCACTTACTCCATCTACCACTCTCCAAAATTGGACATCTACCTTTACATTCCTACCTTTATTAATTGTACGGGCTTCCCTTCTTATATGGTATTCTACACCTTCTACCTCAAAATCCAATTGGCAATGGAAGTCCGCCTTTCTATTGTTCATAATGTGTGCCGCCTTATAGGCTCTACTACACTTATCGAACAGGCAGAAAGATATTGAATCAAATAGAGATGATTTACCAGCAGCGTTTGGTGCGAATAATCCCATCAGTCCGTTTACTTTGCTGAAGTTAATTACATTGTCTTCACCATAACTGAACATATTAGAGAATTCAAATCTTACCGGCTTCCATTTAACATTACGAATTAGTTCGTCCAGCTCTATCCTTCCGTTTATCTCTTTGTTAAGGGATTGTATGCCAGCTATTTCTTCATCAGTCACAAATGGCATCATTCTTTGTATATAATCCGTAATTAGAGAGTTTTGATAAGTTATATCCGTAATATCTTCTAGCTCTAATTGATTATCTCTGTCACCTGTCTTTTTCTTTGCCAATGAATCAGTCCGAATGGTTGTGAAATCATCAACTCCGTACTTAACCTTAATTTCGGTGATTGCTTTCTTAGTATCTGCA
>SXGQ01183163.1_pt1 | contig 18879 bp, 6 predicted proteins | sample 3178371 | NCBI WGS metagenome assembly SXGQ01 (sample SAMN11356859, study PRJNA531348) | freshwater metagenome | isolation source: freshwater sample F1-20 | place: China: Fuxian Lake, Yuxi | collected 2017-12-25 | reverse complement strand
CGGGCGACGAAGTCGCCCCGCAGCAGGGTGGCCAAGGCGTGGGCATCCACGCGGTCGTTCTTGATCTGGGCGTCGGCGATGATCCGGGTCGTCGCCGGATGGGAGAGCACCACGCGCGTCACCCCGGGCACCTGCTCCAGCAGGTCGTAAAGCGTGCCCCAGTTCCAGCAGGCCTCGCTCACCACCTCGCTGGGCGCACCCAGCTCGGCGAAGTACGCGGCAAAGGCTTCCGGTGCGTTGTGCTCGATCCGGCGTTCCAGCAGGCGGCGGCCCTTCTCGTCGAGCGTGCAGGCCACCGAGTATCGTTTATGGTAGTCGATTCCAGTGTAGGTCATAGCGCCGCCGAGGTTGCCTCGCTCCGCCCGGCGGCGCGATCAACGGCCTCGACTGCCGATCATGTTACCTGACCCCTTAGCCGGACTCGCCCCAGCCGGCCGGAAGACACTCACCTCGTGCGGCAGCCGCACGAGTCCGTGCACCACCTCTTGGTCGGGAGGGTTCGCGACCTCCAGGACGGCCACGTTCAGCACGCGGTCCCAGGTATTCTCGGCCCCGGATCCGGCCCCGCAGCCCACATCAAGGGTGTATTGCCCCGCCTGTAGCTCGAGCTTGAAGCGTAGCGTGACCAAGCTGGCGCCTCCGGCGGGCAGGCTATCGATCAACCGGTTCGCCACCCGCAGGCCGGTCGCAAAGACCACTTGGCCGTGCCGGTTCCGCAGTTCACAGCCTCCGCTGACGGCCGTCACCGCCTTACCGGCCCGCAGCAGCAGCGTGACCACGGCCCAGTCCCCGGTCCGGTAGGTTCCCCCGGCGCCGCCATCGCCGTGCAGGAGCCAGGCCTGTTCGACCCGCACCCCGCCGTCGCCTAGCCGTTCCCGGGCCGCCAGATCCAAAGGGGCGGCGGCCGGGAGCTCGTGTTCGGGGAGGTGGGCTAGATCGTGGGCCGGGGCGGGCGCATTGCCCGCCAAAGCGGCCATGGCGGCCACGTATTCGCGGACGCAGGCTCCCGCCTCCCCCAGGTACCGCAAACGCCCCTGATCGAGCCAGAGGGCCCTTTGGCACGTGTTCAGGACGAAGGCCAGGTCGTGGGTCACCACCAGCAGCGTGACCCCCCGGTCGATCAGCTCCCGGAGGCGGGCGGCGCACTTCTGCTGAAAGACGATGTCCCCGACGCTGAGCGCCTCGTCGATGATCAGAACGTCCGGATCGACCGCGATGGCGACCGCGAAGGCCACCCGCATCATCATTCCGGTCGAATACGTCCGGACCGGCTGGCCAATGAAGTCTCCGATATCGGCGAACGCGGTGATTTCGGCGTACTTGGCCTCCATTTCCGTCCGGGTGAGGCCCAGAATGGAGCCGGCGAGGAAGATGTTCTCCCGGCCCGTGAATTCGGGATTGAAGCCGGATCCGAGCTCCAGCAGGGCCGTGACCCGGCCCCGGACCTCACAGCGGCCAGTGGAAGCCTGCAAGGTGCCGGCCAGGATCTGCAGCAGCGTGCTTTTCCCTGCGCCATTACGGCCAATGATGCCGAAAGCCTCCCCGCGGGCGACCTCGAAGGAGACCTCCCGGAGGGCCGCGACCTCGTCCGCCGCCACCCCTTGGCCGAAAGGCTGCTCACCGCGCAGCCCACGCAGCAGCCACGGCCAGATGCCGGGCGTGCGGCGGTAGGCCTTGGAGAGCTGTTGAACGGCGATGGCCGGCGGTTGCATGCGACGGGGATGTTCTTTCGGGCCCGGCGGGCGAACTCCAGCCGGAACCGTTTCCAGGCGCGGCTCGCGATTCAACCTGGCCGAGCACCCCGGTCGGGAGATGTTGTTGAACGCTAAGGCGGAGCACAGCAGGAGTATCCGCCATGGATCGCCGTCTGCTGACGACTGCCGCGCTCGCCGCATTTGTCCTGACTCTCTTCTTTTCCCCCAACTGGATCGCTTTCGCGCACGAATTCCACGGTGTCCCCGCGGGATCGGAAGCGCGTCGCGACGCGTTCTCCCGTGCGATCCTGAGCGGCTATGCGGAGCGCGGGTACCATGTGACACGGCAGGCCCGGGACCTAGGGTACGAGGTGGCGGACAGCAACCACAAGATCGTGCGCTGGCGGCTGCTGGTGCCGGCGGTGGCGCGCGGGCTGCGGCTCCCGGACTGGGTGACGCTGGGGCTGGCGCACCTCGGCTGCCTTGCCTTGGTGGGCGCGCTGGCGATCCTCGGCCGGAGCCTCGCCCCGGCCGCGTCCGGGCCGGCCGTGTTCGGCTTCTGCCTCACCGCGGGCGCCACCGCCCCGTTCTTCACCTCCATGGGCTGGCTCGGCTACTATGACTCCCTGCTCGCCCTGGGCCTGCTGGCCGTCGCCTTCGCCCCTGGCCGGGCCCTCGTCGTGGCCGCCTGCCTGCTCACTCCCTGGGTCGACGAACGCTTCATCCTCGGCCTGCCCCTGGCCCTGCTGATCAGGCTGCTCTGCTCCCCCGAAGCCCCCCTGCGGGCCTGGCTCCGCCACGAGGCTCTCGCGCCCCTCGCCCTCGCCGGCGTCTACACGCTCTTGCGTCTCACCCTCGGCGGCTCCGGTGGCTCCCAGACGGTCTCCCAGTACCTCGGCCAGTTCGTCTTCGGCTACCCCTTGGACGGCCTCCAGCGCATCGCCGGCGCCTGGGCCGGCCTCCGCCTCGGCTGGATCCTCGCCCTCCTCGCCCTCGCCGCCTGCTTCCTGCCCGCCGCCGGCCTGCGTCCCCGCCTCGGCCCCGCCCTCGCCGCCACCGCCCTGGTCACCGCCCTCGTCGCCCTCCACACCGCCCTCGACCTCAGCCGCTCCACTGTTCTGCTCCTCCCCCTCCTCCCCCTCGGCTGGCTCGCCGCCGCCAGACTCCTCCCGCCCCAGCGCCTCACCCTCCTCTCCCTTACCCTCGCCAGCCTCTCCCTCGCCCTCCCAGCCCACCACGTCTTCGGCAAGGCTTCCCTCCCAGTGGAGAACTCGTTCAAGCCTTCCCTGCCCTTGATGACAGCGCAGAACAATCTCGGGTTATTTCACAGCCAGGGACGGATCCACGGCGTCGATCACCCGGCGGCGCTGCACTGGATCCGCCGCGCGGCCGAAAACGGGTTTCCGATCGCCTGGAGAAATCTGGCGGTGATGCATGCCAACGGCTTCGGCGTCGCCAGGGATCCCGTGCAGGCGGCCGAGCTCTACCGGCGCGCCGCCGTATTGGGGCAAGTGGAGGCCCAGAACAGCCTCGGGGCGATGTACTACTCCGGGACCGGGGTCCCCCGGGACCTCCAGCTGGCGGCGAGCTGGATCCGGCAGGCCGCGGAGCAGAATTCCAGCGAGGCGCAGAAGAATCTCGGCCTCATGCTGGCCCGGGGCGAGGGGATGCAACCCGATCCCGTCGCCGCGGCCCATTGGCTGCGGCGCGCCGCGGACGCGGGCCACGCCGAGGCGCGTCGCTTCCTCGGCCAGATGCATCTTTCCGGCCTCGGCGTCGCCGCTGATCCCGCCGTCGCCCTTCGATGGTTCTCCCTCGCCGCTGGGCAGGGCGACGCGGAAGCCGCCTTCCATGCTGGCCGGCTTCTGGCGCAAGGCGAAGGGGTGCCGCGCGAGGTCATCCTCGGGCATTATTGGCTGAGCGTCGCCCGGGTCCGGGGATTTCCCGACGCTAGCCCGGCCCTGGCCGCGACCGAGGCGGCAATGTCGCCAGCCGAGCTGGCCGCGGCGCGCACCGCGGCCAGCGGGCTGATGGACTCACGCCAGCCCTGATCGCCCCGCCTGCAACGGATGCCGGCCGGTGCGGCGGCGTTCCCACACCGAACTCAGAGTGACGACCGCCAGGAGCCGACTGGGCAACCACATCGCCGCCACATAGCGGAGCCGGGAAAACGGAGGTTATTCCCGGCTCATCGTCCCGGCCCTGAGCTGGCTGCGGTATCTGGCGATCCCGCTGGGCCAGCGCCCTCCCGCGATCCTAGTGTCGTGTCCCTCCATTAGCTCGACATCGGAGGGCGTGGCAGGACAGGGCCGAAGGATCCCGGTTCGAACTGCTCGAGGCGGCGGCTTACGCGGTTCACCTCCTCGAGGATGCGCACGACGCTGGACGTCCAGACCAACGGAGTATGGAGGACATTCCAAACGGCGAGGAAGGCCGTGATGGCGCGCTGCGAAAGGCGGCGCGGCAGGCCGCCTTTTTCAGTACCGCGAACCAGCGCCCGATCAGGTTTAGCTAACAGGAGCTGGTGGGCATCAAGTGCAACACGAAGCTCGGGTGTCGCTGGCGCCAGCGGCGGACACGCGTCGGGGAAAACGGGTGCCGGGACGATCGAGGATCAGGCAAAGCAACCGCCAGAGTCTTCTCAGTTCGCTCCGGTCTCGATTTTGATCGCTCGCTCGAAGCACGCTTGGGCCTCCGCCTCGCGCCCGGCGGTAACCGCCAGGACGGAGCCCAAGGCTCGCCATGCAGCCGCGCGACGGTGATCGAGGGCCGTTGCACGCGTCAGCGCCTCAATCGACCGGGACCGTTCGTTGGGGATGTTTGCCAAGGCAAGCCCCAGTTGTATCCACACATCGGGATTTTCGGGCACAGTCTTCGCCACCCCTTCAAGAATTCCGAGGGCTTCAGGTAGCCTCCCCGGAATGAACCGTAGAACAGTCCCCAACAGGATCTGAAGCTCCGGCCGATCCCCCCGCAAGAGCACCGCCCGCTCGACCAAGGGCAACGCCTCAGCGTACTTGCCTTTCTGCAGCAGGAGTGCCGCGGACTGCGCGTAAGCCAGGTCGTGTTGGGGGTTCAGCACGGAACACTGGAGGAAGAAACCCTCCGCCTCGTCGGACTTGCCCTCGGCCAGAAGGGCGACGCCGAGCAGATAATGAGTTTCCGCATCCCGGGGCTCGATGCTTAGGGCACGGCGAAGAAGGTGGATCGCCTCCCCTCTTCTCGACGGCTTCCCGAGCAGTTCCTGCGCCAGCGAGCCAACGGCACGATGATTCAAGGGCGCCTTTGCAACTGTATCTGTCCACAAGCCCTCCACCGATTGAAAAACCAGATTACGGTTGAATGTCAGCGCTAGCAGAATCACCCCGACCGAGCCCATCGTCCAATGGAACCCGCGCGGGGAAAGCCGTGCGACCAAAACAGTCACGCCCGCACACAAGGAGCAGAGCGGCAAATAGAGACGATGGTCGGCGATCGGCTGGCCCAAAACGGGTATAAAACTGGTTGTTGGCGCCAATAGAATCAGAAAGAGGACCACTGGAAGCCCCACCGTGCGACCCCGCAGAAGCGCCCACCCGCTCGCCGCGCCGAAAATCAGCACTAGAACGCCGCGCCAGAGCGGATAAGCGGCAAGCGCTGCATGGGTGGTGAGAGGCCCACGATCGAAGACCAAGGGGTGCGGCCACACGACCACACGGAGATACTCCCCCAGCGTGCGGACCTGCATTTCCAGATGAAGTAATCCAATCCAACTGGTGTTTTCGATCGCTAGGCGGGAGGTCAAGGCCGTCGAAATCGCGAAAAAAACCAGGAAAAACAAACCGGGTGTAAACGCCGCGTAATCAAGCCAGGAGGCACGCCGGATTACCGGCCTGGAGCCGGTGGACGCCACGGCGGAGACCAGCACCCAGCAGACCAGCGGAGCCACCAACACGGACTCCTTGGTCATGACACCAGCCAAGAAAGCACCCGAGGTGAGAAGTCGCCATGCCCACGGTCTCGGCGACCCGAGTCCGCGCAAGAAACTCCACACCGCGCACATATGGAAAGTAGCCATCAGCACCTCAGCTCGCTGCGAAACGTAGGTCACAGCCGCCGTGTGCAACGGGTTTGCAGCCCAAAGCAAACCGCAGGACAGCCCGACCCAGTCCGGGCTCACACCAGTCTGCAGCCTGGAGCCGCACAAGCGCAGGACGAGAGCCGTCAACCGGGCGAACAGCAAAGCGTTGAAGGCATGCAGCAGGACATTGGTGCACCGAAAGCGCGACGGATCAATTCGGCCAGTTCCCGCATCAAAGGCGAAACTCCAGTTGAGTATCGGCCTGCCCGTGGTGAAACTCCACTCCGGGGGAAAGAAGGCGGAGACCGACCACGGTCCGGAGCGAAGACTCGGATTCTCAACAATCGAAAGCCGATCATCGAGCAGGAATGGCCCGCCGAGCGAATTGACGTAAGCTAACGCTACCGCCACGAAAATGACCAACGCGGCTCCATCCAGGCGCCAATCCCTCATGGGAAGCGCAACGGAACCGATCGCGGGCGAGAGTTGCTCGAACTGGCGTGGTGCAGTTCCGGATCCTTCGGTCATTTGCGTGGCCTGCAGGGAGAGACAGGGTTGAATCCTGAAGTGGTCCCGTCGGTTGGACTGCGGACCGGGTAAATTGAATGAGGGGGAAACAAAGGCGCTTTCGGTGCCTTGGGCGACTCAGAGCACAGGATCCGGGGAGCTTGCCGCAGGAGTCAGCCCAAGATCCTCGGATGGTTTGGGGCGTGATTGGTTGATGGCAAGCCGGATGGGCTCGCAAGGGATCTCGAGGGAGAGCACTGGTCTTGGAGTTCTCCGGTGCCTTGTGCTCGGCCATCACTCGGTCAACCGCCCTCAGACTTAAGCTGGCTGCGAGGGTATTCGAACGGTCCACGCTAGAACTGCCCGGCTGCACCAATCGATCACCGCGCAGAGGTGAATGAACCTGCCGTCGATCGGAGAGCAGGTGATTTCCATCGCTTACACCCGGTCTGTCACAGGTCGGGGAAAGCCGTGTGCTGCGAGTTTTCCGAGAGAGGGTGGGCTTGGGGTAGGTCCACCCCAGTCGCTTCATGCCCATTAGCCGGCGTAGCAACTTTCGATTCACCGGGTCCTTTTGTCGTCCTCTCCAGCGCGTCATCTTCCGCGAACCGAAGGCCGGATAAGCCAGGTACCTCTCCTCAATCAATCGCATCAGGGGCCGGCCTAACGCTTTGGCTCAACTACCCGGGGGCCTGGGTTGAGTCATGCGTCGCCTCTGAACCCGGCGGGGTAGCGGCCAGTGCAACTGTCTCCCCACTGGGTGGTGCCCCGTCGCAGACCCGGCGCCCTTGGGGCAGTTACACCGCCACAGCCTTCACTTACCGGGCCGAGTCAAGGTCAGAGCGTTTGCCCCCGGCCGAACGCTTTCGTCGCGAACATACCGTAGGAGCGTTCCCTAGTTTCCGTCCGCACAAATTCAACTCCGACCGCGGTCGGACACAGCAGTCTGATGGAGGGCTCGAGCGGTGGAAAAGAAAAAGGGCGACCGGTCGCCCGGTCGCCCTTTGCGGCGTAATATCAGTCAACTAATCACTGAGAGGGCGGAACGTACTTACCGACGCCGATGTCGATCGGCGCGATATTGTTCAGGTCGCTGGACTGGCTCAAGGCGCTCAGGTCCTTGGTGCCAGAGGCGGCGAGGGTGATGGTACCACCAGCGGTGATCAGCTTCGGCAGGGTGATGTCACCCGACGCCGTGAAGAACGACGTCTTGCCGAGGTTGATCGTACCACCGCGGTTCGCCACCGAGATGCTGCCGTTGAGGGCGCTGAAGGCCGCAGCATTCGAAGCGGAGGAGCCCGTGGCAAGGACCACGTCATCAGCCTCGGTGATGCTCACGAACCCACCCGCGAAGCGGACGGTGCCGAACGAATTCCCGGCGTTCACCAGGGTGATGTCCCCGGTGCTCGTCTGGAAGACAGCGTCGCCCGTGACCTTGACGGCCCCGGCGTTGCTGATGCTGCCGAGCGCGGAGGTGACGGTCAGGTTGGAGGCCATCGCGGTCTGGCCCACGGCACCGAGGACGATGGCTGAGTTACCGAGCGGCGCGAGCGTCACGTTCTTGGCGTTGAAGACCACGCCCCCGGTGGTGGGGAACTCGGTCGTCGGATCGTCAAGGGTGATGTTTCCGTTCACCGCATTCAGGGAGACCACGCCGGTACCAGGGACAAGCACGTTGCTCTCCGGAGCGACAGGACCACCACCCGGACGCACCTTGCTCAAGCCGGTGTCGATGATGTCGCCGTTGACGGAGGTCGCCGAGAAGTTCCCGGTGGCGCCCGCGGGCATCGTGACGGTGCCGAGGTTCAGGGTCGCGGCCTCGACGAGGCTGATGTTCGAGGCTGCACCGCCCGTGACGGAGACGCGCCCGAAGTTGTTCCCGTTGTTGGTGATGGCGATATCGCCACCCGCGGAGAGGACCGTGGAACCGAAGACCTTCGCCGCGGCAGCCTGCGTCAAGTTACCCGAAGCGGAGGCGCGGAGGGTGTTGGCGTCGATGGTGCCGAGGTTGAGGTTACCCGCGGTGGCGGTCAGGGCGACGGAGCCGGAGGGCGCCGAGGCGTTGACGCGACCGCCGATCACCGTGCTGTTGCCGGAGAAGTTGGCGGTGGTCAGACCCGATGCATTGCCGAGCACAATACTGCCGTTCGGCGCGGAGAACGTGACGTTCCCGTTCGCACCAGTGGACAGAGCCGTGGAGACGGTCGCTCCCGCAGCGAGAGCAGTATCCTCAATAATGCTACCGGTGCGGCTGGTCAGGGTGACCGTGCCGTTGCCAGAGCTGAGGTTGCCCAGCTTGAGGGTGCCATCTTCCGACAACGTGATGGCGCCGCCACCACTGGTCACCTGGACGCGACCGAACGAGTTGCCGGCGTTAGCGACCGTGATCGCGTTGTTGGTGGTGGTGAACGAGGCGGTCGCGAAGCTCGAGATCGACGTACCCGTGCTTTGGACGATGCGGCCGGAGCTACCCGCACCACCATTGTTGGTGGTGACGAACAGGGAACCAGCCGACACGTTGCCGAGGGTCACGCCCCAGGCGCCGGCCTCAACCAGCTGATTGCCGAGGGCGCCCGACGCGGCGGTGCCACTGGAACCCGCGGTGATGGAGACGTAGGAGGCGGAATTACCCGAGACCGACACGTTGTTGATGTCGTTGAGGATAACGCCACCACCCGCGGAATTCGCCAAGACGACGTTGTTGAAGTCGTTGTTGCGATACAGGACAGCGTCGCCCTTGGAGGCAATCGTGGTGGACCCACCAACCTTCAGGGCACCGGAGGTGCTCTGGAAGATACTCGTCCGGGAAGGAGCGACCGTCGTGGTGGTCGCACCGACCGCGGGAGAGTACAAGGTAACCGTCGGGGCGGCGGTGTAGAGGCCGTTCGCGGTGGGGTTGACCATCGTGAAGCCCGAAATCTGACCGAACGCGTTCAGGTTGGCGGTAGCCGCGGCCGGGGCGGCAGGCGCAATCGTCGGCACTGAGCCGAACGAGACAAGCGGAGCAACGTCGTAGGTCAGCATTCCGATGCTCGCTGACGCACCCGTCACACCAGTCACCCGGCCCGTGGTGGCACTATGATTAGCCGTGGCGGAAAGCGCCGTGGTCGTCACATTGCCATTGGCGGTCAGGGACAGATTACCGAGGATGCTGCTGTAGCCGGCGATCTCGATGAAACCACCTGAGTTGAGGGTCAGGTTGGTCAGGTCGTTCGTGCGGCCATTGAGGCGGATGCCAGCGTTGTTGTGATCAACGGTGGTCCCGGAGGCGGTGCCGATCGTGGTCGTGCCCGTGGCATTTCCAATCGCACCAACGGTCACGAAGGCCTGCGTGGCTCCGGAGCGGTTGTTCAACTCGGTGATCGAGTTGTTCAGACCGCCCTCAATATTGATCGTGCCGATCGAGCTGGAGGTCGCGGCAGTGGTTCCTGACGCAGCAGTCACCGGGTAATCCAGAACGACGTTGTTGTTGCCGGTCACCGTGAAGGTGGCGGCCCCGGAGACGTTGATCGGACCGGAGTCGATGATGGACCCGCCCATGCTGGTCGCAACGAGGCTAGCAGCCGTGACAGTTCCGAGGTTCAGCGTGGTGCTCTCCGCAACGGTAACCGCACCCGTGGTGCTGGCATTGACAACGCCAACCCGGACGGTGGGCGAGAAGGTACCCGGGTACGAGGCGGCATCCAGCGTGATCGCGCCGGAACCGGAAACCAGATTGAGGCCACCGGCAGCGATCAGCGCGGAATCGTCGTTATCGGTGATCGTGCCGCTTCCATTCGCGGAGATCGAGAGAACGCCGGTCACGTCCGTGCTGGTCGGGGAGGTACCGGTGCTGCCGGTGCCGCCTGCGCCGATCACAACGTTGCCGTTGTTCTGAGTCGTAACCGTCAGATTTCCGCCCACCTTGGTGTTACCCAGGCGCAGATTCCCGACGCTTTGGTTGAGGCGGGCGTTCCCACCCACCGTGATCGACGTGGAGCCGACCGACGCGTTGCCGGAAGCAAGCAGGTTCGACTTATCCAGCGTGATGTTACCGGTGGCGGTCAAGGCGCTGGTCAGGGATCCGTTGCGGGTGATGATCTGGCCGCTTGCCTGCGCGATGTCGCCCGCCGTCGAGTTGAGGATAATCCGTCCGGCAACGTTGACGGTGTTGTTCATCGTGATCGGACCGGCCGCCGTGAGGGACGTGGCAGCGGCGGCGTTGTTCGTCACGAGGGGAGCGTTGGCATTGATGGCCGCGGCGGTGATGGACACCGCGCGCTCCGAGGCAATGCCGCCGGCGACGATCGTGGGGGTAACCGGGGCGGTCGTAGGAGCCAGGACCGCGGGCGCGAGAACCGCGTTGGTGGTCGCGGGAGCGCTCCCGATCGAGATCACCGTGGGAGCGGTGGTGTACCCGCTTCCCGGATTGGTGATCGTGATCCCGGTGATGACGTTACCAGTAACCGTGGCGTTGGCGGTCGCCTGAACACCGCCAGCGATGGTCGGGGCAGAGAGGACAACGGGCTGAGTGCCGTTAACATATCCCGCACCTCCCGAACTGATGGTGATGGAGGAGACACCGCCGACAACCGGAACCACCGGCAACACACTCGCAGCCGGGGCAGTGGCACCAGCTACGGAGCCGAGGGTGATCGAGGGGTTCGCCGTATACCCAGATCCCGCATTCGTCACGGTGAAGCCAACGATCTTGCCCGCGTCGGCACCGGTGCCAAGCACGGCGACCGCGGTCGCATTCGTCGTGGCAGTGAAGGTGCCGGGGATGACTTTATTGGTCGGAGGCGTGAGGGTGACGGTCGGGGCCGTCGTGTATCCCGCACCGATCGGCGCGGGCAGGGAAATGTAGCCCACCTGACCCTGTTGGACAGAAAGGGTCGGAGTTCCCGTGTAGAGTTGTCCGGGGTTCAGCAAATTGAGACCCGTGATCGCCCCCGTGATGGGGTCGACCGTGGCGGTGACGTTAGCGGAGGCGCCCGAGCCAGTCACGGCATCAGGAGTCACCGTGATGGTCGGAGCCACGCCGTATTTGCCCGCGTTAGCCAACGCCGGGAAGGCGCTGGAAATCAGGCCGGAGTTGACAATCGCGGTACCGGCGGTGGTGGTGGTGACGACACCATTCGTGGTGATCGAGACCGTCGCAGCGTTCGCCGAAGTGTTCGCACTCTGCGCCGGGAAGGAAATCGTCGGCGCCGGGAGTCCCGCTCCAGTGCCGTAACCGCTACCGCTGGAGGCGACAGTGATTCCGGTCATCCGGCCCGCAGCGTTCACCTCCACGGTGCCAGTGGCAGCGGCGGCCGTGGCGTCCTTGGCATTCGAGATCACGATGGTCGGGAGAGTCGTATAACCCGTACCATTCTTGATAACGATCTGCGTGAGTTGGCCGTTTACAAACGTGGGTTCAGCGGTTGCAGCAGCAGTTACGCCGCCGCCGCCGATCACGCTCACCGTGGTCTCGCCCGGCACATATCCGTGACCTGGATTGGTGATGCCGCCGTTAGCGACGGTCAGGGTGACGCCACCAGCACCAAAGCCGAAGGAGGTTGCGCTCCCGGTGAGGAGGCTGGCAACGTCGGACTGGCGAATTGAGGCACTAGCGGTGGGAGAGCTGAAGGTCACCGACGGGCCGGAGCTCCCATAAATCGGCGAGGCAGGCGCCGCTTTTTCGAAGTTGGCGGACGCAATGGTGATCACCCCAGCGGCATCGATGGCCGCCGTGGCGGTCGGAGTGGGCCAAGCGGCGCCCGACATCTGAGTCGCGGTCACGTTGTTCGTGACGTTACCCACCGTCAGGTTGCCCGCGGCCGAGAGACTGATGCTGCCCCCGGAAGTCTGGGCGGAAAAATAACCCCCGATCGTGCTGTTGTTGCCGATCGAAATGCCGCTACCAAAGGAAGTGGTCGAATCGAGATTGACGTTGCCGGTGACGGCAACGGCACCGTCGGTCGAGATGCCGGTGGTCGCGACCGCGCCGCCAACCTTCATCGTGAGGTCACCTGAGACCGTCGAGGCACCGAGCGTCACAATGTTGGCGTCCCGGAGAGTCACGTTCTTCGCACTGCCGACGACTACTCGGTCAAAATTGTTGTCGTTGTTGACCAGCGTGATGTCCGCTGTGCCAGCATTAAAGGTCGCGCTCTGCGTCCCGGCAACCGGCCCCACGGTGATCGCCCCGCTCTGGGTGATGGCGCCCGAGTTGGTTGAGACGGTCAGGTTGCCGTTGACCGTGGTCGTAGCCAGGTCAAGGCCCGCGCCGCTGGTCCTCGAGTTCAGGACCACGTCACCGGTGGCGGTGATCGAGGCGCCGGCCATGCCGATGGTCGTAGCGGTCGCGGACAGGTGCCCGCCCACGGAGACCACCCCACCGAAGGTAATCGAGCCGGTGGCTGCACCGCCGTTGTACTGCAGATCGCCCAAACTCTGAAAAACCGCGTCCGCCAGCTCCGGCACGGTGCTCAGCACCAGGCTCTGGGTGTTTAGCTGCGCGCCATTTCCGATGACGATGTCACCATTGGCCACGATGAAGACCCGGGCAGAAGAGCCGACCAGGTTACCATTGATGATGGCCGCGTTGCTGGACGCGGTCCCCTGGCTGACCTTGTTGAGGATCGCGCCCGAGCTGGCGAAATTCCACGTGTCACCCGCATCAACGCTGAAGTTGGTCAGGCCGGTTCCCGTGGCGTTGGTGCCCCAGGTGAGGATCGTCTTGTCGGAGAAGCTGATGTTCTGCGTCTGCCCAGAGGGTGACAGCGCCACCGTGCCGCTCGTGACGGTAAACAAGTTCGCAGTGGGCAATACGGCCCACACCGGACTCGGGAGGACCGCAAGGGGTCCGACGGCGAGCAGCGCAGTGAAGAGCTTGCGCAGCGACAACCGGTTTTTAGATGCAATGTTCATGTAGGTTTGAGGAAGCAGTGTTTGACTGGATTACGCCTAACATGGCGACGAAAGATTACGTACGGGGAGGGGGCAAGCGCTTTTTTCGGGCAAAATCGGGGAAATTTCCCCACGCCTTGAGCTGGAGCGCAGGCTCAATCGCGCCACGCTTGACCGGCGCGGAAGGCCCGCAAACGGGCTTCCGTGATCTGGACGGCCGCCGGCTGGTTGCCCGTCCGGGCGAGGGCGAGCGCCTTCTCCGCGGTCTCGACCGCCTGCGTGAAATTGCCCGTGGCCGCCTGGGCTACCGCCAAGGTGTTGAGGGAAGTCACCGAGGCGGGATCCGCGACGGCGGCCTGTTCCGCCCAGACGAGGGCGCGAACCGGGTCGCGCACGGCCGGGTCGCTGGAGACGGCGAGGATGAACCCATGGTAGGCGGCAAGCTGCGGGTTGAAGCCCTGCGCCAGCGCGGCCTCGTACACGCGGGTCGCGGCCGCGTGCTGCTTGTTGCGGAAAAACGTGCCGCCGTAAGTCGAGGCCAGTTCGAGGCCAATCGCCGCCGGGGCGACCCGGATCGCCGCGGCGATCGAAGTGGCGGCCGGGAGGTTCTCACCCCGGGCCAGTTGGAGCTCCGCCTTGCGCACGTGCGGCTGGAATGACCCGGGCGAACCCTTGATCAACGTGTCGAAATCCTGCTCGGCGGCAGCGGTGTCGCCCAGGGCCACCTTGGTCAGGGCGATGTGGTACAGGGCATCGGCCGGGGTCTGGTCAAAGGCGACCTTGAAGAGGAGCGCGGAGACCTTGAGGGGGGCCAGATCATCCGGCACCTTGTAGGGGATCATCTGCAGCCACGTCGGGATCACGCGGGCGAAGAGGAGCTGGTACCCGAAGGACTGCTGGAACGCCGCGGGGTCCGAGGAATTTCGCAGCAGCCGAAAGTAGGGCTCCACAAAATTCTCCTCGGAGATCATGGCGAGGTGGGTGACCCCGTACTGGCGGACCAAGGCGGCAGCCTCATCCGCGGAACCGGCGGAGAGGATGGCTCCGGCGGCCTTCAGCCCGGCATTGTTTTCCCAATAAAGCGTGCCGAGAGTCTTGAAGCGGCCGTAGTAGCCCACCGCGGTGGAACTGTTGGGGCTGGTGAGGACGACGAGGTTTCCCTCGGGCTGGGAGGCCCGCAGGATCCGAGCGACATCCCGGGCGAGGGCGCTGTTCGCATCCTTGGGGGAGACCCGGAGGGCAGCCAGATCCGCGCGGGCGGCCAAGACTCGCGCAATGGGCGAGGGCAAAAAGAGGGCGGCGGCCAAACCCACGGCCGCCAACGCCCGCCAGCGCCCTGGCAGGTGGTCCAATCCGGCTGCGGCGAGCAGGACCCCCAGGGCGACCATGCAGGCGTTGGAATTGAGCAGCCACCGCGCCTGCATCCACGCCAGGGCGGTGAGCAACGCGATCACCAGCAGCGCGAAAAAGGCCGGCGCCGGCAGACGCCGCGCCGCCAAAACTACGACGATGGCTCCGACCCAGAGCGGCAGGTGCTCCAGGAACACGATTCCGGCGATCCCAGACCAGGCGATCCCCTTCAGCGGCACCCACAGCGGCAGGAATTCCTGAATGTAGAACTTATGCAGGTCGGAGAGGAAGGGATCCGCCACCACAAAGACCCGGGGGCCCGCAATCAGGATCGTCAGGGGGGCGAGGGAGACCCCGAGCAAGCAGGCCCAGAACCCGCCATCCCAGCGCCAGCGGCGCCCGGCCGGCGCCAACCAGTAAGCGGACGCGCGCGCCATCAGCTCCCCGGCCGCCCACCACGCCGCCGCGTAAAAGGGATGGTTGGCCTCCAGCCGGAGGCCCAAGTGGCCCGGAAAGTATTCCACCAAATAAAAGAAAAAGCTGAGCCCACCGCCGACCCGACCCCAGATCCGCCAGACCTCGGGGTCGAAGCGTTCCCCGGCAGCGATCGCCCGTCGGCCCAGCCCCAGCACGACGACCAGCGCGGAGAAACCAACCACCGCAATCGAGGGCAGGACGGAAGCCGCGCTCACCCACATCCCCAGGGCGCCACTCACGGCGGAGGCGACCGCTCCGCGGCGGGCGACGGCGGCGGATACGGGCAGAAACGGCCGGCCCAGCCCCTCGGGCCGCCACCAGCCGGCACCCATGAAGAGGGCGCCGAGGAACATCCCGAGCACGGACACGGTGAGGATCCCATGATGATCCACGTAGCTGGGAAAGAACCCCTCATAGATCCGGGGGTGCCCCACCATCGCGGCCGCCACAAACGTGCCCGCGACCAGACCGGCGCGACGCAACGTCCAGGCGGAAACAACGATGATCAGGACCAGCAGCACCGTGGGATTGACCCAGAGGGTCATCCGTTCGACCGCCCGGGGCAGCGGCGTGCCATTGATCCAATGATCCAATTTCCCGGCCAGGGCGATGATCCAACCCCAGGCGGAATTCCAATGCACCTCGCGTCCGTGGGGAGCGTTGTCGATGTCCGTGAAGCGGAGGCGGGTCTGCTGGCCCTCCGCCAAGGTCAGGGCATGCCGCACCCAGGTCTGGGCGTCAGCGGCGAACGCCGGAAAGGGCTGGACCAGCGGGGTGGTTGCCGCCGGTTCACCGCGCAACCCCATTACTCCGACCACCCCCAGGTAATCGCGGATCAGGCGGGCGTGCGAGAACATCAGGCCGCCGAGGAGAAGCCAAACCGCGACCATGACCGGCCAGCGGAAGCGGGAATGCAGAGGCTGCGAGGACATGAGGCGGAAGGGCGGCGCGGGAGAACCGCCCGCAAAGGCCGCGGGATATGATGCCACCGCGGGACGGTGCCGAGCAAAAACGAGGCGGCACCCCGCCGGCGACGACCGGAAGGTTCTGGAGTTGCGTTGAACCTTGGTCGGCCCATCAGGTCTCCCCAGCGTGACCATGAATCCACTCTTCCGTTTGCGCCGCCTCGCGCTGCTCGCCCTCGCCACCCCGTGGGCGCTGCTGACGGAGGCCGCCGGCGCCGAGGCACCGGCACCGGCCGCCGCTCAGCCCGCTTACCTGCTGCGCCAGGTCATCCTGACCGAGAACGCCGACGCGGTGAAGGACCTGACGTATGATCCGGCGAGGGGCCTCGTGCTGGTCCCGGCCCCCTTGACGGACGCCGATCGGGCGGAGCTGACCCGGCGGCTGCAGGCGGGGGAGAACCGGGTGATCGACGAAAAGCTGCTGGCGGCGGTCGCGGCGGTGGTTGAAGCCTACCTGCGAAATCGCGGTTTCCCGATGGCGACCGCGATGGTGCCCCCGCAAAACATCGCCGCCGGGGCCCTCCGCATCCTGATCGCTTTGGGCCGGGTCCGGAGCGTCAAGTTTGAGGGTAATCGGTGGTTCAGCGATTCGCTGCTGCAGGCGAAACTGCGGATCGAGCAGGGCGGTCTGCTGCAGGTGAGCGAGCTCGAGCGCTCCCTCGCGTGGACCAACAGCAACCCATTCCGCCGGATGAACTTGCATGTGGAGCCGGTCCCCGGGACAGGCGAGGCGGATTTGTTCTTCAAGGTGCAGGAGCGGTTTCCCCTGCGGTTCAGTGCCGGCTACGAGAATACCGGCAACGCGATTCTGGGCTGGGACCGGTATTCGGCGGGACTGACTTACGGTAATCTTTGGGGCGCCGATCACTTTCTTTCATACCAGGAAATGACCTCGCGGTCGCCGCGGCTGCTGCGGGCGCAGTCGGTCGAGTACCGCGCCCCCCTGCCTTGGCGCCATCTCTTCTCGCTTTCAGGATCCCACGTGCGGGTGAACCCGACCTTCTTCGATGGGCTGTTCACCCAGGTGGGGCGCAACACCAGCGTGGACGCCCGTTACGCGATCCCCTTCCGGCGGGGCGCGTGGGAGGGCGAGATCACGGGCACGCTGAGTGCGAAACGCCTCAACAATAACCTGGAATTCGGCGGGGTACCGGCGGTCACCTCGGAAATCGAGTTGTTCACGGCGAGCGCGGGCTTGGCGGCGATCCGCGGCGATCGTTTGGGCCGCTGGGTGCTTTCGGGGTCGTTGACGGCCAGTCCCGGCAATTTGAGTCGCCGGAACGAGGCGGAGCTCTTCTCAGACAGTCGACTGGGCGCGGAGCCGCGCTACTTCCTCGGGCATTTCTGGGTGCAGCGGCAGACCGTGTTGGCCGGAACCCTGATCCATACAGCCAAGCTGAGCACGCAGGTCGCGAGCGCCCGCCTGGTGCCCAGCGAGCAATTCTCCATTGGGGGGGCGAACACCGTCCGGGGCTATGAGGAACGCATCCTCAACGGGGATGCCGGTGTCTGGTTCTCTCAAGAGCTGCAAAAGCCATTGCCTGCCATCCCCTTGGGCAAGCGCTGGCCCCGGCTCGAATCCACCGTGGTCGCCTTTTGGGACTACGGCCGGAGCTTCATCCGCCAGCCGCGGGCGAACGAAGTGCCGGATGCGTTCCTCTCCAGCGTGGGCGTGGGCGCCAAGTTCAGCGTCGGAGGCTTCCTCTCGGCGTCGGCGGAACTCGGCAAGCAGATCGAGCGGGTGGAACTGCCCGGCGCTCCCTCGCACCGGCTGCACGTGAAGGTTTCCTTCTCCTACTGAGGACCTGGGCCTCGGCGGCCCGGTCCGGTCCCCCGGCCCTGCACCGCGCCCGGCCGCGCCTGCGCCGCCGCCGCCCAGGCCGCTGCGACTTGGGTGACGATCCCGAGGAAGGCCTGCAGCACCTTGCTCTCCGGCCGCAGCCAGGCCGCGACCACCCGCACCGGCGGAAAACCCTCCAGCGCGAAGATCCGCAGGCCCGGATGGGAGCGCGCGACGTCCAGATCCAAGCTCACCCCCACGCCCTTGCCATTCGCCACGTACCACGGCGTCAGCGCCAGCGAGGCCGAGGCCAAGGTCGAGGGCCAGCGCACCCCCCGCTCCGCCAGCACCCGGTCAAACAGCCGCGAAATCCCTTCCTTGGGCCCGAGGGTCACCAGCGGTTCCTCAATGCGGCCGGGGCGATCGAGCTTGGGCAGCGAGTCCGCCCGCCGCTCCTTGGGGGCGAGGAGCACCAGCGGGACCTCCACCAGCGGCAGCACCGCCAGCCCCTCGGGCGACTGGTCCACGCCGACGATCGCCAGATCGATTTCCTGCGCGCGGACGGCATCGAGCAGTTCCTCCGTCGGTCCGGTGCGGACCTGCAGCTGGATCTCCGGGAAGGAGCGCTGCAGTTCGATCAGGCCACCGGGGAGGTACCGGCCTTGGATGTGGTCCCCGGCGCCCACCCGGAGCCGTGGGCGTTGGGCCTCGCCCTTGACCGCGGCGACCACGGCGGGGAGGTCGTGGTGCATCGCGGCCACCGTGGCGTAGAGGCGTTCGCCGGCCGGGGTGAGCGCGAAGGGCCGGCGGGTGAAGAGCGTGACGCCGAGCCCTCGCTCCAGTTCGAGCATCTGCTCGCTGAGGGCCGGTTGTTGGATCCCGTAGGGGATATGGGGCAGAGCGGCCGAGATGCCACGGTGCCGGGCGACGTGGTAAAAGAGCTGGAGGTGGTTGGCGTTGGGGATCACGGCGAACCGGTCAAAGTCTTGCGCCGGCGCGGCAACGGGAGGCGAGCGGAAAAGCGGGGGGGTTGCCCGCGGCTTCGGTGTAGCCGGAAAGGTTCCGCCGCACCCCCCGCGAAGCCAGCCGGGCCTGGTGTAGCTGGGGCGCGTCGCCCCGGCCTGTGCGGCCGGAACGGCGTGCACGCATAGCCATTCCGCGGCGCGGGGCCCG